>Ga0209640_10003050_pt1 | contig 14654 bp, 21 predicted proteins | sample RifCSP10_1_FD_184018 | JGI IMG/M metagenome (GOLD analysis project Ga0209640, IMG submission 184018) | Soil microbial communities from Rifle, Colorado - Rifle CSP2_sed 10_1 (SPAdes) (version 2) | ecosystem: Environmental > Terrestrial > Deep subsurface > Rock core/Sediment | place: Rifle...
GAGCCTGGACCTCCACCGGTCGTGCCTCACCCCCCACCAGCGCCACGGAAGTGGTGGCCGCATACATGATGGTGAAAGTACGGAGGCGGCGGGCCGGTTTGAAGGGGTCTGAGCGTCGAGGCTCGCATCCTTGGTCCGGAGCGTATTGAGTTGCTGGTCCCACGACCCCCGGGGACGTGGGAACAGCGGGCAACCCCCCGGTTGCTCTCAACCCATCAATGCCCGGATCTGGAGGATGGTGACCCGGAAAGATCCGGTTACCTTCGGAGCGAACCGGGCACAGAGTCCAGTGATGAAAGCTGTCACCCGAAACGGGCAGATCATGTCGGACCAGGAACTGAGATTCGCCGAGCTCTACCGCCGTTACGGCAAGCACCTCCACGCCTATTTGCCTCCGACGGACCCCCGATCCCAGGCAGCCGACGCGGTCGCCGAGACCTTCTTGGTCGCCTGGAAAAGGATCGAACAGGTTCCTAATGGAGAGGACGCCCTCCCTTGGCTGTATGCGGTCGCCTTTCGGGTTCTCTCCCATCAATGGCGACACAAGGCGCGGAGTCGAAGACTCATCGAACGACTGCGCGGGCTGGCCGATGTCGAAGCCCCACCCCCGGACGTTCTCCTCGTCAGAAACGAGGAATACCGAATGGTCATCAAGGCATCGTCCTGGCTGAAATCGATTGATCAAGAGGTGTTGCGTTTGACCCTGTGGGAGGAATTGTCACACGCCGACGTTGCCGTCGTGCTCGGAATAGAGGCCAGCGCCGTCAAGCAACGCGCCTATCGGGCCCGTCGCAACCTTGTCACCGGGTACCAGAGAATAACCAAAGATCGTCAACCCCCCGCTGCCCTCGAAGGAGGTGAATCATGACCACCGAAGATCGGATCGTCGCCTTGTTCGCCAGAGCGAACCCGGTTCCGTCCCTGGATCTCCTCGACCCGATCGAGCCTTTGGACATGGAGCACCTCGCCCACCTATCCGAGAGGAGCAGTGCAATGACCGACGTCAAGACAATCCAACCCAAGAAGAAAGAACGCCAACGGTGGCCACGAGCTGCTGTCGGGCTGGCGATGTTTGTGATCGCTGTGGTGCTCGGGATCCTGGTCAACAAGGAAAGCGGAGTTGCTTCGCCCGAGTCGGTGGCCACGGCGTGGATGGAGAGTTGGGTCGCACACGACGGAGACGCAGCGACTGCCCTGATGACGCCCGGTGCCCTGTATGACGGGAGACCCGTGAACACAAATCATGGTTTCTTCGAGTGGGACAGAGCCGTCGGTATGGAGATCGCCCTCCCCGAGAGTTGTCAGGAAATATCCAGTGGCCCTGGCGGAACTCTGGTCGACTGTCCGTTTCTCGTCGAGGACGCCTGGACCCGGGCCCTCGGTTTCGAGGCATCGCCCGGGGGATTTCAGTTCCTGGTCGATGAGGGTCTGGTAAAAAACGCGACGTACCATGAGGACGACAACGGGGTCGTAATGATCGAGGCCTGGTCGACGTTCGATACCTGGCTAAGTGAGAACCATCCTGACGACGTGACTGCTATGTATGTCTCGGGAGGAAACCCGCGCACGGACCCAGAGGCAATCGCGCTCTTTGAGCAATACACCGAGGAGTTCGTGGCCTCCCTCGGGGGCTAACCACCAAGAAGACTGACAGGTCACGGAGACGTACCATCGTCTCCGTGACCGACCCCTTTCTGGAAGCAGCCATCGCCGAGGCGGAGCAGGGTCTGGTTGAAGGTGGGATACCGATCGGTTCGGTGCTGGTGGTCGATGACCAGATCGTGGGGCGAGGTCACAACCGACGGATCCAGAAGGGGAGTCCCACCCTGCACGGTGAAATGGACGCTCTGGAGAACGCCGGCCGCCTCCCGGCGTCTGCCTACCGAAGGGCCGCCATCTACACCACCCTCTCCCCGTGTGACATGTGCACAGGGGCCATCCTCCTCTACGGGATCCCCCGGGTGGTGATCGGGGAGAACCGGACCTTCATGGGAGCCGAGGACCTGCTCCGGTCCCGCGGGGTCGAGGTCATCGTGGTCGGTGATCAGCGTTGTGTGGAAATGATGGAGAGTTTCATTGCGGCTCACCCGGAGGTGTGGGACGAGGACATCGGGGAGGGGTAGCCCCGACCAAATTGGGACGTGCAGGCGTCATATACGGACCTGTGGATCCCAATTACGTGTGGGTGCGCGCCTCACCTCCCCTTCCAGACCGGCGGGCGCTTCTCCAGGAAGGCGGCCACCCCTTCCGACATGTCCTCGGTTCCCAATGCCACCGACTGAGCCTGAGCCTCCCACCCCAGGGCGTCGGCGAAGCTCGACTCGAACGAGGCGTCGATCGTCTGTTTGGCAAACATCTGACCCATCGGCGCCCCCTCCAGAAGACCCCCTGCCAACTCTTCGACCCGGGTCACCAATTGATCGACCGCGACCACCTCCAGCACCAGGCCGAGGCGCAACGCCTCGTCGGCTCCCACGATCCGCCCTGAAAGCGCAAGCTCCTTGGCTCGCTGCAGACCCACCACCCGGGGGAGCAGCCACGACCCGCCGAAGTCGATCGTGAGCCCGCGTTTGACAAAGATCTCCGAAAACCGAGCTCGCTCGGTGGCCACCACCAGGTCACAGCCGAGGGCCAGGTTCATCCCCGCCCCCACTGCGACCCCGTCCACGGCGGCGATGGTCGGTTTGGTGAGCCGGTGCAAGGCCAGGGCCGCCGACCCGATCTCTTTCATCCGTTGATGGCGGTCGGAGACGGATTTCAGCTCGTCGAGGCGTGACGGGTCGAGGTCGGCGCCGGCACAGAACTCGCCTCCGGCCCCAGTGACCACCAGGATCCGCGCTTCGGATGCCTCGAATTCCTCGAAGGCCGTCCGCAGCTGGACCCAGCCGTCGAACGGGATGGCGTTCTTGCGTTTGGGCCGGTCGATGGTCAGCCACCGCACCGGGCCACGATCATCCACGGAAAGCCAGGTCACCGTGGTGACGCTAGACCGAAGTCAGGGCCGTTACCGTTCAAGGGTGGGCTTCAACCCGTTTCGTGAGCAGGACAAGAGCGCAGCCGACATCGCGGCGGTGGTCGTAGCTCTGATTGCGATCATCGCCGTGGTGGCATGGGCGATCTTCTCGGGGTGACGGTCACCCCCGTCCAGCCCTACGCAGCCCGCAAGGACTACATCTGCCCGGGGTGCGAGAACATCATTCCACCGGGCACTTTTCATCTGGTGGTGGTTCCCGACGAAGAGCCGGACCTGCGCCGCCATTGGCATCACGGGTGCTGGTACAAGGAGATGCGACGCCGATTCGGCGCCGATCAGGCGTCGCGACGCTGAAGACCCCACCAGGTGAGGCCGAGACCCAACAGGGTCCATCCGGCGATGATGGCCAGGGCATGGACCTGGCTCAGATCGCCTCCGGGGACAAAGGGCCCGAAAGCCCCCCCGATGTCGACATCGAACAAACCGTTGGTAGCAGCGGACAGCGAGACGTTCTGATAGGGGGCCCAGAGGGCGAGGATGTTCTCGACGAAGGAGAAGGCGATGGCGGCTCCGATCGCCGGGCCCACCGACCTCAACATGGCGATGGCGCCCATCCCAAGCGCCACCCAGGCGACCTGGATCAACCCCACCTTCCAGACCACATCGAGCCAATCGGCGATCGCAAGGCTTCCCTCGCCGGGCGACCCGAGGGCAACGACCGCGGCCCAACCGGCGATCCCCAGCAGCATCGCCAGCCAGGACGCAACTCCGATCACCAACAGCCTCGACCCGATGTGCGCGGGTTTGCGCGAGTCGCGGGTCAGCGAAGTGGCCCAAACCGTCGAGCTCAGATCGGCGCCGATCAGGACCACCGCGAGGATCAACGGGAACCAGAATTGGCCGACAACCTGTTGCGCCCCGATGAGGTAGGCGTCCGGCTTGGTGAGCACGGGGACGTCCTCGGCAAGCTCCGGGGCGATCTGGCCGAATATGAGAAGGAAGAAAGCGGTCAACGCCACCAGGAACCCGAGGATCAGGACCATCACGTAATAGACCTTGCGCCGGCTGATCTTGAGGTATTCGGCGTGAACCAGGCTCATCATGTCTCCACGATGGTCATGCCGAGAAAGACGGCCTCCAGGGAGCTTCGGGCCCGGCCCACCTCACTGGGATAGATCCCCGATCGAGCCAGAACCTCGATGATGCGGCTGCCGTTCTCGTCTTGCACCGTCAGGACGTTCGACTCGACCGAGGCTTCGATGCCCTCCGCCGCGAGGGCGGCAACCGCCGCCGTGGCATCGGCGACGACCACTCTGATCCCGCTCCCATCCCCCAAGAGCTCATCGAGTGTGCCCTGGGCGACCAGTCGCCCGTGGTTGATGACGATGATGTAATCGGCGAGGGCCTCGATGTCGGAGAGATCGTGACTGGAGACGACGACGGTCCGGCCGTCGTCGGCCAGCTGTCTGAGTCGCTCCCGGAACCCCCTCTGCCCGGCGGGGTCGAGACCGTCGAGCGGCTCATCGAGCAGGAGCAGCTCCGGCTCGCCGAGGAGGGCGGCGGCGAGAGCGAGACGCTGGCGCATCCCCTTCGAGTACTCCTCGACGCGTCGCCCGGCGTCCACGGTCAATTCAACGAAGTCGAGCAACTCGTCGATGCGCTGGTGCCCGAAACCGAGGGTGTCGGCCGCCACCTGGAGATTGACCCTGCCCCCTAAGGCCCGGATTAGGCCTGGCTCCTCGATGATTGCGCCGACCTTCTTGGTTACCGCCTGCAGCTGGGCCGGCACCTGATGACCGAGGATTTCGATATGCCCGGCGTTGGGATGAGTGAGACCGAGCAGGGCGCGGAAAGTGGTGGTCTTCCCGGCTCCGTTGGGGCCGAGGAACCCAGTGATGGCACCGGAAGGGATGCTGAAGTCCAAACCGTCGAGTGCCTTGGTCTTCTTGTAATGCTTGACCAGTCCTTCGACCGTGACGGCGTTGGTGGAACTGACCATGGTCCGGGGAAACTAGAGAGAACTGGAAACGGGTGTCAAACCCCACCCGCCACCCAGTGGAAGACGACAGCAGTGGGCTCGATCTTGACACCGACGAAGTCGATCCGGGTGGCGCCCACCTTGCGGGCAAGCCATCCCACCCGCTGTCTCTTGGCCAGGTCGACGGCATCGATCGCCTGCCCGAGGCCGGTGATGGTCCGCACCTCGATGGCAACTCGCTCCCGATGATCCAGGGCGAGAATGTCGATCTCTCCCCGGTCGACACGGACATTGGTCGCGATCACCCGGAGACCATGTTCGCCGAGAAACCAACGGGTGAGACGCTCCCCCAAGACGCCGACGGCCGCGGTCTCGCTCAGAGGGACAGCTCTTGCTGTTCCAGTTCCTCCACATTGACATCGCGAAATGTGAGCACCTTGACATGTTGCAAGAAGCGGGCGGGGCGGAACATGTCCCAGACCCAGGCGTCGCGCATCTCGACTTCGAAGAAAACGGATCCGTTTACTTCCTTGACCTCGAGATCGACCTCGTTCGCCAGGTAGAAGCGACGCTCCGTCTCCACGACATAGCGAAACATAGGGAGGACGTCGTGGTACTCCTTGTAGATCTTGAGCTCTACTTCGGACTCGTAGCGCTCCAGGTCCTCTTCCATGCACTCCTCTTCACACGCTGCTGGCGATCATATGACACCACGAATCCCTAGACAGCCCCTCGGGATCGGGTTTTTTCAGAAACCTCCAAAATGGGACAAGGGCCAGATCGTCACGAAAGCTTGTCCTACCAGATCGTCGAGGGGAATCGGCCCAAAGCGGCGGCTGTCGAAAGAGGCGTTGCGGTTGTCCCCCATCACGAATACCTCGCCCAGGGGGACCAGGAACGGGCCCTCGTCGAGCATCTCGATGTCGTCGAGATAGGGCTCGTCCAACGGGACGCCGTTGACCGTGATTTGATGGTCGCGAATCTCGATGCTCTCCCCGGGCAGGCCGATCACCCTCTTGATCAGGTCATCCCTCCCCCGGGTTCGCACCCCAACCGCCTCCAACACCGAGCGGATCACAGCCTCGGGAAGCGACTCCTCGATCTCGGCCTCGCGGGGGTCGCGAAAGACGACCACGTCACCACGCTGCGGTTCGCCCCACTTGTAGGCGAGCTTGTTCACCATCACCCGGTCGTTGACCTCGATGGTGGGCAGCATCGACTCGGAGGGGATCCAGAATGGCTGGATCAAGAAGGTCTTGATGACAACCGCGATCACGAGGGCGGTGAGCAGGAGACCTGGCAGCTCGGCGAGGAACGAGCGTCGCTTGCGGGGAGCCGGTTTCTCCTCGTTGGCGCCTTCTACCCGGTTCGGCGTGGGCAGACTCAGTCGCGCAGCTCCTTGATCCGGGCAGACTTCCCAACCCGGTCACGGAGGTAATACAGCTTGGACCGGCGCACGTCGCCGCGTCGCAGCACCTCGATCTTGGAGATGATCGGCGCATGGACCGGGAAGACCCGCTCGACACCGACCCCGAAGCTGATCTTGCGAACGGTGAAGGAAGCCTTGGCCCCGGTTCGGTTGCGGGCGATGACCACACCCTCGAAGACCTGGATGCGCTCCCGGCCGGCTTCCATGACCCGGACGTGGACCTTGACCATGTCACCGGGCCGGAATTCTGGAATGTCGTCGCGGACGTGCGCGCTCTCGACGAGGTGAAGATCGTTCATTGGAGGACTCCTAGGAGCGGTCGGAAAGGGCTTGAGGGTCCCGACCCGCCGAAATTGTATCAGGTCTCCGATTTGTCGCCATCAGCCAGCAGATCGGGGCGACGGCTGTCGAGCGACTGTTGCACGACGACGACCCCCACAGCAACGACGATGAGAACCGCGCCCAGCCATTGCTGGCCCGTGAGTCGTTCGCCGAGTAACGCGTAACCAGCGGCAACCCCAAAAAGGGGGATCAGGTTGATGAACACGGCGGCGACCCCTGCTGGTATTCGACGCAGTCCGGTGAGGAAGAGCCAGAAGGCGACGGCGTAGTAGAGCATTCCCGAGACCGCGGCGCTGATCCATGCAGCCGCTGAGACCTCAGGCAACGGTGTAGACCCCCCAATGAGAAAGGTGGCGCCCAGCAGTGCAAGCGAGAAGAGCAGGGCGCAGGACTGCTGGATTGTCACCACTGCCAGGGTGGAGTCGGTGACCATCAGCTTCCTCGAGACAACGGTGTAGAAGGCACACACCGTCACCCCGGCCAGGGTGAGCGTGATGCCGGTCAACTGTCCGTGGCTGCCGCCCTCGAACACGACAAGCACAACTCCGCCCAAGCCAATGGCCGAGGCCAATGCCAGTTGCCTCGTGACCCGATCACCCAGGAACCACGAGGCGAGTGCGAGGATCATGAGGGGCTCCGCGGCCCACAACAAGACTGAGAGGCTGGCCGTGATGTAGACCAGACCGAGAAGGCTCAGCGCATACGACACTCCCGGGTTAAGAATCCCTATCGCTCCGAGGCGGCGCATCTGCGGTGACCAGTTCACCCCGACGCCTTGTGCCCGGAGCAGCACGGCGAGCAACCCGACGCTCATCGTGAGTTGGATCGGCAGCAACGTCAGTGGTGGGATTTCGTCAATGGCACGTTTGCTGATGACGGTGGCGACGCCCCACGAGGCTGCGGCCGCGATCAACGACAACGAGTACTTATGACGGGCAAGAACGGCGAGCAGGGGTGAGCTCCTTAGACGGGGAGGGGGAAACGACGATCGACAAATGGATGTCGACTGCACGTCTCCTCACCGTCGCAGAGGGCGTACCCCGGCAAGCGGCGTGGTCTCATAGAGGGCCCACCAGCACGCATCACCGACAGGATTATGGCGTACCGGCTCTCAGGTGTCGCCTTCAACCAGCAGGTCGGGGCGACGGGCCCGGGTTCGCTCCAAACGCTGTTGGGCTCGCCACTCCTCGACCCGGCCGTGGTCCCCCGACAACAGAACTTCGGGTACCGGCCAGCCCCTGAACTCCGCGGGTCGGGTGTAGACCGGCTCCTCGAGCAGGCCGCGACGAAACGATTCGGTTTCGGTCGAGTCGGGGTTTCCCACGACCCCGGGGAGAAGACGCGCAATCCCTTCGATTGCGGCTGCGGCCGCGACCTCCCCTCCAGCAAGCACGAAATCCCCCAACGAGACTTCCTCGTCGATCAGATGATCGGCAACCCTTTGGTCGACACCTTCGTAACGGCCGCAAACCAAGGTGATCTCGTCCCGGGACGCCCAGGCGTCGAGGGTGGCCTGGGTCATCGGGTGGCCAACGGGTGTGAACAGGACACGGTGCGACTCGGCCAACGGCTCGAGAGCGGCGGCCAAAGGCTCGATCATCATGACCATTCCCGCCCCGCCCCCGAACGGGGCGTCGTCAACCTGCCGATGCTTGCCCAGCCCGTGCTTCCTCAGGTCCACCAGATTCATCTCGAGGGCCCCGGATTCGATGGCCCTGGCCACAAAGCTCACCCCGAGCGGGCTCTGGAAATACTCGGGGAAGACGGTGACGACGTTGATCCGCACGATCGGGGAAGGGTAGAGAGCGAGCTAGCTCAGCCGCTCCACGAGCATCGCCATTCCCTGGCCCCCACCAACACACATCGTCTCCAGGCCGAGAGTCTTGTCCTGGGCCCGCAACCCGTTGACGAGAGTGCCCATGATCCTGGCCCCGGTCATCCCGAACGGATGTCCCAGGGCAATCGAGCCACCGTGAGGGTTCAGCTTGTCCATGTTGATGCCCAACACATCTGCACAGGCCAGCACCTGGGCGGCGAAGGCCTCGTTGATCTCGATCAGGTCGACGTCCGCGAGGGTCATTCCGGCCTGGGCCAGCACCTTTCGGACCGCTCCGACCGGGCCCATCCCCATGTACTCCGGTTCCAGACCGACCACCGAGGAGGCCACGATCCGGGCCAGTGGGGCCAGGCCCAGAGACTTGGCGCGTGGCTCCGACATGACGAGGACCGCCGCCGCGCCGTCGTTCAGAGGACACGAGTTGCCGGCGGTCACTTTCCCATCCTTCTTGAAGACCGGATCCAACTCGGCGAGTTTCTCCATGGTGGTGTTGGGGCGGGGCCCGTCGTCGGCGCTGATGGCCCGCCCGTCGGGGATGTCGATCGGGGTGATCTCCCAGTCGAAGAAACCATTCTTCTGGGACTCGACCGCCCGGTCCTGGGACCGCTTGGCGAACTCATCCATGCGCTCCCGGGTGATGCCATGCTTCTCGGCGATGTTCTCGGCGGTGTTCCCCATCGGGATGTAGACGTCGTTGATGAAATCCGCCCGCTCTGGGTCGGTGAACCTGGGATTGAGATCCTCGCTGTCGAAGCCCTTCCCGTAGGCCCGGGTGGTCGACTCGGAGCCGGCGGCCACATAGGTGTCACCCTCGCCCGACCGGATGGCGTGGAAGGCCATGCGGATGGTCTCCAATGAGGAGGCGCAGAATCGGTTGACAGTGGTGGCAGGAACAGTCTCCGGCATGCCACCCAACAGGGACGCAGGACGGGCCAGGTTGTAGCCCTGCTCGGCATGGGTCAGCCCGCACCCAACCATGACGTCGACCACCGAGGCCCGGTCCACAGCCGGGACCTTCTCCATCAACGCATTGATGGCGAAGCCGGCCAGGTCATCCGCCCTGACCTCGATCAGGGAGCCCTTGTAGGCGCGGCCGATCGGGCTGCGGGCGGTGGCGACGATCACTGCCTCAGTCATCATGAACCCTTCATCCGCCGGGAGATCCTGATTGTTCGATCATATGAAACCCTCGGCCGTACGCTGGCGGACATGCGGTACCTGGCCCTGGCGGGTTTGCTCTCGTTGGCGGCTTGCGCACCGGTCGCGGGCACCGTTACCACCTCGACAGCTGCCACGACCACCTCGACCACTTCAGACGTCACAACCACGGTTGCGACCACCGAAGGACCGGCCAGGTGCGTGGAGGACCTCGAATTCCTCGAAAGCGGGCAGGTAGCACGGATCGATCAACCCACATCGGATGCCAGCATCCTCGGGCTCATCTCCTGGGATGGGAACGGCGGTTGCGAGCGATTCCACCTCGAATTCGACACCAACGAGGGGGCCCCGGCGACCACGCCGCCTTCGGTTACGGTCGAATTCTTAGATTCGGGCCAGATTCTCCGAATCAACCTCGACCTGGAGCGAACCGTGCTCACCGACCAACTGGTAGAGACCACCCTCGTCGATCGGCTCTATGTAGTGAGAGCCCTGGGCGGCGGCCTGTTCGTCGACCTCCACCTGGCGACACCGAGTCAGGCCAGGGCAACGGTCAGGAACTCCCCGGCAGGCCTCACCGTGGAGCTTCAGATGGGAATCATGCCTTTCGCCGGAGCGGCGACCACCTCTGATCAGGCGGTGGTTCTAGAGCCTGCTCCGGGTTCCGAAACCGATACCACCGTCGAGGTCCGTGGTTACACCCGAACATTCGAGGCCACCGTTCTGGTGATTGCGACCAGCGGCGGAAAGGCGGTTGCGGAAGCCACCACGCAGGCTGCAGATTGGGTCGAAACCTGGGGCGAGTTTCGGACCTCGATCGAGGTACCACCCGGCCCAACTTCCCTCTTCGTCGGCGAGGAGAGCCCGGAGGATGGAGCTCTGGCGGGGGCGATCGTGGAAATCACGGCCCGATGAGCCCGGGCAAAGTCACGATCTCGACGTAACCCTTCTCCAGGTCGACAACCGGGACCAAATCGTCGACAAAGGGCACTTCGAAGGTCGAACCATCACTTTCCACGACCAGACGATCCTGGGCCAGACCGGCGACGACGCCGACCACCACTCCGATCCGTCCCCCCTCCAAGCTGCGGGCCTCGAGACCGACCAGGTCTGCGGGCCAGAACTCACCCTCTTCGAGGGCACGGCGTCCCTCGACCATGACTTCGGCGCCCCTGATCTCCTCAGCACCTTCCCGGTCGTCGACTCCCTGGAAGGCGACCTGAAGACCCTTGTCAACGCGACGCAACGCCCTCACCGTGTAGGGGCGGTCGTTGATCCAGATGGTGGCTCCGGCGTCAAAGTGGACGATGTCTTCGGGCTCCAAGTAGAGACCCAGGAAACCCTCGAGACCGTGGGGACGCCCGAGTCTCCCTACCCGGTGACCGGCGCCCTCAGTCGACGAACTCGACGTCAGCTGTGATTCCCTCTTCGTCGGCGGCTGCGCCGGCGGCGGCGCGGATTGCCTTGGCCACCCGGCCTCTCCGGCCAATCACCCGGCCCATGTCCGCCTTGGCGGTCCTCACCTCGGCTATCACCTCGTCTGGCCCTTGCTCGACCATGGTCACCGAAACTTCGTCCGGCTCCTCGACGATGCTCCTCACCACGTAGGTGACGACTCTTTCGACGATTTCACCCTTGGCCACGGTCATTTCTCCTCTGAGGGAACGGCTGCGGCGACGCTCTCGGCCTCGACCGGCTCTACGTGGGCGACCGGCTCTTCGACGACGGTCGCCTGGGCAGCGGCCTCCTCATGAGTCGGGGCGAGCGGCGCCGTCTCCGGCTCTTCCTCCTGGCTCTGGGCGGCGGCGGCCACGACATGGACCTGGCCCCGCTTCACCTTCATCGTGCTGAGGGCTCCTGAGATGTTGAGCAGCTTCTCGACAGCTTCGGTGGGCTGAGCGCCCTTGGCCAGCCACCGGGTCGCCTTGTCGTTGTCGATTTCGACCAACGATGGCTCTTGACGCGGGTCATAACGCCCGATCTGCTCGATATACCGGCCGTCCCTTGGGGAACGGCCATCCACGACCACGACCCGGTAGACGGGCGATTTCTTCTTGCCCATCCGGATCAGTCTCATCTTCACGGCCATCGACTCACCTCTTGGTTCGCTGCGCCGACAGGAGTCCCTGAAGGGAAGGGGCTCCCTTGCCTCCGGCCAGCGTCTTCATCATCCTTTGCGCATCGGCAAACTGCTTGAGGAGGCGATTCACATCCTGGGGCCTGCTGCCCGAACCGGACGCGATTCGCCGCTTTCGGCTTCCGCCGATGACTTTCGGGTTCCGGCGCTCCTCGGGGGTCATTGACTGGATGATTGCCTCGACCCTTTTCAGATCACGGTCATCGACATCGATGTCGCGAAAGAGCGATCCGGAGCCGGGAAGCATAGCAAGGATGTCCTTCACAGGCCCCATCCGCTTCATCTGCTGGAACTGAGCCAGGAAGTCCTCGAGGGTGATCTCGCCCTTCTCGAGTTTCCTTGTCGTCTTCTCGGCCTCGGCCTGGTCAAAGGTCGATTCCGCCTTCTCGATCAGGCTGAGGACGTCACCCATGCCCAGGATCCGGGAGGCCATGCGATCCGGGTAGAACGGCTCCAGGTCGCCGAGCCCCTCCCCGACACCAGCGAACTTGACCGGTGCCCCGGTGACCTCGCGCACCGAGATCGCCGCCCCACCGCGGGCGTCCCCGTCGAGCTTGGCGAGGATGACACCGGTCAGCCCGATCTGCTGCTGGAAACCGCTGGCGACGTTGACAGCGTCCTGCCCGGTCATGGCGTCTACCACCAGGAGCACCTCGTCAGGATCGGCAGCCTTGCGGACATCGGCCAGCTCCTTCATGAGCTGGGAGTCGATCTGCAGCCGCCCCGCAGTGTCGACGATCACCACGTCGCGCCCGGTGCGAACCGCCTCCTTGAGGGCTGCCTTGACCAGCCTCTCCGGCTTCCCCTTTCGATCCGAGAAGACGGGGACGTCGAGGCGCCCGCCGAGGGTCTCCAACTGGTCGATGGCGGCGGGGCGTTGCAGGTCAGCTGCCACCAGCAGGGGCTTCTTGCCCTGGGAGCGGAGATGGCCGGCCAGCTTGGCGGCGGTGGTGGTCTTTCCCGATCCCTGGAGCCCCACCATGAGGATGGTGAGCGGTGGCGCCGCTTTGACCAGCCCGGCCGCGCTCGAACCCAAGGTGATCACCAGTTCCTCATGGACGATCTTGATCACCTGCTGACCTGGGGTCAGCGACTTGGCAACGTCCTCACCCAGGGCTCGCTCCTTGACCCGTCCCAGGAAGGTCTTGACCACACCCACGTTGACATCTGCCTCGAGGAGGGCGAGACGGACCTCACGCAGGGCGGCGTCGATGTCCTTCTCCGACAGCCGGCCCTTGCCACGCAAAGAGCTGAAGACCCCGTCGAAACGCTTGGTGAGTGTGTCGAACACGATGGCTCACGGTACCGGGATCGGTGTGGCTGTGGACATGTCATCCCGTCTTGGCGCGGGGCGGGTCTCCATTTCGAGAAGTAGGAGACCGTTCAGTGATAGTGAACAGTTTTGGCTCCACGAGCCGGTGCGAGCGCGTATGCTGAATTGGCGCCGGGCACGGGGTTTTCGAGCCGACTGCCTGTGCACAAGAGGTCAAAATCCCTGGGGGTTTAGGTTTGGCAGTCGAGACGTCTGGTCACAGTCGAGGTAACCCACGGTTGTATGAATTGATCGAGCACGCCCCCAAGACCGGCAAGAGCCCGACCATCTGGGCGTGGCCCGAGATCGTCGACTACCTCAAGGTGGCCGGCCAACCAGTCCAGGGACCGTGGCCGCCTCACCAGGAGCCAAGGCCTGACCCCGAAGCCGAATCGCTCCCCGTCGCAGTGCCCGACCCCCACTCGTTCCCTTCTGAGCGCACGCCCGACCGGGACACCGCGCCGGGGACCTGAGCAGAGACGCAAGGAGGCAGCTATCTATCCCTCTCGATTCCGCTACGAGGCACCCCGCTCGATACAGGAGGCCTACTCCCTCTTGAGCGACGGTGGAGGGGACGCCAAGATCCTGGCCGGTGGCCAGAGCCTGGTCCCGATGATCAAGCTCCGATTCGCCTCGCCGGAGATGCTCGTCGACATCAACAACCTGCCCGGGTTGGACTATCTCCGGCTCGGAGAGGATGGGAGGCTGCATATCGGGGCGTTGTGCCGACACGGTGCCCTCGAGCGCTCGTCGCTTCTGGCGACCCACCAACCGACAATGGCCGCCGCCGCCCCGTTGGTGGCCGACCCCATCGTACGGGTCCGGGGCACTCTCGTCGGATCCTTGTGCCACGCCGATCCCCAGGGTGACTGGGCTTCGGTGATGACATCTCTCGACGGGTTGGTGGTGGCCCAGGGACCGAAGGGTCGCCGGGCCATCCCGGTGAAGGAGTTCGTGCGGGGCCCGTTCCAAAACGCCCTGGCCATCGACGAGATAGCCGTCGAGGCAGTCGTGCCCGCACCCCAGGGAGTGTCGGCCGGCGGCTACCTCAAGCTGGAGCGCCGGGTCGGCGACTTCGCCACCGCTGGGGTAGCTGTCTCGATCAACCGCGTTGGGAGCAACGTCACCAGAGCGGGGATCGCCCTCACCGGCGTCGGCGGGTCGACCATCTCCGCAGACGACGCCGCCCGGGTGCTCGTCGGCGGTCCATTGACCGCTGAAGTGATCGGCGAAGCAGCCGAGCTTGCCGCCCAGGCTGCCCAACCCCACACCGACCACCGCGGCAGCGCCTCGTTCAAGCGACAGGTGGTGCGCGTCTTCACCAGCCGGCTCCTGACCAGACTCCTTCTGTCCGAAGAGGAAGCGGCCTGATATGAGCAACTTGTACGAGGTCCTTCCCGCCGAAGCCGCGGACGATGTCCCGGTGCGCAAAGTCACCATCCGGGTCAACGGCGAGAGCCTGTCGGCGGTGGTCGAGCCCCGACTTC
>Ga0209640_10003051_pt1 | contig 14653 bp, 17 predicted proteins | sample RifCSP10_1_FD_184018 | JGI IMG/M metagenome (GOLD analysis project Ga0209640, IMG submission 184018) | Soil microbial communities from Rifle, Colorado - Rifle CSP2_sed 10_1 (SPAdes) (version 2) | ecosystem: Environmental > Terrestrial > Deep subsurface > Rock core/Sediment | place: Rifle...
GGTCGGCGATCTCGCCGATGTAGGTGAAGTTCTCCTCGACGAGGAGGATGGTCGTGCCCGCTTCCGCGACCCGGCGGACGGCGGCGTAGACGGCGTCGATCAGGACGGGGGCGAGGCCGAGCGACGGCTCGTCGACGAGGAGAAGCCGCGCCTCCCGCATCAGCCCGCGCGCAAGAGCCACCTGCCGCCGCTCGCCACCCGAGAGCGTGCGCGCCCGCTGCCCCCTTCGTTCACGAAGCTGCGGGAAGAGCTCGTACGCCTGCGCGAGCGCCTCACGCCGCCGCCGCCAGGAAGCGCGGGGGAAGGCGCCCATGAGCAGGTTCTCTTCCACGGTCAGCTCCGGGAAGAGGTGGTCCCCCTGCGGGATGTGGACGAGCCCGAGCCCGCCGAGCTCCTCGGCGCGGCGCCGGTCGACCCGCACCCCGTCCAGTCGGATCTCGCCTGCCGAGGGCTGGATCAGGCCGCTGATCGTGCGGAGGAGCGTCGTCTTCCCGTGCCCGTTCGGGCCGATCAGGACGACCGTCTCGCCGGGATTGACCTGGAGGTCGACGCCGCGGATCACCGTCGTCTCGCCGTAGCCGGCGAAGAGGCCGCGCACGTCGAGCACCGGCTCCGTCACTCCGCCGCCTGTCCGCGCTGCGCTCCCGCGCGCTGGCCGAGGTAGACCGCGATCACCTGCTCGTCGGCGAGCATCTCCTCGGGCGTTCCGTCGAACAGGATCGTTCCGTGGTGCATGACGACGACCCGTCCGGCGAGGCGGACGAGCGCGCGCATGACGTGCTCGATGCAGACGACGGCGACGCCGAGGTCCCTGATCCGCACGATCAGCTCGAGCGTCGACTCGATCTCCTGCGGGTTGAGACCGCCGAAGGGCTCGTCGAGGAGCAGCACGCGCGGGCCGACGGCGAGGGCGGAGGCGAGCATGAGGCGCTTCTTGTCGAAGACGCCGAGGAGCTGAGCCCGGGCTCCCGCGCCTCTGGCTTCCGCGGAAGGTCGTCGTCGAGGTGGGCCGGCCGCTGCCGGCCGCGTACGAGCCGGCGACGCGCGCGCTTGCGGCACTGCGTGAGGTTCGGCTGCCGACCCGCGTGAAGGCTGTCCGCACTGTCAACGGCGAGCTCACGGTCGTCCTCCGCAGCGGCCTCGAGGTCCTGCTCGGGCAGCCGACCGACGTCCTCGTCAAGCTCGCGGTGGCCGCGCGGGTCATCCCGCTGCTCGACGGCAGCATGGTCTACCTCGATGTCACCGTCCCGGACCGCCCGGTCGCCGGGGCATATCTCAACTCTCAGGTTGAGGTTGAAGCTCGACCGCTCGTGCTGCCGTAAAAACCCATTGACAGCCGCAGGAAGGAAGCCTACCCTCGGAGGCGAAGGTGCGCAGGAACCGCACGTTCAACGCGAGGTTCAGCTTCAACCAACTTGAGACATGAGCGATCAGCATGAGCAATCAACTGGGTAGCTATCTGGCGGTCATCAAGGTCGTGGGCATCGGCGGCGGCGGCTCGAACGCGGTCAGCCGCATGGTCGAGTCCGGGATGTCGGGTGTCGAGTTCGTCGCCGTGAACACCGACGCCCAGGCGCTGCTCATCGCCGACTCGGACGTGAAGATCCACATCGGCTCGAAGGCGACCCGAGGCCTCGGGGCAGGCGCCGACCCACGTGTGGGGATGGAGGCCGCCCAGGAGAGCCGGGACGAGCTGAAGGAGTCCCTGAAGGGCGCCGACATGGTCTTCGTCACCGCGGGCGAGGGTGGGGGGACCGGAACGGGAGGAGCCCCGATCGTCGCCGAGATCGGCCGCGAGCTCGGCGCGCTCACGGTCGGCGTCGTGACGCGCCCGTTTGCGTTCGAGGGCAAGTTGCGCGCTGAGCAGGCCGAGGTCGGGATCCAGAACCTGCGCGACAACGTCGACACGCTCATCGTGATCGAGAACGACCGCCTGCTCCAGGTCGTGGACCGCACGACGCCCGTGACGGACGCGTTCCGCATGGTCGACGACATCCTCCGCCAGGGCGTCCAGGGGATCACCGACCTCATCACCGTCCCCGGTCTCGTCAACCTCGACTTCGCGGACGTCCGGACGATCATGCGCGACGCCGGCTCAGCGCTGATGGGCATCGGGATCGCGCGCGGAGAGAATCGCGCAGTGGAGGCCGCGCGCGCCGCGATCTCCTCGCCGCTGCTCGAGACGTCGCTCGACGGCGCCACCGGGGTCCTCCTGAACATCACCGGAGGCCCGGAGCTCGGCCTGTTCGAGGTCAACGAGGCCGCCGAGGTCGTCACGAGCGCAGCGGACGCGAACGCGAACGTGATCTTCGGCGCAGTGATCGACACCGCGATGGGCGACGACGTGCGCGTCACCGCCATCGCGACCGGCTTCGGCGGCAGGCCGCGCCGCCGCCGGGTCGAGCCCGGTGCCGAGACACCGGCGCGAAGGCCCCGGCCGGGGGGCGAGGGCCCGAGCGCGAGCGACGTCGACATCGACATTCCGTCGTTCCTCAAGGAGGACTAGCCACACGACCGCCTGGAGGCCGGCGGCCATCGCGATCGCGCCGCCTCCGTGAGTGGGTAGAGTCGCAGGCGTGGAGGCCACGCTGAAGCGCACGCCTCTGTACGCCCGGCACGTCGCGCTCGGGGCGCGCATGGTTCCTTTCGCCGGGTGGGAGATGCCCGTTCAGTACGAGGGCGTGATCCCGGAGCACAAGGCCGTCCGTGCGGAGTGCGGTGCGTTCGACGTCTCGCACATGGGTCAGCTCCACGTCGACGGCCCGACCGCGCAGAGCTTCCTCCAGGAGATGCTCTCGAACGACGTCGACCGCGTGAGGGACGGCGAGGCTCAGTACACGCTGCTCACGAACGAGCAGGGCGGGATCGTCGACGACCTGATCGTCTACCGCTTCGCGCACGGCCAGTTCCTGCTCGTCGTGAACGCGTCGAACAGGAGCGCCGTCTACGAGTGGCTCAAGGAGCGCGAGCCGCGGGGCACCGAGGTCCGGGATGCCTCGGACGAGTACGCGCTGGTCGCGGTGCAGGGTCCACGGTCGCTCGAGCGGCTCGGGTTGCCCGAAGCGCCCGCGTTCACGCATGCGATGGGCGAGCTCGACGGGGTCGAGGTGCTGATCTGCAGGACGGGGTATACGGGTGAGAAAGGCGTCGAGCTCTGCTGCGGGGAGGACGACGGGCCCGCGCTCTGGGACGCCGTTCTGGCTCGCGGTGCGGTCCCGTGCGGGCTGGGGGCACGGGACACGCTCCGGCTCGAGGTCTGTTACCCGCTGCACGGGAACGACATCACGCCCGAGACCGACGCGATCTCCGCGGGTCTCCGCTGGGCGTGCGAGCTCGAGAAGGAGTTCACGGGCGTCGAGGTGCTGCGGGAGATTGCGACGAGCGGGCCCCGGTTCCGGCTCGTGCCGTTCGTGATGGAGGAGAAGGCGATCCCGAGACAGGGCATGCCGGTCGAGGGAGGCGGCGAGGTGACGTCGGGCACCCACTCGCCGATGCTCGACCGCGGGATCGGCATGGCCTACGTTCCCGCAGAACGCGCCGCACCGGACACGGAGCTCGTCGTCGACGTTCGCGGCAAGCCGAGACGCGCACGCGTCGTGAAGAAGCCGATCTACCGGAAGGAGAGCTGAGTTACGTGCCTGCGCAGGAGAGCTACCCGGACGATCTCAAGTACCACCCCGAGCACGACTGGGCCCGCCTCGACGGGGAGGAGGCCGTGCTCGGCATCACCTGGTTCGCGCAGGACGCGCTCGGCGAGCTCGTCCACTTCGAGGCGCCGGACGCCGGCGCGACGGTGACGAAGGACGAGCCCTACGGCGAGGTCGAATCGGTAAAGGCGGTCTCCGACGTAGTCTCGCCGCTCTCCGGAGAGGTGCTCGAGGTGAACCAGAAGGCCGTCGACGAGCCGGAGACCGTCAACGAGGCCCCGTACGGCGAGGGCTGGCTCGTCCGCATCCGCATGTCGCAACCGAACGAGGTGGACGCGCTCATGGACGCGGCCGCCTACCGCGCGCACGTCGCCGCCGAACAGTGAGTTATCTGTCGATCACCGACGCGGATCGCGAGGCGATGCTCGCGGCGATCGGCGTCTCGTCGGTGGACGAGCTCTTCGAGCAGGTTCCGGCGGGTGTCCGGCTCGGCCGTGAGCTGGACCTCCCGCCGCCGCTCGGGGAGGCCGAGCTCGTCCGCCACCTGGAGGAGCTCGCCTCCAGGAACGTCCACACGGGCGCGGAGCTCTCGTTTCTCGGCGCCGGGATCTACGACCACTACGTGCCCGCGGTCGCCGACGTCGTCCTCTCCCGGGGCGAGTTCCTGACCGCGTATACGCCCTACCAGCCGGAGATGAGCCAGGGCGTGCTCCAGGCGATCTTCGAGTACCAGACGGTGGTGTGCGAGCTCACCGGGATGGACGTCTCGAACGCCTCCGGGTACGACGGGGCCACCGTGGCCGCCGATGCCTGCTTCATCGCGCGGCACGTCTCCGACCGGCGGAAGGTCGTTCTCGCGGAGGCCCTCAACCCGCAGGTGCGGCAGGTGGTGAAGACCTACGCGCCCGGCTTCGGCCTCGAGGTCGTGGAGGTTCCGCACCGGGGAGGCGTGACCGACCCCGACGAGCTCACGGCGGCCGCACGCGACGCCGCGGCGGTCATCTTCCAGCAGCCCAACTTCCTCGGCTGCCTCGAGCCCGCACCCGATCTCGCGGAGGCGGCGAGAGAGGCCGGCGCGCTCGCGATCGCCCACGTCGACCTCATGTCGCTCGGCGTCCTCGAGGCCCCGGGCGCGTACGGCTGCGCGATCGCCATCGGCGAGGGCCAGAGCGCGGGGAACTGGCCGTCGTACGGCGGCCCGCACTACGGGTTCCTCGCTGCGCAGAGCGAGTTCGTCCGGCGCATGCCAGGCCGCATCGTGGGAGAGACGGTCGACGTCGACGGGAGACGGGCGTACGTGCTGACGCTCCAGACCCGCGAGCAGCACATCCGGCGCGAGAAGGCGACCTCGAACATCACCACGAACCAGACGCTGCTCGCCCTCGCGGGGCTCGCGACGCTCTCGTGGCTCGGTCCCGACGGCCTGCGGGAGGTCGGCGAGACGTGCCTTGCGCTCGCCCAGCACGCGCGCGAGCGCATTCCCCTCGAGCCCGCCTTCGAGGCGCCGTCGTTCAAGGAGGTGGCGTTTCGCACGCCGCTGCCCGCGCGTGAGGTCGTACGCCGCGCGCGCGAGCTGGGGGTGCACCCCGGATACGCGCTCGGGCGGGACTACGAGGGCATGGACGACGTCCTCCTCGTCGCGCTCACCGAGCTCAGGACGGTCGAGGACGTCGACCGGCTCGCAGCCGTGCTCGCCGAGGTGACGGCATGAGCGTGCCCCGTCCCGGCGAGGCCTGGCGCGAGGCGCCGCTCCTCTTCGAGCGCTCGCGGCCGGGGCGGCGCGCCGGCCGGCCTCCACAGCCGGACCTGCCGCCGGCGGACGTACCCGAGTCCCTGCGCCGCTCGCGGCCGCCACGGCTCCCCGAGCTCTCCGAGCCCGAGCTCGTCCGCCACTTGACGACCCTCGCCGACCGGACGTTCGGAGTCGACACGGGCTTCTACCCTCTCGGCTCCTGCACGATGAAGCACAACCCGCGCGTGCACGAGCGGCTCGCGTCGCTTCCCGGGTTCCGGGACCTCCATCCGCACCAGGAGGACGAGGCCGCGCAGGGCGCGCTCGAGCTCATGTGGCGTCTCCAGGAGATGCTGGCGGAGATCGCCGGGCTGCCGGCGGTGACGCTGCAGCCGGCGGCGGGCTCTCAGGGGGAGCTCACCGGCCTCATGCTCATGCGCGCGTACTTCGCCGATCGCGGAGAGGAGCGCGACACGATCGTCACCGCGGACACGGCGCACGGGACTAATCCGGCCAGCGTGGCGATGTCCGGCTACAAGCTCGAGAAGGTCGAGACGGACGCCCGCGGCAACCTCGACCTCGCGGATCTGCGCGGGAAGGTGAACGAGCGCACGGCCGGGCTCATGCTCACGAACCCGTCGACGCTCGGGCTCTTCGACGAGGGCATCGAGGAGGTCGCGCGGATCTTCCACGACGCCGGCGCTCTCCTCTACTACGACGGCGCGAACCTGAACGCGGTCGTCGGGATCTCGCGGCCCGGCGACATGGGCTTCGACATCGTCCACTACAACCTGCACAAGACCTTCTCGCAGCCCCACGGAGGGGGCGGGCCCGGCGGCGGCCCAGTGGCCGTCCGCGACACGATCGAGCCGTTTCTCCCCGCGCCGCTCGTCGTTCGCGACGGCGACGCGTACAGGCTCGACTCGAACCGGCCGAAGTCGATCGGACGGGTACGCGGCTTCGCCGGTCCCTTCGGCGTCTTCGTTCGCGCGTACGCCTTTATCCGCGCGTACGGCCCGGGTCTGCGCGAGATGTCCGAGGCCGCGGTGCTGAACGCCAACTACGTGCTCGCCCAGCTCCGTGACGTCTACGAGCTGCCGTACGACCGGCACTGCATGCACGAGTTCGTCCTCTCCGCCAGGGAGCTGAAGCGCGAGCACGGGATCACCGCGCTCGACGTCGCCAAGCGGCTCATGGACTACGGAGTCCACCCGCCGACGATCTACTTCCCACTGGTCGTCCCCGAGGCGCTCATGATCGAGCCGACCGAGACCGAGCCGAAGGAGCGCCTCGACGAGTTCGTCGACGCGATGCGCCGTATCGCCGGGGAGGCAGAGGAGCATCCCGAGCTCCTGCACGAAGCGCCGCATGGCCGGCCCGTCCGGCGCCTGGACGAGGTGCGGGCGGTGAAGCAGCCGGTCCTGCGCTACCTCTTCGACGGGGATCCGGCGCTCGTGGAGGCCGAGTGACCACCGCGGCCGCGCTCGTCGCCGAGGAGCTCGTCGGCCTCTCGCACGAGCTCGTCCGCGCGGTCCAGGAGCACGACTCCGAGCGCCTCGACGCGCTCCTCGCCGAGGAGTTCACCCTCGACGGCGCGGCCGGCGTCCTCGACCGCGACGAGCTGCTCGAGGCCGCGGCGGGCGCGTACGAGGTCGAGGACTTCGCCTACGACGAGATCGACCCCGAGGTGTACGGGAACACAGCCGTCGTCGTCTCCCGCTACCGCCAGACCGCACGGCTGGGAGACCGCGACGCGAGCGGCGAGCTCCGCGTGACGGACGTCTGGATCCGCCGCGACGGCCGCTGGCAGATCGTCCGCCGGCATGCGACGCCTGACGACTAGAAGAGCCGAACCCTTGTGGCTCTGAGCCACAAGGCTACCCACGGTCACCGTGATGGGATAGCTGCGCCAAGGCCGCAAAGCGGCCGTCTTCAGGGATTTTCGCGCGACCGGAATCCGCGGGAGCGGATTCGGGTCTTGCGCACTAACCTGCTGGCTCCCAGAGCTCGAAGCGGTTGCCCTCGGGATCGGACGCCCAGCCGAAGCGGCCGAACTCATGGTCCTCGACCCGCTCGTCGACCTGGACACCCGCGGCCCGAAGCTGGGCGAGCATCGCGTCGAGGTCGGCGACGGTGAAGTTGACCATCGCCTGCTTCTCACTCGGCCAGTAGTCCGAGTCCTCGGCGAACGGGACCCAGTGCGTGTCCCGGCTCTCCGGGAAGATGACGTAGCCCTCCTTGACGGGAACACCCAGGTGCTCGGCGTACCACACGACGAGCGCGTCCGGATCTCGCGCCCGGAAGAAGACGCCGCCGATCCCCGTCGCGCGCTCCCGCTCTGCCACGGAACGAGGCTACCGCCTAGGATGGCGAGCGGGATGGGTGGCCTCGAACCCGTCGCGCGCCGACCACGGTTCCCGCGCGACTACGGGATTCCGGAGGAGGACGACGGCCTGCTGCCGTGGAGCTGGGCGAGCGAGCGCCTGGAGTCCACCCGGAACTACTGGGTGAGCACGACGAGGCCCGACGGAGCTCCGCACGCGATGCCCGTGTGGGCCATCTGGCTGGAAGGCTCGCTTGTCTTCAGCACCTCACCCGAGTCCCGCAAGGGACGGAACCTCGTCCGCGACCCGCGCGTCGCGATCGGCATCGAGCGCGACGACGACGTGATCGTCCTGGAGGGTGCGGTCGAGGAGATCCCACTCGACGAGCTGATCGCGGATCGGTACTCGGCGAAGTACGAGTACCGGCCCGAGCCGGGCACCGCGAGCGAGGCCTGGTTCCGGCTCCGCCCTCGAATCGCCTACGCGTGGGATCGCACCTACCCGCGGACGGTGACGCGCTTTTCGTTCGACTGACGCGGAGCGGCCGCAAGCTGGCCGCAGGCCGCCTCGATGTCTCGGCCGCGTGTGAGCCTCACGGTCGCGGGGATCCGTGCCCGCTCGAGAACGGCCTTGAACGCCTCGATCGCTGCGCGCGACGACCCCGCGAACATGCCGGTCGGGTTGTACGGGATCAGGTTCACCTTGAACGACCTGGGGTCGAGCACGGACGCGAGCGCACGCGCGGCTGCGGGAGAGTCGTTCACGCCCGCGAGCAGCACGTACTCGACGAACACCTTCCGGCGCCGGAGCTCGACGTACCTGCGGCATTCGGCAAGCACGTCCGCGAGCGGATAGCGGTCGTTCACCGGCATCAGCTCGGAGCGGAGCCTCGGGTCGGCGGCATGGATCGAGAGCGCGAGCCGGATCGGCTCCGCGACCTCGTCCACGAAGCGCCGGAGGCCCGGCATCCAGCCCACGGTCGAGATCGTCGTGCGGCGATGCGCGATCCCGAGGTCGGGGAGGCGGCGGGCGGAGTCGAGGACGGGCTCGTAGTTCAGGAACGGCTCGCCCATCCCCATGTACACCGCGTGGTTCACCGGCTCGAGCCGGCGGAAGTGCAGCGCCTGGTCGAGGATCTCCGATGCCGTCAGGTTGCGGCCGAAGCGCATCGCGCCCGTAGCGCAGAAGGTGCAGGTGAGCGGGCATCCCGACTGCGAGGAGAGACAGAGCGAGCGGCGCCCGTCGCGATAGCGCATGAGCACCGCCTCGACCGGATGGCCGTCGTGAGTGCTGAAGAGCGTCTTCACGGTTCCGTCGCGTGACTCGCGCTGCGTGACGACGTCGAGCGTCGAGAACGGAGCCTCGCCGGCGAGCGCCGTCCGCAGACGCGCCGGGAGCGTCGTCATCTCGTCGTACGAGGAGGCCCCGCGCGCCGTCCACTCCCACACCTGGCGGGCACGGTAGGCCGGCTCTCCCTGATCGGAGAGGATGCGGTCGAGGAGCGCGAGATCCACGGCGTGACGGTAGCGTCTCGCACGTGATCGACCTCCGCTCGGACACGGCCACCCTGCCCACCCCCGAGATGCGGCGCGCCATCGCCGAGGCGCGGGTGGGCGACGAGCAGAAGCGCGAGGACCCGACCGTGAACGAGCTCCAGGAGCGCGTCGCGGCTCTGCTGGGCCACGAGGCGTCGCTGTTCGTGCCGACGGCGACGATGGCGAACCAGATCGCCCTGAAGCTCCACGGCCGGCCGGGCGACGTCCTGCTCGCGGAGGAGACGTCGCACGTCCTCGTCTACGAGTACGGGGGTCCCGCGGCGCACGCCGGGCTGGTCACGCGAGGCCTCCCCGGAGTCGCCGGCCGGGTCACGGCCGACCAGGTTCGCGAGGCCGCGGCGCCGAGCACGAAGGCGGCCGACCAGCGCGCTGCGGTGCTCTCGCTCGAGGACACGCACAACAACGCGGGCGGGCGGGTCTGGCCGTTGGACGAGCTGGAGGACGTCGTCGCGGCCGCGCGCGAGCTCGGCCTGGCGACGCATCTCGACGGCTCGCGGGTCCTGAACGCGGCCGTTGCGCAAGGGGTCGAGCCCGCTGCGATCGCAGCGGGCTTCGACACGGTCACGCTCTGTCTCTCCAAGGGCCTCGGCTGCCCTCTGGGCGCGCTCCTCGCCGGCTCGCGGGAGCTGCTGGAGCGTGCGTGGCGGGAGAAGCACCTGTTCGGCGGCGCGATGCGGCAGGCGGGGATCGTGGCCACCGCGGGCGTGTACGCGCTCGAGCACCACGTCGACCGCCTCGCCGACGACCATGCCCGCGCGCGGCGCCTCGCCGACGGCCTCGCTGCGGCGGGGCTGCCCGTGGACCTCGAGCAGGTGGAGACGAACTTCGTGCAGATCGACGTCGGCCGTCTCGGCCTCGACCGCCGTGACGCCCTCGCGCTCCTCGCCGAGAACGGCGTCGGCCTGTCCGGGACGATCCACCCGACCGTCGTTCGTGCGGTGACGCACCTCGGCGTCTCGGACGAGGACGTCGAGCGGGCGATCGAGCTCGTCGCGTCGACGCTCGCCCGCGCCGCCGCTACCTCACGACCGACGTAGGGGCTTCAGAGGATCCTTACAAGAGATTTGCCAGGTCTTCAGCGATCTCCGGCGAGGAAGAACGCGACGACGACGACGGCGTACCCGGCCAGGAGCAGCAGTCCACGTAGCCGGCTCGACTGCCCGCCCCAGACGATGGCCGCCGTGTAGGCCGTCGCACCTCCGAGCGCGGCGATCTCGACCGGCCGGAACGAGAGCGCGAGCGGGTCGATCAGCCACGAGAGCAGCGCGACCGCCGGTATGAGGAAGACGGCGACCTGAGCCGCCGAGGCGAGCGCGATCTCCGCCGCGAGGGCGATCTTGCCACGGTAGGCGACGACGATCGCGCCTCCGTGCTCGGCCGCGTTCCCGACGATCGCCACGATGACGGCCGCGACGAAGAACTCGCTCAGGCCCGCCTTCTCGGAGAACGCCTCGAGCGAGCCGACGAGGATCTCGGCGACGAGCGCGGTCGCAACGGTCGCAAGCCCGAGCGCGACGAGAGACAGCGAGAACGGCCACGCCTCGATCTCCTCGTCGCTGGCGACGTGCATTGAGTGGTGGCGCCGGAGCGAGTACCAGGTGACGCCGACGTACAGCGCGAGGAGCGCGATCGAGACTGGAACCGCGACCACCGCGAGCCCGTCGCGGTCCGGATCCCCCGACCAGCCCGGAATCGAGGGTACGAGGAAGAGCAGCGTCGCGGCGGCCAGCAGCCCGAAGGACAGGAAGCTCGAGTAGCGGTCGAGCTGTCCTCGCCCCCCCGCGACGAGGGCGGCGCCGAGCACCAGGAGGAGGTTCGAGACCACGCTTCCGGTCAGCGATCCCCGGACGACTTCGGTCAGGCCCTCGTTGAGTGCGATCAGCGCGATGATCAGCTCGGGCGCGTTGCCGAACGTCGCGTTGAGGAAGCCCCCGATCCCGGGCCCAGTGTGCTCCGCCGCGTGCTCCGTCGCCTCGCCGATCAGCCACGCGAGCGGGACGAGGGCGGCCGCGGCAAGCACGAACTCGGCGGTCTGCGAGACGTCCGCCAGGTAGTGCAGCGCGATCACGGCAGGCGCGAGCGCGAGCGTTCCGAACAGGATCCTCCTCACCACCGCGCCGCGAAACCTATCCGGCTTCGCGTCGAAGTCAGGCCCGCACGTCGCCACTGCCTGAAAACTCCCCGGTTGTCAAGACTTGCGGCCGCAGCTCGCGCGGGCACACAATCGGGTCATGAGCGAAGCGGCAGCGACCATCGGGCTCCCCCTTCGGGTGCAGGACGAGGTCGAATGCCGCCACTGCGAGGTTCACTGCGAGAAGGTCGTGCACCCCGGAGCGTGTGTGGGTGCGGGATGCCCGTTCGTCTACGCGTACGAGGCCTGGGGGCGCACGTACATGGGGTGCCTCCAGAAGGTCTTCGACGTCGAGATCGACCTCGAGCTGCTCGAGGAGGCGGAGGCGCTCGGCGGCTTCGGGGCCGTGCGCGCGCGCCGCGCGCCGCTCCCGATGTGTACGGTCGAGGTCATCGAGTGCTACCGCGGCCGCGAGGACGAGCTCGGCTGCCGGAACCCCGAGTTCCACGAGCTTCCGCGCGAGCGCGCCGGCTTCCGCGTCTTCGCTCAGGTCAACGACGCTCGCTGACGCCTCGTCTGACCTTGTGGCTCAGAGCCACAAGGGTTCACGAGCCCCTCCGTACGCTCCGCTCGCGCAGTCCCGCGCGCCGTAGGCGCCGGAGCTTCCGAAGGTCGGTGGTCTTCGGCCCCTTGTCCTCCCACGTCTCCACCACCGCCGGGAGGGCGTCGAATGCAGGATGCGACAGGAACGTCGCAAGCCCGCTGCCGATCTGACCCTTGCCGACGAGCTCGTGGCGATCGCGGTTCGACCCGAGCGGCACGGCCGCGTCGTTGACGTGCAGGCAGCGAACCCGCTCGAGCCCGATCGTCGACCCGAGCGCCTCGACCGCCTCGTCGAGGGCGACCGGGTCCGAGACGTCGACGCCCGAGGCCCACCAGTGGCAGGAGTCGATGCAGACGCCGAGCCGGGGATGGCCGTCGAGCACGTCGCAGATGGCTGCGAGCTCGTCGAGCGAGCGGCCGATCGTCCCGCCCGCTCCCGCGGTGTTCTCCATGCAGAGCCAGAGGTCGTCCGTCGTGAGCTCGAGCAGCTCCCTGAGCGAGGGCTCGACCAGGGCCAGAGCCTCGTCGAGCCCGTAGCCGAGGTGAGACCCGACGTGCAGGACGACGGCGTCCGCGCGTATCGCCTGGGCCGTCTCCATCGTCGCGCGGAGCGACGACAGCGACTTCGACCGGATCTCATCGTCACGGTTCGCGAGGTTCACGAGGTAGAGGGCGTGGCAGAGCACTGCTCGGATCCCGGCCTCCTCGCGACGCGCCCGGAAGCGCTCGATCTCCTCCGGCGCGTGTGCCGTGGGCTTCCACATCCGCGGGCTCTGCGTGAAGACCTGCACCGCGTCGCCGCCGACCGCTTCGATGCGGTCGATCGCCTTGGAGATGCCGCCGGCCGCGGAGACGTGGGCGCCAAAGAGCACGCCGATACGCTACGCGCGCATGTCCGTCCGAGTCCGCATGGCGCCGTCGCCCACCGGCCTGCTCCACATCGGCAACGTGCGGACGGCGCTCTTCAACTGGCTCTTCGCGCGCCACGAAGGCGGCGAGTTCCGGCTGCGGATCGAGAACACGGACACCGCGCGCGAGGTGTACGAGGCCACCGAGCAGATCCAGGAGTCGCTGCGCTGGCTCGGCCTCGACTGGGACGGCGAGGTCACGTTCCAGCTCGATCGCATGGACGACTGCCGCGGGGTCGGGGAGCGCCTCCTCGCGGAGGGAAAGGCGTACGAGGACGAGGGCGCGATCCGGTTCCGGATGCCGGACGAGGGCGTCACCGCGTTCGACGACGTCGTCCTCGGCCGCGTCGAGGTGCCGAACGCGGAGCTCGAGGATCTCGTGCTCGTGCGCTCGGACGGTCGCCCAACGTACAACTTCGCGTCCCCGCTCGAGGATCTCTGGGACGGGATCACGCACGTGATCAGGGGGCCGGATCACATCTCCAACACGCCGAAGCAGATCCAGGTCCTGCGCGCGCTCGGCGCCGAGCTGCCTGTCTACGCCCACGTGCCCAACGTCAACGGGCCCGACGGGGGCAAGCTCTCGAAGCGGCACGGCGCCGTCTCGGTCGGCGACTTCCGGTCAGCCGGCTACCTGCCGGAGGCGCTCGTGAACTTCCTCGCCCTCCTCGGCTGGGCGCCCGACGGGGAGACGACGATCATGAGCCGCGAGGAGCTCGTCGAGCGCTTCACGCTCGAGCGGGTCGGCGCCAGCCCGGCCGTCTTCGACTACGCGAAGCTCGACTGGATGAACGGGGTCTACCTGCGGGCGCTTCCTCCGGACGAGCTTGCCGACCGCCTCGTCGCGTTCCTTCGCGAGCGGGGATACGACTGGCCGGAGCAGAGGGTTCGCGCCGCCGCGCAGATCGTGCAGGAGAAGATCGGCCACCTCGGCGAGTTCCCGGAGTTCGCCGGCTTCCTGTTCCACGACGTCGAGCCCGACCCGAGCCTCCTCGACGGGCGCATCCTCGCCGAGGCGGGGGCCGCGCTCGAGCAAGTCGAGCCCTGGAACGCGGAGACGATCGAGGCCGCGCTGAAGGCGCTCTGCGACGAGCTGGGGGAGAAGCCGCGCACCGTATACCTGCCGATTCGTGTGGCCGTGACCGGCTCGCGCGTGTCGCCGGGGCTGTACGAGAGCCTCGAGCTCGTCGGCCGCGACGAGACCCTGAAGAGGCTCCGCGCGAGGGCTGATACGGTCGTGCCCGCATGAGCGCACTTGGAGATCTCCTGGGCGTCGAGCTCGGCCCGACGAGCTGGATCGAGGTGACTCAGGAGCGCATCGACGCCTTCGCCGCTGCAACCGACGATCCGCAGTGGATCCACGTCGACCCTGACCGCGCGGCGGCGGGTCCTTTCGGGACGACGATCGCCCACGGCTTCCTCACGCTCTCGCTCTGCGTGCCGATCCTGCAGGAGGCGCTCCCGCGCCGCGAGACCGGGATGACCGTGAACTACGGCGTCAACCGCGTGCGCTTCCCTGCTCCGGTTCCTTCGGGTTCCAGGATCCGCGCGCGCGTGCGGGTCGAGAGCGTCGAGGAGGCGCCCGGTGGCGAGCGAGCCGTCCTGGCCGTGACGGTCGAGCAGGAGGGTGGCGAGAAGCCCGTTTGCGTGGCCGAGCTCGTCGTCCTGACAGTCCCTTAACACCCTCCCGCTTGCCCTTCGGGACATGTCTGCTAGCCTGGCGCGCCGGTGGGTATGCGTCGAACACATCTGACGCGTTTTCTGCTGGTCTTCGTGGTCGTCGCCGCACTCGCAGGCGTCGTGACGACGAAG
>Ga0209640_10003053_pt1 | contig 14649 bp, 16 predicted proteins | sample RifCSP10_1_FD_184018 | JGI IMG/M metagenome (GOLD analysis project Ga0209640, IMG submission 184018) | Soil microbial communities from Rifle, Colorado - Rifle CSP2_sed 10_1 (SPAdes) (version 2) | ecosystem: Environmental > Terrestrial > Deep subsurface > Rock core/Sediment | place: Rifle...
CTGACGGCTGACACGGCAGCACCAGCCTGAACGTCGCTCCGCCCGTCGCCGGGCACGACGTCAGCGCCAGCGTGCCGCCGTGCAGTTCCGCGGTGCGGCGGGCGATGGGCAACCCGAGGCCGCCGCCGCGGGCCTTCGTCGTGAAGAACGGTTCGAAGACCCGGTTCTGCAGCTCCGCGGGCACGCCGGGGCCGGTGTCGCGGACGTCGATCGTGCACTGCCCTCCGCTGCGTGCGATGGCCACCGTGATCCGGCCATGCCCGTCCATCGCCTGCGCCGCGTTCAGCAGCAGATTCAGCACGGCGGCCCGTATGAGGAGCGGGTCGGCGGTCATCCTCAGATCGGCGCCTTCCACGGTGACGTCCAGCGCCGACGCGGTGGGATCGCGGCGGAGCGCATCGACCGCCTCCTCGACGAGCGGACGGAGCGGAAAAGTGGCCGGGTTCGGAGGGCTCGGCCGGGCGAACACCATCATGTCGTTGACGAGGTCGCCGAGCGAATCAATGCGCGCGACGACCTCACGCATGATCAGCCGGTCGGGATCGCTCTCGGGCCGCCGCGACATCAGGACCTGCATGGCGCCCTTGATGCCGGCCAGCGGGTTGCGGACCTCGTGCGCCACCACCGCGGCCATCTGCCCGAGCCGCGCGAGCGCCGCCTGCTGGGCCAGCTGTTCCTCGGCGGCCTTGCGCGCGGTGATGTCCGCGCGAATCGCGATGTACTGGTACGGCTTGCCGCGGTCGTCCATGAACGGCACGATCGTCGTGTCCACCCAGTACAGCGTGCCATCCTTGGCCCGGTTGCGGATTTCGCCATGCCACACGCGCCCGCTGGCGATGGTGCGCCACAGCTCCCGCATGAAGGCCTTCGGATGGTAGCCGGAATTGATGATCCGGTGATCCTGGCCGAGCAGCTCCTCGCGGGAATACCTGGAAATCTCGCAGAACTTGTCGTTGACGTACGTGATGCGCCCGGTGACGTCGGTGGTCGCGACGATCGCCGCGTGGTCGATCGCGCGTTTGAGATCGGTGAGCTGGTCGAGGTCTGTTACCGGCACGGGCAGGCTTCGTTTGTATACTTGACGGCGTGTCGGCTGCCACCATTCTGATCGTCGACGACGAGGCGCTCGTCCGCTGGTCGCTGCGCGAGCGCCTGGCCGGGGAGGGGTACAGCATTCTCGAGGCCGGAACGGCCGGCGAGGCGCTCGAGCAGCTCAGCCCCGAGCTCGACCTGGTCCTCCTCGACTTCAAGTTGCCGGACGGCGACGGCCTGGCGGTGTTGAAACGCATCAAGGACGCGTCGCCCGAAACGCTGGTGATCCTGATGACGGCGTTCTCGACCGTGGAGAACGCGGTCGAAGCGATGCGGCTCGGGGCGTACCACTACGTCAACAAGCCCTTCAACCTCGACGAGGTGGCGATCCTCGTGGAGAAGGCGCTCGAAACCAGCCAGCTTCGCCGCGAGGTCCGGACGCTTCGCAGCAGCCAGGGGCAGGAAGCGGGGCTCGACGCGATCATCGGGACCTCGCCGGCCATGCAGGAGGTCAAGTCGCTGCTCGGCCGCATTGCCGCGAGCCGGGCCTCGACCGTCCTGCTGACCGGCGAAACCGGCACGGGCAAGGATCTCGCCGCCAAGGCCATCCATTTCGGGAGCGACCGCGCCGGCAGGGCGTTCGTGAACATCACCTGCTCGGCGCTGGCCGAACAGCTGCTCGAGAGCGAGCTCTTCGGGCACGAGCGCGGTGCCTTCACCGACGCGCGGCAGCAGAAGCGCGGGCTGTTCGAAACCGCGGACGGCGGCACCGTGTTCCTCGACGAGATCGGCGAGATGACGCCGGGCCTCCAGGCGAAGCTGCTGCGCTTCCTCGAGGAGAAGACGTTCAAGCGGGTCGGCGGCCTCGCCGACATCCGGGTGGACGTTCGCGTGATTGCCGCGACCCACCGCGACCTCGAGGAGGACGTCAAGGCGGGGAAATTCCGCGAGGATCTCTTCTACCGGCTCCAGGTGATGCCTGTCTCGCTGCCCCCGCTGCGCGAGCGGCGCGGCGACGTGCCGCAGCTCACCTCCTACTACATCGATCGCTACAACCGGGAGTTCAGGAAGAAGGTGCGCGGCCTGACGCCCGAGGCGATGAAGCTGCTCGAGCAGTACCAGTGGCCCGGGAACATCCGCGAGCTGAAGAACGCGATCGAGCGGGCGATGTTGCTCACGGAACGGGAGCGGCTCGAACCCGAAGACTTCACCACGCTCACGCGCTCTGTCGCGTCGGCGTCGTTCAAGCTGCCGCCGGAGGGGCTGAACCTCGACGAGGTCGAGCGGCAGCTCCTGGTGCAGGCGCTCGAGCGGGCGAACGGGAACCAGACGCAGGCCGCCCAGCTCCTCGGGATCAACCGGGACCAGGTGCGCTACCGCATCGAGAAGTTCGGTCTGCACGTCGGCCGGGGCACCTGACCCGTCAGACGGCGACGGAGGCCGCGGCGGCGTCCGCCGCGCGCGCGTGAACCGCCGCGTTCGATTTCACCGTCAACACCGGACAATGCGCCGTCCGGATGACGGACTCCGCGACGCTGCCCATGAGCAGGTGAGCCAGCCCGGTGCGTCCGCGGGTGCCCATGACAATCAGGTCGAAGCCGCTGTCTCCGGCGTACGCCGTGATCATGGCGCCGGTCGGGCCGAACACGACGTCGCTCGTGGCCTTCACGCGCGAGCGGCTGTCCACCAGGATCCGGCGCGAGAGCTGAACCCGCGCGTTCGCGACGCGTTCGGCCCGTATCTCGGGCGGCTCCGGGATGAACATCTCCGATGCCGGCGACATGCCGACGGCGGAATGCTCCATCACGTGCAGCAGACGGATGGATCCCCCGAGGCGGGCGGCCAGCCGCTTCGCAGAGCCGAGCGCCGCGTCGGAGGAGGCGCTGAAGTCGGTCGGCACCAGGATTCGCGGGCCCTCCGCGCCGGGCGCAGGGGCCGCCTCGCGCATCGTCAGCACCGGACAGGGCGCGGTCCGCGCCACCTTCTCGGCGACGCTGCCGAGCAGCAGGTGGGCCATGCGCCCGCGGCCATGGGTGCCCATGACGATCAGATCGATCCCGTGGGTGCGGGCGTAACTGGTGATCTCGTCCGCCGGTTCATCCGACCGTTCGACGGCCAGGATGGCCCCGGCCGGCACGCGGTCCTGCATCTGGCGGAGGGCGGCCGTCTCGTAGTCGCGTGGGTCGGCGAGCACAACGCGCATGAACATGTTGTCGACCACGTGCAGCACGTGGAGACTGGCGCCGGTGCTCTCGGCGAGGTATCGCGCGTGCGCGAGTGCCGCGTCCGAAGGCGCGCTGAAGTCGGTGGCTGCGAGGATCCGCGCGAACATGATCGCCCTCCTTGTGAGCGGGGTCTGAGTTCAGCCACCTCTTGAGCACAGACCGTACCAGCCTCCCGCCCTGCAGAAAACGCCTGCAACGCCGCTGGACCGCGCCTGGATGGGGAATACTTCGCGGGACGCGGAAAATCTCCGCGCAGCGCCGGCTAGGACGGCAACTCCGGCAGCCGCCGGATCTTGACCCACAGCGTGATCAGGAACGCAACGATGAGCAGCGTCGTCACGCCCAGACCGGTTCGCCGGACCTGCAGCTCCCGCGACGCCGCCTCGCCGGCGTCGAGCGCCCGCCGCGCGGCCGCCGCGCCGTCCGCGGCCGCCGCGCCGAATGGTTCGGCCGCAAAGGTGTGCACGAGCACCCGCGCCTGGACCTGCTGCTCGCGCGCGGCCCGCAGCGCCAGCCGCCCCTCGTCGACGAGCATCCCCGCGCGCTCTGCCCGCGCAAGCGAGGCGTCAGCCGCGGCCACGCCGCCGGCGAGCCGGTCGAGCGCCTCGCGCATGGCGCCAATCGTCCTGGCGCTGTCGCCCGACGCGTCGTGGCACGGCGCGCAGACGGCGCCCTCCTGCACACCCACCCAGTGATCGGCCGGCGGTTCGATCCGGTGGTTGTTGTGGCAGACGAGGCATTCTGCCTGGCCGATCGCGTCGAAGATGTCTTTCTTGGGGCTCGCCCGGAAGAGTTCCGCTTCCCGGAGATGGCATTGCGCGCAGACGTTGGCCACCGACGTGATGCCCGGCGGCGTGGCGCCGTGGCTGCCGTGGCAGGCTGCGCAGGTGGGCGCCGACGTATCGCCGCGTTCGAGCAGCGCCGCCGCATGCACGCTGGCCGCCCAGTCCGCGGGCGGCGCGGCGTCGCGCCCAAGCGGTTCCATCCGCGCGGGGTCGCCGTGGCAGCGCGCGCACGTCGTCGTGACATTCAATGGCGCGACGGGAGAGCGCGCGTCGCGGACGCGCGTGACACCGTGCGCGCCGTGGCAGTCGGTGCACGTCGCCACGCGCGTCTCGCCGGCCGTCATGCGGCGGCCGTGAGCGCTGGTCTGGTACTGGAGGAACTGGTCCACCCGCACCTGCGGATCGAAACGCTGCATGTACGCGGCGTCGCTGTGGCACGTGGCGCAGAGGGGTGCGATCGCCGGTCGAGGCGGCGCCGTGTACGAGCCGGGGGCCTGGGCCGCATGACATGCCGTGCACGTCAGGCCGGCGGACGCGTGCACGTCGCCCGTGAACGCCGCCGCCGGGTCGGCCCCCTGAGCCGAGACGCGCGCCGGCCATAACGCCAGCACGATCAGCGCGGCGCCGGGCGTCCATAGGGATCTCATGGCGCGACCGCCGCCAGGGCGAGCCCCGTCATGATGGCCATGAACGCGAGTGCCGCTCCGCCGGCCCACACCACCACGCGCCGCGTCTGTGCCGTGTGGCCGGCCAGGAACGGCAGCAGCAGCGCGGCCAGCGCGCCGGCCGCCATCACCGCGACGGCGATCAGTTCGCCATTGATGCCCGCAATGGCGGGCGGCACGTGCTTCAGCGTCTCAAATGCCCACAGGAAATACCATTCCGGCCGGATCCCGGCCGGCGCGGGCGCGAACGGGTCGGCCTTGGTCCCGAGCTCCCACGGGTAGAAGGTTGACAGCGCGGCCAGCGCGGCGAGCACGATCGTCCACGCGAAGAGGTCGCGGAGCAGGAAGTGCGGGATGAAGGGCATCGCCCGGATCGCGCCCCGGTCTTCCGCCGCGCGCCGCGCAACGGAAGGCGGCACGCTCATCCCGTGGCGCTGGACGAGCAGGAGGTGCAGCGCCACGAGGCCGCTGGCCACCGCCGGCAGCACCGCCACGTGAAATCCGAACAAACGCGTCAGCGTCGCGCCGGTGACATCGTCGCCTCCACGCAGGAACCGCACGATGCCGCGGCCGATCAGCGGCACGGCGGCGGCAATGTCGGTCCCGACACGCGTGGCGAAGAACGACACTTCGTTCCACGGCAGCAGGTAGCCGGTAAATCCAAAGGCGAGCGTGAGCAGGAGCAGCAGGACGCCGCTGAGCCATGTCAATTCCCGGGGCCGCCTGTAGGCGTGGAGAAAGAGGACGCTGAACAGGTGGGCGACCGCGCTGGCCACCATCAGGTTGGCGGACCAGGCGTGGATCGACCGCACGAGCCAGCCGAAGGGTACCCGCGTGACGATGAACTGGACGCTTTCGTAGGCCTCGGCGGCACTCGGCCGGTAATAGAGCAGCAGCAGCGCGCCGGTCCCCACCTGGATGCCGAAGAGAAACAGCGTCATGCCGCCGAAGTAGTACCAGATCGAGTAGCGATGGTGCGGCACGGTCTTGTGGCGCAGCGCCTCGATCACGTCGCCAAGCGCCAGCCGCTCATCGAGCCACCCGCGGATCCGGCCGCTCATCACGATTTCCGGCTGAGCGCGATCTGGTCGTCTTTGACGTTGACGTCGAAGGCTTCGAGCGGGCGCGGAGGTGGACCGGCGACGTTGCGTCCGTTGAGGTCGTATTGGCCGTTGTGGCACGCGCACCAGATGCGCTGCAGGTCGGGCCGGTACTGCACCGTGCAATCGAGATGGGTGCAGGTGGCGGAGAAGGCGCGCAGATCGCCGGCGGCCGTACGGATCACGATCGCGGGGCGCGACCCGAACGCGACGACGCGGCCCGAGTTCGGCGCCAGTGACTGGGCGCTGCCTGCCATGACTGACTGTGTGGCGGCCTCGGGCACCTCGGGCGGGGCGAGGTACCGCGCCACGGGGTACAGGACCGCCCCACAAACGCCCCCGCCCCAAAGGCCGAGAAGCCAGTTCACGACGCTGCGCCGTCCGGGCGCGCTGTTGCGTGGGTCCACGGGATGCAGCAAGAGACTAACGCAATCGGTCGAAAGGAATGTTGAGGAATTTTTCGGACGGTGCGGAAATTTTTGCACCCCCAACCGGGCCGCGCCCCGCCGGCGGCACGCGGACAGGCCCGAAATCGGCCATTTTCGCCCGTGCCCGCGTGCGGGCATTGTCCTTGCCTTGAGGCCAAGTGCCACGAGGAGGTGGCTCACGTGAAACAGACGCTCATCCCCTGTGTTGTCGCCGTGGCGGTGCTGATCGGCGCCGGAAGCGCCGCGGCCCAGAGCTCGGCAGCCGACGGCGAAAAGGTGTTCGCCGCGCAGAAGTGCACGATCTGCCATTCCATCGCGGGACAAGGCAATAAGAAGGGGCTGCTGGACGGCGTGGGCGCCAAGCTGAGCGCCGACGACATCCGCATGTGGATCACCCACGCACCCGAGATGGCGGCCAAGGCAAAAGCCGAGCGGAAGCCGGCGATGAAGGCGTACAGCGGTCTGTCAAAGGCTGAGGTTGATGCGCTCGTGGCCTACCTCCAGACCCTCAAGAAGGGCTAATCTTTTCGTCAGTGCGTCTTCGGCTGACCAGGCTCCCGGCCGCGGCCCGGAACGCGGTCTCTCTGAGCGGCATGGCCGTCGCGACCGCGGCGGCCGTGCTGTTTCTCGCGCTTCTTCTTCTCGAGATCCTCGGGCTCGTTACCAATCCGTACATCGGGCTGGTCGTCTTCGTCGCGGTGCCGGCGGTCTTTGTCATGGGCCTTCTGCTCATCCCGCTGGGGACGTGGCGGGCGCGGCGCCGGCGACGTACGTCGGCGCAGGCGGAGCCGGAGTGGCCGGTCCTCGATCTCGCCGATCCGCATCAGCGGACGGTGTTTGGAGGGATCCTCGCGCTGACCGTGGTGAACCTGCTGATCGTTTCGATGGCGGCGTACGGGGGCGTCCATTACATGGAGTCGGCTGAATTCTGCGGCGCGGTGTGCCACACCACGATGGAGCCGCAGTACTCGGCGTACCAAGCCTGGCCGCACGCCCGCGTGGCGTGTGCCGCGTGCCATGTCGGTCCGGGCGCGGGCGCGCTGGTCGAGTCGAAGCTGGCGGGCGCGCGGCAGCTGTTTCATGTCGTGACCCGCCGCGTGCCCACGCCGGTCCCGACCCCTGCCCAGTCTTTGCGGCCGGCGCGCGACACGTGCGAGCAGTGCCACTGGCCGGAAAAATTCCACGGTGACAAGACGCGGATAATCCGCGAGTATGCCAGCGACGAGGGCAACAGCGAGTCTGTCACGACGCTGCAGCTGCACGTGGGCGGCGGCAGTCGCGCCCTCGGCGTCGGCACCGGCATCCACTGGCACATGAACCTCGACAACCAGATCGAATACATCGCGACCGACGCCAGCCGGGAGACGATCCCCTACGTGCAGTTCACGGATCGCGAGGGCCGGGTGCGGGAGTACGTCGTCGCCGGGACCACGCCGGCGCAGCTGGCCGTGGGCACGCGCCGGCGTATGGACTGTATGGATTGCCACAACCGCCCGGCGCATACGTTCCATGCGACGCCCGAGCGCGCTGTTGACGCCGCGCTGGCACAGGGCCGGCTGCCGCGCGAGCTGCCATTCGCGCGACGCGAGGCGGTGGCGGCCGTCAGCGCCGAGTCCGGCGACGCCGCGGCGGCGTTGACAGCGATTGCCCAGCGGCTCGAGGCCTTTTACAAGGAGCGTGGCGGCGCCGACGCCCGGCTCGTGCAGCGCGCGATTGCGGCCTCTCAGGATGCCTGGTCGCGCAACGTCTTTCCTGCAATGAAAGTCACCTGGGGCACATATCCGAACCACCTGGGTCACCTGGATGCCCCGGGATGCTTCCGGTGCCACGACGACGAACATGTCGCCGCGGATGGGGCCGTCATCCGCCAGGATTGTGAGCTCTGCCACACACTGGAATAGGCACCCTATGAGACGACGCGCGCTTTCATCCTGTTGACGGCTGCTTTTGTCTACCTCCTCGCGTTCACCATGGCGGCCGCCGGCCGCGCGGATGAAGGGGCGGCGGCAGCGCCCCAGGCGCCGGCGCCGGCTGTCCCCGCCGCGCAGGCGGCGTACGTCGGCAGCGACACCTGTATTGCCTGCCACGAAGACCAGCAACACGGCTATGAAGACAGCCCGCACGGCAGAGCGGCCAACCCCCGCGCGCCGGCCGCCATGCAGGGGTGTGAAAGCTGCCACGGTCCGGGCGAGCGTCATATCGACGATCCCACGGACGACACAGCCATCAGAAAGTTCGCGAAGATGACGCCGCGCGACGTGAGCGCCACGTGCCTCACCTGCCATGCGCGCGGCTCCCACGCCTCGTGGCAGGGCAGTCCGCACGACGCGCGGAACCTGTCCTGCGTGACGTGCCATGACGTTCATCCCCCCGAGGCCAACGAGCGACATCTGCGCACGGCCTCCGAAGTGGAGCTGTGCGCCACGTGCCATCGGGTGCAGGCGCTGAAGATCAAGCGCGTCTCCCATATGCCCGTGCCGGAAGGGAAGATGCAGTGTTCCTTCGTGCCACAACCCGCACGGTTCGACCAACGTCCGCCAGCTCCGTGTCGGCATCGGTTGACGGAACGCGTGGCGCTCGGCGTTGCGTATGCATATGACCATTACAGCGTGGATGATTTCGCGCTTTCCCCCGGGGCGCTCAACAGCCCGGTGTTACCCACGATGTTGAGCCTGCTGTATCAGTGGCGGCCGTATTCCGCCCACACCGGATCGGTGCGCGTCATCTACTCGTGGTGAACATGACCCGAGGACTTCCGTTCCTGCTCGCGGCTGCGATGCTCGCCGTCGCCGGGTGGCGCGCGGCCGCGCCGATCTCGGCCGCGGCCCCGCAGGCTCCGCCGGTCCTCATCGAATCACTGGCGGGACGCGATTCCTTCGCGTTGTACTGCGCGCCCTGCCATGGGGCGGCCGGCCGCGGCGACGGCCCGGTCGCCTCGGCGCTGCGCGCGCGCCCCGCGGACCTGACGACGCTGGCGCAGCGGAACGACGGGGCGTTTCCGCGCGATCGCGTGCGGGATTTCGTGACCGGCACCGGCCGCCAGCTCGCGGCGCACGGGACGACGGAGATGCCGGTGTGGGGGCCCATGTTCCGCGCGTTCGAATCCGACGCCCGCGCCCGCGAGCGCATCGAGAACCTGCTCTCGTACATCGAATCGTTCCAGGCCGCCACGACGGGCGTCAACGACGCCGGCAGCCAGTTGTTCCGGACCTACTGCGCGAGCTGCCACGGCGTGTCGGGCCGCGGCAACGGACCGCTCGCCGATCAGTTGCGGCGGACGCCGCCCGACCTGACGCAGTTCACGCGCCGCAATGGGGGCCTGTTTCCGAGCGAGCGCGTCTACCGCATTGTCGACGGCCGTGATGTGGCCAGCCACGGCGACCGCGAGATGCCCGTCTGGGGCGACATCTTCAAGGCCGGTGCGTCCGCCGCCGCGGTGAAGGCGCGCATCGACGCCATCGTGCGCTATCTCGCCGGCATCCAGGAGCGGCCCGCCTGATCTAACGCACTTTCCATGAGCGCGTCGCACGAGAGATGACGCGGAGCGGTCGGAGGAACGGCCTCACAAAGAGGCGCGGAGCCACGGAGATCTCCACGCCGGTGATGCGCTTCGCGCGCCATGGATAGAGCGATGCTGCGATCGCAAGCCGATGCAGGATCAGGCGGCTTGTGATCCCGACATCGCTCTATCCATGGGCCGGCCCGAAGGGACCGGCCTCACCGGCGTGGGTTGATCAACCGCACAACGTATGTGCCAGCTCCGTTTCTCCGCGCCTCCTTGTGATTCCGTGTCCTCCGTCCCCTCCATGCGCTACGGCATTCTGAAAACGGCGATAGCAGACCAGCCGATTCGGGAAATTTTCCGCGCGATCGCGAAGGATTGCCCGCTTCCCGCCGCCGCTCTTCAGCCTCCGGCTCGATTCACTGCGTAATGTCGCCTGCGTTCCGCACGGCATTGATCTCGCACACGCATCGGGTACGCGCCGCCCGCGACGGGTGGCTGCGACCGAGGTGCACCGATGTCACGACTCACAGCACTGGCCATGGCCGCGATTGGCACGCTGGCGGTCGCGGGTTGCGCGACCATGAACGTGAGCTCGCACGTGGAGCGCGGGCTCGATGTCAGCCGGTATCACACCTATAACTGGGGTCCTGCGGATGCGCTGCCAGCCGGCGACCCGCGCCTCGAGAAGGATCCATTCTTCCAGGATCACCTGAGGGGCGCCGTGGAGAAGGCGATGGCGGGACGTGGTTTTGAATGGTCCACCGCCGACGCGCCCGACCTGCTCCTGCATTACCACGCGAACATCACCGAGCGCATCGACGTCGACCGCCTGGACGTGCAGCGCGGGTACTGCGGCGAGAGCGGCTGCGACGTGCCGACCGTCCAGTTCGAAGCCGGCACCCTGGTGATTGACGTCATCGATGCGCGCACGAACCGCCTGATCTGGCGCGGGTGGGCGCAGAGCGCCGTGCAGGGCATGCTGGCCAACCAGGACACGATGGCGCGGCAGATCAACGAGGCGGTCGCGCGCATGTTCGGCGAGTTTCCGAAGCCTCTGTGAGATGGAGGGACCCATGCGACCGATCGCGCGATTGACTGTTGCGGCTCTGGCGGCGCTTGCCCTGACCGCGTGCGCCACGACGAACGTCCGATCCTTCGTCGAGCGCGGAATTGATGTGCAGCAGTACCGGACCTACAGCTGGGGCCCGCCACACGAACAGGCCACCGGCGACCCGCGGCTCGACAACAACCGGTTCTTCCAGGAGCGGATCGAGGCCGCCGTCGAGCACAACCTCAATGCGCGCGGTTTCGAGAAGACCGCGGGAGGGGAGTCAGACCTGCTGATCCGCTATTACGCGAGCGTCGAACAGCTCGTCAACGCCAACGGCGCCGATCGGGCGTTCGTCCCGTGCGAGGACTGCAGGCCGTTCGTCTTCGACGCCGGCACGATCGTCATCGATCTCATCGACGCGCGCACCAAGCGCATGGTGTGGCGCGGGTGGCAAGAGGGCAGCATCGACGGCCTCATCGACAACCAGGCCTGGATGGAGAAGCGGGTAGACGAGTCGGTGGCCCGGATCCTGGAACGGCTTCCGCGCCGTGTAGGGAGGGTGTCATGACATGCACGCATCGAGGGCTTCGGACATTCACGATCACGGCGGCGATCGCCCTCTTCGCCGCCACGGCGTCGGCGCAGACGCCGCCGCAACCGCCGGCGCATGAGCACGGCGCGCCTCCTCACGCAGCGCCGGCCGTGGACGTGACGGCGCGCATGGCGCTCCTCGATGAGCGCATCGCGATGCTGACCGCCGACATGAAGATGTTCGTCGGAGAGATGAAGATTCAGACCATGGCGGCCCTGATTGAAGCGCTCGTGGAGCGGCAGGCCCTGACAGACCGCACGATGCGTCGGATGCACGACGCCATGCACGAGCGGATGATGAAGCACGGGATGCCGCCGCCACTTGAGGACGCTGCGCCGGAGGAGTCGCCCGAGACGATGTGCTCCCCGTATATCTGATCGGAATGACCAAAAACTGGCAACGAGGGGTGACATAATTTGTCAACCCTTCGTGCTTGACCGAAGAAGAAATCGTGTGCAGGCTGGGACCTAAACCATAGACCAGTAGGGTGATATGTGTGGTGCCGGAACCCGGGCACAGCAGTTGCCTGCACTTGAGCTGTGTTTGTGTGCCTCAGGCTCCGTCCCTTGCGCAAAGACGACGGATTCACGCTGATCGAACTGCTCATCGTCGTGGCGATCATCGGGATCATCGCGGCGGTCGCCATCCCGGGACTGCTGCGTGCGCGAATGTCCGGCAACGAAGCGTCTGCCGTGGGATCGATGCGCACGATCAACAGCGCCCAGGTGACGTTTTCAGCCTCGTGCGGCGGCGGCGGCTATGCAGTCGACCTTGCCGACCTTAGTGCGGCTCCCCTTAGTGGCGGCCCAGCGTTCATCCCAGCCGATATCGCCGCCGCCTCGCCAGGGGGAACACCGAAGAGTGGATATGAATTTACGATCAGCCCGGTCGCTGGCCAGATCGTGCTAGCGGCTGGGGCGACGTGCAACGGCTCCGCGAACGCTACGGAAACGGAATTTTTCGCGAACGGCGACCCGATCTCGGCTACGACAGGCTCGCGCTTTTTCGGTCTGGACCATTCCGGGCAGATCCGCCAGGGCGCGACTCCGATCCTGGACATCGCCGACGGCATCCCGCTGCAGTAACCCGTCGCGCTGGCGTGCCGGTTGCACCGTTGCGGCCGGACCATGGCAATCGCGTCGCGGCGTGTCCTCGAATACCCGTTCCATTCCCATTTGTCCCGCCTCGCATGCCTCGCGCTCGGCGCCGCCCTTCTCTGGTTCGGGAGCGGCCAGCTCACGGTGGCCGGCCTGCTGCTCATGCTTTCGGGGCTTGTGATTGCCGTTTCGGCCGTCCACCCGCCACAGCCGAGCTTTCGATCGTCCGATGGCGGAAGCCCGAAGGCTTCCGGCTACCGGTAGCCGGAGACCTTCCGCCTTTGCGTGAAGCGTCGGCGGACCGCCGGAGGCGGTCAGGTCTCCGGACCGTGTGGTACCCTGTCGGCCCGTTGCCGAATCTCGACTACGTTCAACTCGCCACCGGCTTAGTCATCCTCCTGCTGTCCCTGACCATCCATGAAGCGGCGCACGCCTGGTCCGCCGATCGGCTCGGCGATGCGACGGCCCGGAGACTCGGACGGCTGTCGCTCAATCCGGCGGTCCACATCGATCCGATCGGGACGATTCTCTTTCCATTGATTGCGCTGGCCACGAATCTGCCGTTGATCGGCTGGGCGAAGCCCGTACCGGTCAACACGCGGGCGCTGCAGCCGAACTGGCGCCAGAAGTTCATGGTGATCGCCGCCGCCGGTCCGGCCAGCAACCTCGTGCTCGCAGCGATCGCGGCGATCCTGCTGCGCCTCGCGCCCGCGGGGCCGGTATCGGCGGCCTTCGAGACCGCGATTTACGTCAACGTGCTGCTGGCGGTGTTCAACATGATCCCGGTGCCTCCGCTCGACGGCGGCAACGTGCTGTCAGGGTTGCTCACCGGATCGATGGCGGATACCTTCGACAAGCTGCGCCCGTACGGTTTTGTGATTCTGTACGCCTTGATGCTGAGCGGCATGCTCTGGACCATCGTCTCGCCGCCGGCGTCGCTCCTGGTGTCGTGGCTTCTGTGAGAGGATCGGCAGCGCAGACGTGAGTTCGCGGCCTCGCGTCGTCAGCGGCATGCGGCCCACGGGCCGGCTGCACCTCGGCCACCTCGTGGGCGCCCTCAGGAACTGGGTCGCGCTTCAGGAAAAGTACGACTGCTTCTACTTCGTCGCCGACTGGCACGCCCTGACGAGCGAATATGCCGCCACGGGCGGCATCACCGACTACGGTCTCGACAACATCGCCGACTGGATCGCCGCCGGCGTCGATCCCGAACGCAGCACCCTCTTCGTCCAGTCGCTCGTGCCCGAGCACGCCGAGCTGTTCCTGCTGCTCTCGATGGTCGTTCCGATCCCGTGGCTCGAGCGTGTGCCGACGTACAAAGAACAGCGGGAGCAGCTTGTCGAGAAGGATCTGTCGACGCTGGGGTTCCTGAGCTACCCACTGCTGCAGACGGCAGACGTCGCGATGTACGACGCGCGGTTCGTGCCTGTGGGGGAAGACCAGGTGCCGCACCTCGAGTTGTCGCGGGAGGTGGTGCGCCGCTTCAACCAGTTTTATGGCGAGGTGCTGGTGGAGCCGCAGCCGCTCCTCACGCCGGTGCCGCGGCTGCCGGGGCTCGACAACCGCAAGATGAGCAAGAGCTACGGCAACACCATCGACCTGACCGACGACCATGCCAGCGTCGTGAAAAAGGTGCGGCAGATGTACACGGATCCCAAGCGGATCCGCGCCGACATCCCGGGCACGGTCGAGGGCAACCCGGTCTTCATCTACCATGAGGCGTTCAACACGAACACCGCGGAAGTCGAGGACCTGAAGGCCCGCTATCGCGCCGGCAAGGTGGGAGACGTTGAGGTGAAGACGAAGCTGGCGGCCGCGATGAACGCCATGCTCCAGCCGATGCGCGAGCGCCGCCGCGAGGTGATGGCCACACCCGAACGGCTGCGCGAGATCGCCGTCGAAGGGTCCCGCACGGCGCGGATCACGGCGCAGGCCACGATGGAGCGGGTGCGGGACGCGGTGAAGCTGCGGTATTAGCCGCGAAGGCACGAAGACGGGTTCGCCACAAAGAGACAATGGTCACAAAGGTCACATGGTACGAGCCCGAAGGGTCACGCAGCGTCGCTTTCGCCCCGACCCCTTGGTGTCCTTGGTGACACTAACGCGCTGGAGTTTGTTTTTTTGGCAAAGAAAACACGAGCGCGTTAGTGTCACCAAGGTGACAGCGTG
>Ga0209640_10003055_pt1 | contig 14644 bp, 12 predicted proteins | sample RifCSP10_1_FD_184018 | JGI IMG/M metagenome (GOLD analysis project Ga0209640, IMG submission 184018) | Soil microbial communities from Rifle, Colorado - Rifle CSP2_sed 10_1 (SPAdes) (version 2) | ecosystem: Environmental > Terrestrial > Deep subsurface > Rock core/Sediment | place: Rifle...
CCCGCCTCGACCGAGCGACTCGGTCAGGATCGCCCGCCATCCCGACCCCGACAGGCGCTCAACGGCGGCCACGGCCTCCTGCCGCTTCTGGAACAGCCCGAACACCGTGGACCCGCTGCCGGACATGGCCGCCGCGAGCGCCCCGGCCCTTCGAAGCGCGGCCTTCATCTGGTCGATCTCGGGATGATGCCGCGCGACCGGTGCCTCCAGGTCATTGATCATCTGCGCGGCGCGTGACGGCCATGGACCAGGCACGTGCTGCGGCTCCCGAACCATGGGCACACGCGAGTGATCGCGCTCGAGGTCGTACCAGCCGTACGCGTCCGCAGTCGAGACACCAAACCCTGGGACGAGCAGCACGACCCAGTGCCGAGGAAGATCCACGAGCGGATAGATTTCGTCGCCCCGCCCAAGACCAAGGGCCGTCCCGCCCGCCAGAAAGAACGAGACGTCAGCGCCAAGCGCGGCAGCCACGTCCACGAGTTGGCTTTGGCGCACCCTCACCCGCCAGGCCCGGACCAAGGCCAGCAGCGTGGCCGCCGCGTCGCTGCTGCCACCGCCGAGTCCGCCCTGGATCGGAATCCGCTTGTGCAGCCGAATGAGGACATCTCGGACGGGGCCCTCGCGTCGTAACGCGCGCCACAACGTCTCGGCCGCTTTCCAGGCCAGATTCGACCGGTCGAGCGGTACACCCGCCGCGTCGCACTCGATCGCAAACGGCCCGAGGCGAGGAATGCAGTCGATGGTGTCGTGCAACGCCAGCATCTGATAGACCGTGCGCAACTCGTGGAACCCGTCGGGCCGCGTCCCCAGCACGCGCAGATCGAGATTGATCTTCGCGTGCGCCCGCACCGTCACGGGCCTGGCGGGCGTCGCGATGCTCCTCGTCGGGTGACTCACTCTTGGTCTCCGAGGGGTCCTGCGTCCCGCAGCTCGGCGAGCGTCAGCGGGCGCGCGCCTGACGGCACGCGGCCCGTGAAGGCGGCCGGATCGATGTCGGTATTCGCCTCGATCTGTGAAAGAGTGGCGCTCATGTCGACCTCCGCCGCCGAGCGTTCGCTGCGCAGACGGATCGACCGAGGAAATGCACCCTGCCACGCGAGGTACTCGAGGTGCCAGCCGTCCCGCCGGGCCGCCCGCAGCTGCCAGTCTCCCGCCCGCCGCAGGTATAACGTGGCACCACCCTCGACATCGATCGACGCCCACCCCTTCTCGTGCAGGCGCCCTCCGATGGCCTTCGGGACGGGCACGACGCAACCGGTGAGGATGGCCTGCAAGTCGGCCGGGGCCAGCGAAACGCCCGTGAGCGCACCGAGCACGGCTTCGGCGGACTCGCCCCGCACGACACGATCCTCGCGCGGCAGCAGCAGGATTGCCTCCCCGCGCTGCGACGTCAGGATGAAACCTGGCGGCCCGAGCGGCGCTACCGCTTCCAGGCGCATCGAGTCGGGCCGCTCGAAGCCAGCCAGCAGGCGACCGCTCAGGCGCCGGCTACCGGCACGGCCGCGCAGCGCGAGTTCGGCCGTGAGGGTACGGACGCCGCCGCAGGCCGAGGCAATTCGCGCGTGTATCGCCGGAAAGTCCGGAAGCGGGGAACCGGAGTCGGAGGGGAGGGGAAGGCGGCGCGCGCTGCACGCAGCGCTCAGAGCAATGCAGAATGCAGAATGCAGAATGCAGAATGCAAAGCGCACCCAGCGCGAGTGGCGCACTGCCGTCTCGGCCGACTCATTCAGCAATCTCATCGCGCATTTTGCATTTTGCCTCTTGCATTACTGATCTTCTTTTCAACTACCGCCTTGTCCACGTCCTGGCCATCGCCCTCGAGTGCGCGGGTCCAGGCCGAGATGGCGTCGAGCAACCGACCCCGGCTGGCGAGCACATCTCCGAGGTGATCCTGAACCTCTGAATTGTGGGGCAGCTGCTCGGCGGCGGCCGCCAGATACTTCTCCGCGTCCTCGAGATCGCCGCGCTTGAAGTGGGCCCACCCGAGGCTGTCGAGGTAGGCACCGTTGTCGGGCTCCGCGTCGAGCGCGCGCCGGACGAGCTCGATCGCCTCGTCGAGCTGCTCCCCGCGGAGGGCGAGGAGATAGCCCAAGTAGTTGAGGGCGTTCGCGTTCGACGGTTCAGCGGCGATCACTTGACGCAGCGTGCGTTCCGCGTCGGCGCTGCGGCCGGCATCGGCATAGGCATCGGCGAGCGCGTAGAGGATGCCCGTATCGCGCGGGGACTGCTTCGCCGTCTGCTCGAGCAAGGTAATGGCGCCGCTCCGATCGCCGCTGTCGAACAGGGCGCGCGCCTGCACCCGCACGAACCGGGAATCGTCGGGATGTTGCTTCCGCGCGTCAGCCGCGAAGCCAGCCGCGCGGCTGTACTCCTTCGCCTGGAGGAGGACGGCAATCCGCCGCAGCTTCAACTCGCGGCTCCTCGGCTGAACCGCGAGGGCCAGCGTGTAGCTCTCAACAGCATCGGAGAGCAAGCCCGCCTGCTCCTGATACTGTCCCAACGCCGCGGCCACGCCCGGCGACGACTCGACGATCTCCTGCAGCATCCCGATGGCGCTCTTGAGATCGTTGGCCGCCGCATAGGCCTGCGCCAACGTCAGCCGGCCCTGCACGGAGCCGGGGTTCTGAATGAGCACGCGGGTCAGCGACTCGATCGCCTTGGCCGGTTCACCGTTCTGGACGTACAGCCGGCCCAGTGCGTACTGCAGCGTCACATCCGCGGTCGTGGGGGAGGCGCTCACTGCTCGCTCCAGATACCTGATCGCATCCCGCAGGTAGGTCGCCGTCTGGGCGGGCGAATCCCGGCCGCCACTGCCCTCGGCGGCGGCCGCATTGATCAAACCGAGCACGCGATTGGCCTCGACGTTGTCTGCGTCGATCGCCAGGGCTACCTTGGCTTCCTTCTCGGCCTCGGGCCGCGCGTTGCGGCGCAGGTGCAGGGCGGATACCTCCGCTCGAATTTCCGCCGAGGTCGGGTCGGCCTTCGCGGCACGCTCGAGCGCAGCGAGCGCGCCGCCATGGTCGCCGTCGGCCTCCAGCCGGCGAGCCATCAGAAACGACAGGTACGCTTCGGCACGCTCTTGCGCGACCGACACGGCCGGCGCGAACCCGGTCACCAGGGCACCGATGAGCAGCAGCCGCCGAGCGCGCATGAACGTCATGGGTAAACGATTTTAGCTCAAGATGTTATAGTCCCAGATGTTAAGGTGAAGTCGAGATGCCAGTCGACCAAGAACTCCTCGAGATCCTCGCCTGCCCGGCCTGCAGGACCCCTGTTCGACTCGTCAAGGACGGCCAGGGCCTGAAATGTGACCAGTGCCGCCGTGTGTATCCGGTCCGAGACGATATCCCGGTGATGCTGATTGACGAGGCCACCCTGGACAAGGACTAGTGGTACGTAGCGGCCTGTTGTGACCATCACCCAACCCGTTGATACGGTCCACTTCCAGGGCGCCGGCACGGCTCCGGCGCTGGACCGGCTGACAACGGGGCTGCTGCTCGCGTTTGTCGCCTCGGTGCAGCTATCGATCTTCGTCGCCGAGATCCTGCTGACCGCGCTGCTCCTGTGCTGGGTGATCGGTCTGGCCCGGGAAAAGAGTCGCCCGACGGCGCCGACGTTCTTTCTGGCTCTGCTCGTCTACGGAGGATTCACACTCCTGTCCTCCCTCTTCTCGATCGATCCCCTCGAGAGCCTCGTCGATAGCCGGGAGCTGGCGCTGTTCCTGATCGTGCCGGCGGTATACGACCTGGCTCGAGGTCATCGCGCCACGACGGTGGCCGACGTGATCATCACCGTGGGCGCCGCAGCGGCCGCCTACGGAATCATCCAGTACGGCATGTTCCACTACGACAGCCTCGGCCGGCGCCCAACGGGCACCCTGGGGCACTACATGACCTACTCGGGCACGCTGATGCTGGTGGTCGGCCTCGCCGCATCGCGGCTCGTGTTCGGCTCGCGCGATCGCACGTGGTCGGCGCTTGTCATGCCGGCGCTCGTGGTTGCGCTGTCGCTGACGCTCACGCGCAGCGCATGGGTCGGCGCGTGCGTCGCGGTGGGGCTGCTGTTCATCCTGAAAGACCTGCGCCTGATTGGTCTTCTGCCCGTCGTTGGGGCGCTCTTCTTTGCCTTCGCTCCCGACAGCGTGAGTGACCGGATGATGTCGATGTTCGATCTCCGCGATCCGACGAACCGGGACCGACTCGCCATGGTGCGAACGGGCGGTGCCATGGTGCGCGACTATCCGTTCGTGGGCGTTGGACCGAACATGATCCCGCGGCTGTATGAACAGTACCGCGATCCCGATGCGGTGCAGGCCACCACCCCGCACCTCCACAACGTGCCTCTGCAGATCGCCGCCGAGCGCGGCCTGCCGGCGCTTGGCGTGTGGATCGCATTCATCGTCATGCTGGCCGTCGGACTGGTTCGCCTGTTCCGCTCGCGTCGCGACCGGACACTCGCCGCCGGTGGGCTGGCCGCGATTGCGGCCATGCTGTCGGCCGGCCTGTTCGAATATAACTTCGGCGACTCCGAGTTCCTGATGTTGTTCCTCGTGCTGGTCACCGTGCCGTTTGCCCAAGCCCGCAGTGACGATGCTGCTGCCTCCCCTCACGCCTGATCGCGCGCGCCAGATTACCTCGCGCATGCGCGACGGGAGCGTCCTCGTGGTGGGCGACGCGATGGTCGACAAGTTCGTCGTGGGCCGCGTGACCCGCATATCGCCGGAGGCGCCGGTGCCCGTCGTGACCTGGGATCACGACATGTACCGGATGGGTGGAGCCGCCAACGTCGCTCACAACGTCGTGGGGCTCGGCGGCCAGGCCACGCTCGTCGCCATCACCGGGCACGACGACGCGGGCGCGACGCTGGCGCAGGCCTGTCGCGAAGCCGGCATCGGCCCGGCGCTCGTCGGTGACGGCAGCCGGCCCACCACGACGAAGGTGCGCATCGTCACGGACCGGAACCAGCAGGTCGCGCGCATCGATTACGAGGACGAGACCGAGATCACGGGCGAGGTCGAAGACCGCGTCATCGCGGAACTCCGGAAGCACGCGTCGCGAGCCGCAGCCATCATCGTCTCCGACTACCTGAAGGGGGGCGTCACGAAGCGCGTGGTGGAGGCCGTCGTGAACGTGGCGGCCGACCACAAGGTGCCCGTCCTGGTCGACCCAAAGATCCCACACCTCGACTACTACGCCGGCACGACCGTCGTGACTCCGAATCACCACGAAGCAGAATCCGCCGTCCACAGACGCGTCCGAAGCCAGGAGGAAGCGCGTGATGCGGCGCGGTTGTTCCGGGATCTCGCGGGCTGCCAGCACGTCGTGATGACGCGCGGCGATCAGGGTATGTGGCTCCTGTACAGGGAAGGCGAGGGATACCTGCCGGCGGCCGCACGGGAGGTTTCCGACGTGACCGGGGCCGGCGACACGGTGATCGCGGCACTGGCTCTCGCGCTGGCGTCGGGCGCGACGCTGCCGGAAGCAGCGCGACTGGCGAATGAAGCGGCGGGCATCGTCGTCGGCAGGTTCGGCCCCGCCACGGTGTCCGCGACTGAGCTGCTCGGGGCGATCGACTTGGCGGCAAGGGCCTGAGAGCGCCCGAGCTGGTGGCCGTACTCGAGGCAGCACGGTCAATGCGCTTGCGCCTCAGGGGCGCGATCGCGGAGTGGCGCGGCGACCTGCGCACGCTCCTCGCCGTGCGTGCCGCCGAGCGCCGCGTGCTGCAGCCCCACGACTCGACCGACGGAGAGCCCCGTCAGTCGGTGGAGTTCGAGCGCGCGCGGGAGCAATGGCTGGCCGGCCGCCGTCCGGAAGGCCTCCGTCAGATCACGATCGCGGGTCTGACGATCTCGGTCCCTCCCGACGAGGGATCACCCAAGTCGCTTTCCGCTCGCGTGCTCAGAGGGTGGCTGCCCCTCGAGGACATCGCCAGGGCCAGGAGATTCGTGCGGGACGGCGTGATGCTCGACATCGGCGCCAACATCGGGACCACGTGTATTCCGCGGGTGGTGCTCAGCCACTTCTCGCGCGCGTACGCGGCCGAACCCGACGCCGTCAACTACGCCGTCCTCGTCGGCAACGTTGTGGACAACGGGCTGGTCGCCCGTATCCATCCCGACCGCCTGGCGATCTCGGACTCCAACGGCACGGCGCGGCTCCGGATCACCGGTCGCATCGGCAGCCACCGACTCGTTCCAGCAGATCGCGTCGTGCGGGAACCGGTCGAGGAGGTCCCCTGCGTCACAGTCGATACCTGGCTCGACCGGCGCGGCGTGCCGGACGAAGACGTGACCTTCGTGAAGGTCGACACGCAGGGATGGGACCTGCGCGTGCTTCGCGGAGCGGAGCGCCTGCTCTCGCGGCGTCAGGCGGTCTGGCAGGTCGAAGTGAGCCCGTCGCATATGAAGTCGGCCGGCTGCACGGTGGAGGATCTCACCGCGTTCGTGGGCACACACTTCACACGCGTTGCCGACCTTGGCGACGCGACGAGGCCGGTCGACGCACGCGACCTTGCCAACCTCCTGGCCCGGGCACTGGCTCACCGCCGGTTCGCGAATATCCTGCTGCTCAACGCGGGAGGTTGATGGAGGGCACAGAGGGATTGGCCACGCGGGGGCCTCAATCCTTGCGGCGGGAGATGTGCTCGAGTCCCCGCTCGCGGGTCTCTTCTCCCAGAAAGAACAGCGCGACGCCGGCGATGGCGATCGGAACGGCCGTGATGACCGCCGGCAGCACGATGCCAGCCGTCGCGGTGAGGAGCGCGCCGATGGCAGGCGGACCGACCATGCCTCCGAGCTTGCTGCTCGCCGCGGCCAGACCGCTCCCGGTGCCTCGGAGATCCGTTGGATAGACCTCCGCTGCATAGGGAGACAGCATCGAGATGACGGCTGTGCTCGACAGCATCAGCAAGGCGGTGAGCGCCACGACGAGCGACGGGTTGATGCCGGTCATGTCGTTACCCATCGCGGCAAAGCTCGCCAGACTCGCCGATGTCAGCAGCGCAAAGGCGATCATCGACTTCCGACTGCTCCATCGTCCGTAAAGATACGCCACGACGAGGGTGCCCGGAATGCCCGCGAGGGCGGCGTAGAAGAGCAACGCGCTCGCGTTGACCTCGAGGCCAGCGTCACCCAGGATAGTTGGCAGAAACGTCACGAACCCCCAGTTGACGATCCCCCACCCGAGCCCGTACAAGACGATGGCAACCGAATGATGGGCGAGCCCGTGCCGAAAGAGCGCGCCAATCGTCCGGGCTTGCCTCGTTGGTTCCACCGCGTCGAGCGCAACGGGTGGATGGACGTCCACGTGAATGCCGAACCGCCGCACGACCTCCTGCGCGGCATCCTCCCGGCCGTGCTCCAGCAGGAACCTCGGCGACTCGGGAATCCAGCGGTTCAGCACCACGATCGCCAGACCCGTTGGCAGGCCGAAGAACCACAGGATGCGCCACGTGTAGATCGGCTCGAACACCGTGGCGAGTCCGCTGGCCACCAGATAGCCGCACGCCGTCGCGAGTCCTCCGTGCAAGATGACCAGCCATCCGCGCATCTTGGCCGGCACGGTCTCGGCCATCAGGGCGTAGACGATCGGTAACATCCCGCCCGCCGACAAACCCATGATGAAGCACATGAACAGGTTCCACCCGAACGAGGGCATGAAGCCGCAGATGGACGTCCCGAGGAAGAACATCGCCGCTAACAGGATGGAGGCGCGGCGACCGAGACGATCCGCAAGGACGCCCCAGGCGAGTGAACCGATCGTGGTCCCGGTCAGCGCCACCAGCGGCAACATGGCCGCCTGCGCCGTGGTGATGCCATATTCCGCGCGAACGCCAGGGAGCACGAAGCCCAGCGTTGCCGGCTTCATGACGTCGATGACAAGCGCCAGGCCGAGGACAAACAGCAGCCACCAGTGCGCGCCTCTCAGCGTGGCGTCGTCCATGGCCTTCGTGTAGTAGCGAGTGGCCGACGCTTGTCGCGGAGCGCGCAGGAACGCCCACGGTGGAAGCAGGCCGTAGGTCGATAGCGCCAACCCGACGACGATGGCGGCCATACCCCAGAGCATCGGCGTGGACATCGGCATGCCGACCATCCGGTAGCCCATCGACTTCATCGAGAGGAAGTCAGGCAGATGCGCCAGCACGCCGCCCGTCAGCAGCATGACGCCAGCGACAAAGGCAACAGGATGGTGGAACCTGACGCCGGTCATCGAGCTGCCTCGCCGATGCCGGCGAGGGTGCTCGGAATGATTCCCCACGTTAGCGAGTCGCCGTAGACGAGAACCTGCCGCATGAACGCCCTCCCACCCAGTCCCGAATCCCCACCCCGAATCCCGAATCCCGAGCCCCGGATCCCGAGTCCCGTTCCCCCTAGTGCCTGAAATGCCTGCGCCCAGTGAACACCATGGCGAGTCCGTGCTCGTCGGCCGCGGCAATCACCTCCTGATCCTTGACCGAGCCACCCGGCTGCACGACAGCTGTCGCGCCCGCAGCGGCCACGGCGTCGAGGCCGTCACGGAAGGGGAAGAAGGCGTCCGACGCCGCGACCGAGCCCTTCAGAAGGCCCGGGCCGACGGCTGCAGCTTTCATGCGCGCCACGTTGACCGCGTCCACGCGGCTCATCTGGCCGGCGCCAACGGCGAGCGTGCGATCCGGGCCGGTGAAAATCACCGTGTTCGACTTCACGTGCGCCGACAGCCGCCAGGCGAACCGGAGCGCCTGCCATTCGGCTGGCGTCGGCTGCCGCCTGGTGACCACGCGGGTGTCGGGCGAGGGCCAGGGGGCCGACGCTTCGGTCACGCGGTCCGCGTCCTGCACGAGGACGGCGCCGAGAATGGAGCGCATCTCCCGCAGGGGTCCCTTCGTGACTCGCGAGACGTCGGCCTCCACGACCCGCATTGCCGTCTTTGTCGCCAGCACGGCCCGAGCCTCCGCCTCGACCGACGGCGCGATCACCGCGTCGATGCGGGTGGACACAATGGCGCGGGCCGTCTCCACGTCGATCGGTCGATTCACGGCAACGGCCGCGCCGAAGGCGGACAGTGCGTCGGCCTCGCGTGCACGGAGGTAGGCGTCGGCTGCGCTCGAACCAGTCGCTGCGCCGCACGGGTTGGTATGCTTCACGACGGCCGCAGCGGGCTCGCTGAACTCCAGCACGATGCGCGCGGCCGCGTCGAGGTCGAGCAGGTTCGTGTACGACAGTTCCTTGCCCTGCAGCAGCGACGCCTCGCCGAAACCCACATGTCCGTCCGCATACCACGCCGCCGCCTGGTGCGGGTTCTCACCGTAGCGCAGATCCCGGATCTTCCTGAGGTGCAGCGCCAGATCTGCCGGAAAGGCACCCGGCGCCTGCCTGGTGAACCCGTCCTCGCCGATGGTCACGTCGCCGAGCGTGGCGGCGATCGCCTGGTCGTAACGGGCCGTGTGGGCAAACGCCTTCCGGGCCAGCTCGAACCGGAACGCGCGCGATGGCCCGCCGCCGAGGTCCAACTGCTGGAGGACCGCCGCATAGTCCGACGGCGACACCACCACGATGACATCCTCGAAGTTCTTGGCTGCGGCCCGGACGAGGCTCGGTCCCCCGATGTCGATTTCCTCGACCAGCGCGTTGAACGGGGTAGCTGGCTTGGCTGCGGCCTCGATGAACGGATAGAGGTTCACCACGACCACGTCGATGAGGCGGATGCCGTGTGCGAGGGCCGAGGCCACATGCGCAGGGTCGGACCGCCGGGCCAGGATGGCAGCGTGCACCTTGGGGTGCAGTGTCTTGACCCGGCCGTCCATCATCTCGGGGAACCCGGTGACCTCGGCCACGGCCACAACGGGAAGGCCCGCACGCTCTAGCGCGGCGGCCGTGCCTCCAGTCGAGACCAACTCGAATCCTCGGGCAACGAGCCCCCGGGCAAACTCGACCACGCCCGCCTTGTCCGACACACTCAGGAGCGCTCTAGGCATGATGGTTCGTGTGCATCTTGTGGAAAAACCGATACTTATCGTGGACCAAGCTTGACACGTCCCCGACTGACGCTTAGCATATGCCTACGTTCGAGGGGCGTTCCCCGGACGTGGAAGTCGAGGCCGCGCAAGCACTCGCGGTCTTTTTTTGTGCCCCGAAGCTCATCGGCGGCTTCGGTCGGCACGCGATCAAGCGGGGTCACTGGTCACAGGGGACCCGCCCAGCAAGCCAGGGAAGAAGAACGATGCGCATCATAGGCAAGGTCAAGTGGTTCAACAACGCCAAGGGCTACGGATTCATTGAGCGCGAGGGTGGCAGCGACGTGTTCGTGCACTACTCAGCGATCACTGGCAACGGCTTCAGGTCCCTCGAAGAGGGTCAGGCTGTCGAGTTCGAAATCGTCGACGGCCCGAAAGGTCCCCAGGCCGGGAACGTCAGCAAGCCCTAGGCTCTCCACGACCTGCCCGGCGCCACTCGGCGCCGGGCTCTACTTCTCCACTTCTCCACTTCACACTTACTTCCCAACTTCGACCTTCCTACTTCGAAGTTGTACGTCCCGACCCCTTCACCGTCCGTCCCCGCGCGGTCAACGCCACCTTTCCGTCCTTCACCGCAACGCGGAAAGCGATGTCGGACCGGCCCTTCTCCTTGAGCGCGGACATCTGCGCCTTGATCACGCCGGCGAACTCCTGAAAGGGAACCAGGTCCTGTCCACATTCCCGGCGGGCGTGGGCCACGTGGTCGTACAACTCGTGCAGCTTCTCCACCTCCGCAGTCGGATTACTCATGACCGTCGCGTACACCACGCGATCCTCCGACGCAGGCGGACGCGGTTCGACACTGCGCGGTTGGGTCAACGGCCCGCCGCGCCCCTCCTCACGGGCCCGCATGGCGCGATCCCAGAGATCGATCGACGCCGAGAACCGTGACTGAAGCGTGGCAAACCTGAACCGCTGACCGTAGTTGGAGATGCGGCTCCGATCGAGACGCTTCACCAAACCTTCCACTCGCTTGCGCAGTTCCAACGGTGGGCGTCGCGACCGACCGGCAAAGTACATCGTGTACTCGGCCTCGAGCTTCCTGATCTCCGCCTCGAGCAGAGTCAGCTCACGATCGGTATCGACAGGCTGCTCCGACACGCGGGAAGTATTGTGTCACGGCCGTTGGGGTTTAGGCGTGCCTGCAGCCGTTCTCAGGTTGCGTTGGTGCACGGGTGCTGGGTTCCGGTTCATCGCGTGCCTCCGGCCTGGACAGCCAGGCGGAACCAGAGCACCAGCGCACCGAAGCAACTCGAGCACCGGGGCTAGAAAATCGTGGCGATGGAGTCGGCTGCCAGATCCAGCACCGTCGTCGGCAGGACACCCAGGTACACGATGGCGGCAATGGCCACGGCCAGCGCCGCCATGCCGACACCGGTCACGCGAACAGGCGGCTTTGCCTCGTCCGGTTCGACCATGTACATCATCACCACGACGCGCAGATAGAAGAACACCGAGACCACGCTGGTCAGCACGCCGACGATGGCCAACTCGTAGTACCCCGCGCTCACGGCCGCGCTGAAGATGTACCACTTGCCGATGAACCCGACGGTCGGTGGCAATCCGCCGAGCGACAGCAGACTCACCGTCATCAGGGCGGCGAGCGCCGGATGCGAGTACCAGAGCCCGGCGTAATCGCGCAGGCTATCGTTGGCCTTGTCGCGCGCGCCAAGCAGCGCAATCGCGCCGAACGCGGCCAGGTTGGTCACCGAATACGCCAGCAGGTAGAAGAGGATCGCCGCCTTGCCAACTTCGTTGGCGGCCACGAGCCCGACGAGCAAGTACCCGCCATGCGCGATGCTGGAGTAGGCCAGCATCCGCTTGACGTGGCTTTGGGCCACCCCCACCACCGTGCCAAGCACCATCGTCGCCACGGCGACAACCGCAACAACGGGCGCCCACTCGTTTCGGAAGGGCTCGAACGAGGAGAGAAACACGCGCGCAAAGGCCGCAAACGCGGCCGCTTTGACACCGGTTGACATGAAGCCGGCCACAATCGCGGGAGCCCCGTCATAGGCGTCCGGCGTCCACATATGAAACGGCACCGCCGAGATCTTGAAGGCAAAGCCGACCAGCAAGAGTCCGAGCGCGAACAGAATGAGCGGATTGTCGCTCATCGACTGCGCCGAGAGGAACGACCCGACCGCCGCGAGCCTGGTACTGCCCGTCACGCCGTACGTGAACGCAATTCCGTAGAGGAAAAACGCGCTCGAAAACGAGCCGAGCAGGAAGTATTTGAACGCGGCTTCCGTCCCAGGCAGATGATCGCGGCGGATGGCGGTCAGCACGTACACCGCAATCGACATGATCTCGAGCGCCACGAAGACGACGAGCAGGTCCGTCGCCGTCGCCATCATGATCATCCCGACAATCGAGAACAACACCAGCGCGTAGTACTCGCCAGCGGGAATGCCGTCTCGCTCGAGGACCTGCGACGAAAACAGGATCGTCAGCACACCGACCACCGTCAGCACGAGTGTGACGAACAGGCCGAAGTTGTCCGCGGCGATGACACCGAACCCCTCGGCGTTGCGGCCCCGGAGCAGCACGGCCGCGACCGCCGCACCCACTAACCCGACGACACCGAGCGCACCGATTGGCAACCGTTCGCCGCGCGCCCGAAAGGCCTCGGCACCCATGGACGCCAGGGCCGCCAGGGTCACGCACAGCATCGGAACGATGGCGTCGATTTGGGCGTTGATCATCCGCAGCTCAATACTCAGTAATGCAGAATTCAGAATTCAGAATGCAGACCACACCTGCTACGGAGCGACGGCGTTGACGAGGCCACGCACGTCAACCAGAGGCTTCGAGCCGCTTTCAGTCTGAATTCTGGCTTCTGCATTCTGAATGTCGTTCTCAGCCCGTAAGGGCTGAGCAGCTTGTACCTGCGCCACCACACGCCGCACCGCGGGCTCCATGGGCGCGAGGAACAGCGTGGGGAACACCCCCATCACGATCGCTGCCGCACAGAGCGGCACGACGCTCGCCCATTCGCGCGGGCGAAGATCGGGCAGCGACGCGTTCTCCTCGTGCGTCACCGCACCGAGGTACACGCGCTGGAAGAGCCACAGCATGTACACGGCCGACAGGATCACCCCGAGACCAGCCGCCACCACGTAGCGCGGACCCCATGGATCCCACAGAAAGGCCCCGAGCATCGTCAGGAACTCGCCGACAAAGCCGTTGAGAGCGGGCATGCCGATCGAGGCGAGCGTGATGATGAGGAAGGCAGACGTCAGTCGCGGCATCACCTGCTTGAGGCCGCCAAACTCCGCGATGAGCCGCGTGTGGCGGCGATCGGAGAGCATGCCGACGATGAGGAAGAGGCCGCCGGTGCTGACGCCGTGCGCCAGCATCTGGTACACCGCTCCCTGCACGCCCTGGACGTTCATCGCGCAGATGCCGAGCACGACGAAGCCCAGGTGGCTCACCGAGGAGTAGGCCACCAGCTTCTTCATGTCCGGCTGTACCATCGCGACGAGCGCGCCGTACACGATGCCGATCACGGCGAGCAGCGCAATCCAAGGCGCAAACTCCGCCGCCGCCGCCGGGAAGAGCGGAAACGCGAATCGCACGAACCCGTACGTGCCCATCTTCAGAAGCACGCCGGCCAGGATGATGGAGCCGGCCGTCGGCGCCTGGACGTGCGCGTCGGGCAGCCAGGTGTGAAACGGAAAGAGCGGCACCTTGATCGCAAACGCCACGGCGAAAGCCAGAAAGAACCAGCGCTCGGTTTCGGGCGCGACCTCGAGGGTGTACAACTTCACCAGATCGAAGCTGTAGCTGCCCGTGGCCTCGCTATGCAGGTAGGCCAGGCCGAGAATAGCGACGAGCATCAGGACGCTCCCCGCCATCGTGTAGAGCATGAACTTGACGGCAGCGTAGATGCGCTGGTCGTAGCCCCAGATCCCGATGAGGAAATACATCGGGATGAGCATGGCGTCCCAGAACACGTAGAACAGGAACAGATCGAGGGAGACGAACACGCCGATCATCGCGGCTTCGAGCGCCAGAACGAGAATGGAGAACTCCTTGACCTTCCGGTCCACCGACTCCCAGGACGACAGGAGCGCGATCGGCGTCAGGAACCCGGTGAGCACGACGAGCAGCAGGCTGATGCCGTCGATGCCGACGTAGTAGTCGATGCCAAACGCCGGAATCCACTCCGCGCGCTCGACGAACTGGAACTCGGCGGATGCGGCGTCGAAACGGGCCCACAACACGAGCGTCACGATGAAGCTGACAATCGACACACCGAGCGCCAACCAGCGGACAAGGCTGTCACGACGCCTGTCGGCGTTGCCAACGAGCAGCAGCAGTCCGGCACCGGCCAGCGGCAGCGCCCAAGAGAGCGTTACCATCACAGCCTCGAGCCCTGAGCCTTGAGCCTTGAGCCCTGGTTCATCGCCATAGGTAGTACCCCAGAATCATCACGACACCGAGGAAGAACGACCGCGCATACGCGCGAACCGACCCGGTTTGCAAAAGTCGCAGAACGGCGGCGAACCGGTCCACGATTGTCGCCGTGCCGTTGACGGCGCCGTCAATCACGCGCACGTCGAACCAGCGCCAGAGACCTTCCTGCGAGGCAGCCTTGATCGGCTGCACGATCGTCGCGTCGTAGATCTCGTCCACGTAATACTTGTTG
>Ga0209640_10003056_pt1 | contig 14644 bp, 16 predicted proteins | sample RifCSP10_1_FD_184018 | JGI IMG/M metagenome (GOLD analysis project Ga0209640, IMG submission 184018) | Soil microbial communities from Rifle, Colorado - Rifle CSP2_sed 10_1 (SPAdes) (version 2) | ecosystem: Environmental > Terrestrial > Deep subsurface > Rock core/Sediment | place: Rifle...
CGGCGGGCGGATCCACCTTGATCGCCTGGAAGCGCCGCTCGAGCGATCGGTCCTTCTCGATGTACTTGCGGTATTCAGCGGGCGTCGTCGCGCCGATGCAGCGGATCTCGCCGCGCGACAGCGCCGGCTTGAGGATGTTCGCCGCGTCGAGCGAGCCCTCCGCGGAGCCGGCGCCCACCAGCGTATGCAGCTCGTCGATGAACACGATGATGTTCGGGTTCTCGGTGAGCTCCTTCATGATCGCCTTCAGGCGCTCTTCGAACTGGCCGCGGTACTTCGTGCCGGCGACGATCAGCGAGATGTCGAGCGCCAGGATGCGCTTGTCGGCGAGGAAGTGCGGCACGTCGCCATAGACGATCTTCTGCGCGAGCCCTTCGACGATCGCCGTCTTGCCGACGCCCGGCTCGCCGATGAGCACGGCGTTGTTCTTGGTCCGGCGGCAGAGCACCTGCTGCACGCGCTCGAGCTCGTAGTCGCGCCCGACGAGCGGATCGAGCTGGTTCTTCATGGCCGCTTCGGTCAGGTCGCGGCTGAACTCGGCCAGGAGCGGGGTTTCCTTGACGCGCGTCAGCGTCGTCTTTTCGTTGAGCAGCTGGACGATGTCCTCGCGGACGGTGTGCAGCCGCATCCCCTTCTCCATCAGGATGGAGGCCGCCACGGATCGCTCTTCGCGGAGGATGCCGAGCAGCAGATGCTCGGTGCCGATGTAGTTGTGCAGCAGCCGGTCGGCCTCTTCGGCGGCGAACTGCAGCACGCGCTTCGTCTCCGCGCTGAACGGGATCTCGACCGACGTCGAGACCTTCTCGCGGAACACGGTACGTCCTTCGATTTCCTTCCGGATGTTCTCGAGCGAGAGGTGCGAGCGCGCGAAGATGCGGCTCGTCAGTCCTTTCCCCTCGCGGATCAGTCCGAGGAGCAGGTGCTCGGTTTCGATCGAGATGCTGCCGAGCTGGCTGGCCTCATAGCGCGCGAAGAAGAGAACCCGTCGCGCCCGTTCTGTGTAGCGTTCGAACATCCGGCCCGCCTAGGGTTAAAGGTTTGGTAACGAGGACGAGTGCCTTCTTCACTCGTCATTATAAGGCAAAGCTCTGGCGTCACCAACGACCCTTCCCGCTAAGTGGCTCGCCTGGTTAGGGTTCGCGCACCCCTAGGGCAGATGCCTATGAAACAGCGACCTGTTTCCGCATGCGCCAGTGGTGATGCCATGCCAGGATCGCGGCGCCGAATCCGAGGGTCCACGCCAGATACTCCACGACATAACCAACGAACATGAGCGGGAACGCGAACAGTCCACCTCCAACGATGGCCGTGGCGCGCGCGACGATGGTGATCAGTGCAATTGCGAGCACTCCCAGCAACACCGCGACGTAGGAGCCGCGTTCGGTCCACCCGAAGCGGGCGGCCAGCAGGCTGCCGACGTAGTACGCCACGCCGGTGAATCCGACGATCGCCACCACGACCAGCAGCATGATGCCGAACGGCACGAGCAGGAGCAGCGGAATGCCGATGATCGAGATCGCCAGGATCACGATCGTCACCACGAGGACCGGAACGAACAGCACCTGTCCGAGAAACCCCGTGAGCCCGGACCGCAGCGGGTCGGCCGACGCGCGCTCGGCGATGCGTTCAATCGACGTGCGCCCGAATGCCACGATGGCGACGGCCAGGAGCGCCAGCAACCCGATGCGCAGCAGTGTCGCGGCGAAGGTGGCGACGCGGCCGACGGTATTGCGAACCACCGCGTCGCGGATCATCCCGGGGAACCCGGCGCCGCGCCAGTCGCCCTCCCCGACTGCCACGTTCTGGACCCGGCCCTCGATGACCGAGCCTGGCGCGCGGTTCAGCGTCCCACCGACGACGGTCACGTCATCGCGAACGATGGCCTCGGGCCCGAGCGTCGCGTTGCCCCCGACAACCGTGAGCTCGCCGTCCACCTCGCCATTGATTTCGGCGTTGCCGGCGATCACGACGACTTCCTCGACAATCTCGTCGCGGTCGACGGTGACGTTCGTACCGAAGCGCACGATCTCGTCGCCGCGCCGGTCGCGGCGGGGCCTGTTCTCCGGCACCGGCGGCACTGGCGGGGGGGACGTCGCTCCCGGCTGGGCGCCGCCCGGCTGCTGCGCGTCGCCCGCGAGCTGCCGCTGCTGCGCCGCGTCCAGATACGACACGCGCAGGATCAAGTCGGCATCGGCGCCCAGCCTCATGCGCAGCTGGTCCCCCGTGGCCGTCATGCCGTCAATCGACACCGCCCCGCTGCGAATCTCGATGATCCGGATGCCTGCATCCCGCGATCGCGGCACGAGGCCCACGCCGTCCTGCAGACTCAGGACGTCGTAGCGATCGCGCAGTTGGGTGCGCAGATCGGCAGCCGCGTCGCCCTGGGCGTACACCGCGGTGCCGAGCGCCAGAGCAAGAACGATGGTCAGCGCCTTCATTTATCTACCTCCTCGGAATCCCTGCCGTGCATTTCGCCGCGGAGCATCACGTGGAGCCCCGCCAGCGCGGCAACGCCTAACAACTCCAGTCCGATCAGCCACCACAGCACCTGCGACGAGCTGAGGGTGGCGACGCCGGCCGCGCTCGCCCGGCCCGCAATCGACCACCAGTCCGCGCCGTCCTGTGCCGCCAGAAACAGCCAGACGATGGCGCGCGGCACGAGTGCCACCGCGCGCGCGAAGCCCCGGAGCACCAGGCCGCCGAGGGACACCACGGCGACGAGGCCCAGGCCGAGCCAGCCCCCGGCGATCGCTATCGCCAGCGCCGTCCGGCGGCTGCGCCGGAAGACGGACCGCACTGCGGAGACGCGGGGGCGGGCAGCCTCGGCAGGGCTGGCGGAACTCGCTGAATTCACGGACTTGCGGGCGCCTCCGTTCGACGTCACTCGCGGGCCGCTCCGCTCGCACCCCACCGCGCAAGCGTGCGCGGCGGGGGCCCCGCGTTGTCGCGGCCCGAAGACCGCGCTCGAAGGCTGGTTGTCACTCGCAAAATCATCAGCCCGAACGGTCCCACAGATGATTACGGGAACTGCAGGCGCGAAGTTCTGCGGGCACTATACTGCCCGCATGGCGGACACCGTTGGATTCATCGGGCTCGGGCTCATGGGCCGGCCCATGGCGAAAAATCTCCTGAAAGCCGGCTTCCCGCTCGTCGTGCACAGCCGGAGCCAGGGACCCGTCGACGACCTGGTCGCGGCGGGGGCCCAGCGGGCGACGTCGCCTGCCGACGTGGCGAAGCGGGCGACCCGCATCTTCACGATGGTGCCCGATTCACCCGATGTCGAGCTCGTGCTGGAAGGGCCGAACGGGGTGTTCAGCGCGCTTCAGCGCGGCACGATCATCATCGACTGCAGCAGCATCGCGCCGGGGACGGCCCGGCGGCTCGCCGAGCGCGCGGCGTCGCTCGGCGCCACGATGCTCGACGCGCCGGTCAGCGGCGGAGAGATTGGCGCGGTCAGCGGCACGCTGTCGATCATGGTAGGCGGCGACGCGGCTGCGTTCGCCACGGTCAAGCCGCTGCTGGACGCGATGGGCAATCCCGAGAAGGTCATCCGGATCGGCGACTCCGGCGCGGGTCAGCTGTGCAAGGTGTGCAATCAGATGGTGATCGGCGGCGCGCTCGCGGTCGTCAGCGAAGCCTTCGCGCTGGCGAGGAAGGCGGGGGTCGACCCGGCAAAGGTGCGGGAAGCGCTGCTGGGCGGCTTCGCGGCGAGCCGGGTGCTCGAGGTGCACGGCGAGCGCATCCTGACCGGCAACTACAAGCCTGGCTTCCGGGCGGCGCTCTATGCCAAGGACTACCGCATCGCGGCGGCGACGGTCGCGCAGCACAACATCCCGGCGCCTGTCACCGCGGTGATTCAGCAGCTTGTCAGCGCGCTCGTCGCCAGCGGCCGCGGCGACGACGACTACTCGGGCCTTGCGACGGTCATCTTCGATCTCGCGGGGCTCGATCATCCGCTTGCCACAAAGGCCACGAAGACGACGTAGCCACACAGGTCACGAAAAACGCGCCCGCACAAAGGGCACAAAGGTCTGAGGCCGGTCGGTTGGGCCGCAAAGCGGCCCGGCGTGGATCCGGGAGCGGAACAACAAGCCACGGTGGCTCCTTGATTGGCTTGCTGTTCCGCTCCCGGATCCACGCGTCGGCCTGCGTCGCAGGCCGACCAACCGACCGGCCCCTTTGTGTCCTTTGTGTTAGGTGCTTTTGTGAGCTTTGTGGCCAAACGTCTTCGTGATCTCCGTGGTTCAGGCGATGCCGACTTCCTCGTTCAGGAACCCGACCAGAAACTTCCACGCCAGGTAGTACACGCCCATGCCGATGGGCACCATTGGCAGGGCAAACTGCATCTGGATGGTGAAGAGGTCGAACGCGCGAGCCAGCGCAATTCCGAACGGCATCAGCAGCAATGGCAGCAGCGATCCGTGCACCGCCAGCGGGATGCGCATGCGCGATCGCAGCGCGAGGTGCGCCATGTTCCAGACGCCCCAGGCGTTCGGCACGACCACCATCGGGAAGACGATCGCCTGTTCCAGCGGGCGCCCGGGCAGCCCGATCACAAACTGGCTCGGCACTTCCAGATAGAAGCGGAAGAGCACGTAAATCGGCATCATCACGATCAGCAGGAAGAGCGTCGGCACGACGATGCCCGCCATGTAGGCGCGCAAGTAGGGATGCGGTCGCATCGTGACCTCCCGTCACAAGTGATACGAAAGCACAAAGACACCTTCGGGGAACAGCAGGAGCGCTGTGGCGACGCCGGCGGCCACGGCCAGGTCGATCCACGTCCAGCCGGGCCGCCGTTGCACGCGTTCGACCACCTGAGGCCAGAGATCGTTCGCGCCGCGCCGATCGCCGGACGCCGCAAGGGCCGACCGCAGCAACTGTCGAAGGCGTTCGTCGTCGTTCATGGCGTGATTCCCAACCGCCCCAGTTCTCGTCTCAAGGCGCGCGTCGCGCGAAAGACCCGCGACTTGACGGTGCCGACGGGAAGGGCCAGCGCGTCGGCGATCTCTGAATAGGGCCGTTCCTCAACCAGCGCCAGCACCGCCACGAGCTGCAGCGCCGGCGGCAGCGCCTGGAACGCGCGGGCCACGAGGGCCTTCACCTCCGCGTCCGGCTGTTCCGGGGCCGCAACAGCATCGATCGGGACGCGAGACGACGGATGGCGGCGCATCGCCCTCAGATGATCCAGCGCCGCGTTCGTCGCGATTCGCCGAATCCATGCGCCGAACGCTCTCGACGCGTTGTACCTGGCGCGTCCTCTGTACGCCCGCCAGAACGTTTCCACCAGCACGTCGTCTGCGGCGCTCGTGTCACGGATGATCCTCAAGATCCAGCGGTAGACTTCGGCTTCGAAGTGTCGGAACAGCCATTCGAACGCGTCCTGATCGCCCTGCACGAACCGGTCGAGGAGAGCGCGGTCGACGTCGTCCGCCATGCGCGTGTACTTGTCTTACTCCGGGAAGCCTCGAAACGTTCCAAACCGTTCCCGCTCGCCACAAAGGCCACCAAGACGACGTGGCCACAAAGGTCACGAAAACGCCCCCGCACAAAGGGCACAAAGGGCAGAGGCCGGTCGGTTGGGCCGCAACGTGGCCTCACGTGGATCCGCGAACGGAACGACAAGCACGTCACGGGCGCATTTCGGCTTGTCGTTCCGTTCGTGGATCCACGTGATGTCGGCCCGCGTTCGCGGGCCGACCAACCGACCGGCCCTTTGTGTCCTTCGTGTTAAGTGCTTTTTGTGAGCTTTGTGGCTAACGTCTTTGTGACACTAACGCGCTGGAGTTTGTTTTTTGGTGAAGAAAACACGAGCGCGTTAGTGTCACCAAGGTGACAGCGTGGCCTTGGGGTCAGGCCGGCACGAGCTGGCCCCGCTCCATGCGCAGGACGCGATCGCAGGCGGCGGCGAGGCGCGGGTTGTGGGTGGCGATGATCGAGGTCAGCCCGTGCTCCGCGTGCATCTCGCGCAGCAGGTGTTGCAGCGAGTCGGCCGTGGTTTCGTCGAGATCGCCGGTCGGCTCGTCGGCCAGGAGCAGCGCCGGCTTCATCACGAGCGCGCGGGCGACGGCCACGCGCTGCTGTTCGCCGCCCGAGAGCATGCCGGGCCGATGGGCCAGCCGCTCGCCCAGCCCGACCCGCGCCAGCAGCTCGCCCGCGCGGCGCCGCGACTCGCCGCGCGGCATTCGCGCAATCCGCATGGGCATCTCGACGTTCTCCGCGGCATCGAACTCCGGCAGCAGGTGGTGAAACTGGAAGACGAACCCGACGTTGCGGTTGCGGAACTCGACGAGCGCGGGGTCCGGCATCGCCGTCAGTTCGGTATCGGCGACGCGGACGGCCCCCGCATCGGATCGGTCGAGTCCGCCAAGCAGGTGGAGCAGCGTGCTCTTCCCCACGCCCGATGCGCCGACGATCGCCAGCATTTCTCCGCGCGAGACGTCGAGATTCAGGTCGCGCAGCACGTGCAGGCGCTGGCGGCCGACGACGTACGACTTGTTCAACCCGCTGACGCTGACGAAGGCCACGTCAAAACCCAAATCCCAAAACCCAAAACCCAAAGAGACAATAACCGGAACCCCACGACTCGAGGCCTCGAAACGTTGGGATTTGGATTTTGGTCATTGGGATTTGACGTTATTCGAAACGTAAGGCCTGCACCGGATCGAGACGCGACGCCTGGCGCGACGGGTAGATGGTCGCGAGAAAACAGATGACGACTGCGGACACGATCACGACGGCGATGTCGAGCGGCTGGACGACGAACGGGACATAGGCCACCTGGTACACGTCCATCGGAATCTGGATCAAGCGGTACCGATCGAACACCCAGCAGAGCGCCAGCCCGCACACGGCGCCGACCGCGGTGCCGATGACGCCGATGATGAGCCCCTGCAGCATGAAGATCGTCATCACGCGGCGGGAAGAGGTGCCCATCGTCTTCAGGATGGCGATGTCACGGCTCTTCTCCATCACGAGAAGGATGAGCGACGCGACGATCTGCAGCGCCGCCACCATGACGATCAGGCCGATGGCGATGGAAATCGCCATTTTCTCGAGCCAGAGCGCGGAAAAGAGCGTCTGGTTGAGTTCGGACCAGTCCTGGCTCACGTAGTCCCCGCCGAGCTCGTCGACCACGCGTTCCGCGATCTGCGGCGCCGCCGCGATGTCGCCCACGCGCAGCTCGATCAAGTCGGGCATCGTCTTGCCGACCAGACGCTCCGCGAAGTCCAGCGACACGAACCCGTACGCCGCGTCGAACTCGTATAGACCGAGGGCATAAATCCCGACGACGCGTACGCGTCTCGTGCGGGGAATCATGCCCATGGGCGACAGCGTCCCCTGCGGCGTGAGCAGCGTGGCGGTCTCGCCAACGGTCAGACCGAGCTGCTCGGCCAGGTTGCGGCCGATCAGGATGCCCGGCAGTTCGTCCTCGGACGCGGGCGCCAGCGCGGCGATGCTGCCGCTCTGCATCGCGCGGCGGATGTCCGTCACGTTGCCTTCGAGCGCCGGGTCGACCCCTTTGAGGCTGATGAACGCGTCGGCCAGATCGGTCGAGATCAACGCCCTTCCCATGATCGCGGGACCCGCGCCGACCACTCCCTCGACTTGCTGCAGTCTGGCCACTTCCGCCCGGTAATCCTGAATGCCGCCCGTCTTCCAGACGTAGATGTGCGCCGTCGATCCGAGAATGCGGTCGCGCAGCTCGCCCTGAAGGCCCGTCATCAGCGCCAGCGCAATGATCAGTGCCATCACGCCGACCGCAACGCCCAGGGTCGAGATCAGCGAGATGACGGAGATGAACGCCTGCTTGCGGCGCGCCAGGAGGTAACGAAGGGCGACGAACAGTTCGAATGTCACTTGGGCCGCATGAGCGGGAAAAGAATCACGTCGCGGATCGACGGACTGTTCGTCAGCAGCATCACCAGCCGATCGATGCCCACGCCTTCGCCCGCGGCCGGCGGCATGCCGAACTCGAGCGCGCGGATGTAGTCCTCATCCATGGCATGCGCCTGTTCGTCGCCGCCGGCGCGCTGCCGCAGCTGGTCCTCGAAGCGCCGCTGCTGCTCCGCCGGATCGTTCAGCTCGCTGAAGGCATTCGCCAGCTCGAACCCGGCGGCATACAGCTCGAACCGCTCGACGGTGTCGGGGTCGTCCGCTTTCTGCTTCGACAGCGGGGAGACCTCCGTCGGGAAGTCGTAGACGAACGTCGGCTGAATCAGTTCCTCTTCACAGAGCCGCTCGAAGATCGCGGCGGTGATCGTCCCGGGACCCATGCCCGCGTCGACGGCAATCCCGAGCGTGCCGGCGAGGGCGGCCGCCCGCTCGCGCGACCGAAGTTCCCCCGGCTCGATCGCCGAGCCGATCCGCCGCGACGCCGCCTCGCGCGCGGCCTCGCGCAGCGACAGCCGCCGGAATGGCGCCTTCAGCGAGATGGCATGGTCCCCGTACTGGATGTCGGTTGCCCCGATCGCCTTCGCGGCGACCTCCGTCAGGAGCGCCTCGGTCAGCGGCATGAGATCCGTGTAATCGGCGTAGCTCCAGTAGAACTCGAGCATCGTGAACTCGGGGTTGTGCTGCGACGAGATCCCCTCGTTGCGGAAGTTGCGATTGATCTCGAACACGCGCTCGATGCCGCCGACGGTCAGCCGCTTCAGATACAGCTCGGGCGCCACGCGCATGTAGAGCGGTATATCGAGCGCGTTGTGGTGCGTCGTGAACGGACGCGCCAGCGCCCCGCCGGCAATCGGCTGCATCATCGGCGTCTCGACTTCGAGAAAGCCGCGCGCGATCAGGAACTCGCGAATCGCCGTCACCACGCGGCTGCGCACCTCGAACACGCGGCGCGCATCCGGGTTGACGATCAGATCCAGGTACCGCTGCCGGTAGCGAATCTCGACGTCGGTGAGCCCGTGCCACTTTTCGGGCAGCGGGAGCAGGCACTTGGCGAGGAACTCGAGCGCCGAGGCCCAGATCGTGAACTCCTTCGTCTTGGTGCGGAACAGGCGTCCTTCCACGCCCACCCAGTCGCCGAAATCGAGCAGCTTGAAGATCCGGAAGTCGCGCTCCGACAGGCCGTCCTGCCGGATGTAGACCTGGATCCGCGCCTTCCCGTCCGACAGCACCAGGAAATTCGCCTTGCCAAAGCTGCGAATCGCGATGATGCGGCCGGCCGTCCGCGTGGTGATCCGCTCCGCATCGAGCAGCTCGCCGCCCTTCTCCCCGTGCGCGCGGACGATCTCGTCGATCGTCGCCTGCGGATCGAAGCGGTGCGGGTACGGACGGACGCCGAGCTTGCGCAGCTCCTCGAGGTTGGCGCGCCGCTGCACGACCTGGTCGGATTCTTCAGCCGTGGTCATTCGCGTTCGAAGCGGCGCCGGATTGCGTCGAGGATGCCGTTGATGAACCGCACGGAATCGTCGTTGCTGAACGTGCGGGCCAGCTCCAGCGCCTCGTTGATGACGACGCGGGCGGGCGTGTCGGTCTCGTGCAGGAACTCGTACACGGCCAGGCGCAGAATGAGGCGGTCCACGACGTTCATCCGCTCGATGCGCCAGTGCTCGGCCGATTCGGCAATCACCGGATCCACGTTGCCGACCGTGTCGACGACGCCGGCGGCCAGCCTCTGGGCAAACGCGCGGTGATCGTCCGACAGGGCCGCCACAGGCGAGTCCTCATGCAGCCAGAACGTCTCGAGCACTTCGTCGAGCGAGGAGCGCCCGACCTCCCATTGATAGAGCATCTGCACGGCCGCCTCGCGCGCGCGATGGCGCGGCTCCCGCCCCGCCCGCGGCGCCGAACGCCGTTCGGTCCTGGTGGTCACTCCGGAATCCCTTCCTGAAGCTGGCGGAACAGCGTCGCCATCTCGACGGCCGCCAGCGCGGCTTCCCGTCCCTTGTTCCCGGGTCCGTCCGCCGCGCGCGCCGCCGCCTGCGCCTCGGTCAGCGTGGTCAGCACCCCGAGCGCGATCGGGACGCCGGTCGCCGACGCCGCATCCGCAATCGCCTGGCAGACCGTTCCCGCGATGTACTCGAAGTGCATCGTCTCCCCCTTGATCACACAACCGAGGCAGATCACCGCGTCGAAGTGCCCGGTCTCTGCCGCGCGGAGGGCGGTGACCGGAATCTCGAACGCCCCGGGGACGTGCATCACGGTGATGTCCGCCTCGCGCACCGAGGCTTCCTCGAGCGCCTGCCGCGCGCCCTTCAGGAGGCCCTCCGTGATCTCCTCGTTGAACCTTGAGACGACGAGGGCAAAGCGGCAGCCGGATGCGGACAGCGACCCGCGCAGCTCGCTCATCGGCCCCTGAAGTCCGGCTTGCGCTTGTCGAGAAAGGCCTTCATCCCCTCGCGCATGTCGTCGGTCGAGGCGACGAGGCCAAACAAGGCCGCCTCCAGGAACTGCCCCTTGTCGAACGACACCTCCAGGCCCCGATTGACCGCCTCGATGATGTACTGCACCGCGATCGGCGCCTTGACGGCGAGCTCGGCGGCGAGCGCGTTCGCGTCCGACAGCAGGCTGGCGGCCGGTACCACGCGATTCACCAGCCCGATCTGCAATGCCTCGGCCGCCGTGATGTGCCTGCCCGTCAGCAGCAGCTCGAGAGCAACACCCTTGCCGACGAGCCGGGCAAGGCGCTGCGTGCCGCCGTATCCCGGGATGATGCCGAGATTGATTTCCGGCTGACCGATGCGCGCGGTGTCCGCGGCCACCCGCAGCGTACAGGCAAGCGCGAGCTCGCAGCCGCCCCCGAGCGCGTATCCGTTGATGGCGGCGATGACAGGTTTGCCGAGGTTCTCAATGAGATCGAAGACGTGCTGGCCTCGAAGCGCGAGCTCCTTGTATTGCGCCGGGGCCTGCGCCGCGAACTCGTTGATGTCCGCGCCGGCGACGAAGGACTTCTCGCCCGCGCCGGTGATGACAACGGCGCGCACGCCGGCGTCGTGCTTCAGGGCCAGCGCGGCGCGCCGCAGATCGTCGATGGTCGAGAAATTGAGGGCGTTGAGGACCTGCGGGCGGTTGACGGTGATGACGGCGACCGCGCCATCTCGCTCGAGCAGGAGGTTGTCAAAGTCCATCGGTGGACGACGACGAAATTATACCCCACGCCCAGCAGGCGATCGTGCCCGCGAGCGCGCCGCCTGCGTCGGCCATGAGGTCGTAGACGTCGCCGGATCGGCCCGGCACGAACAGCTGGTGCACCTCGTCGGTCGCGCCGTACCCGATCGTGATCAGCATGGCGGACAGCGCCAGGCCCACTCCGATCCGACGCGGCAGGCCGCCCGCCAGCGCGCGCACGACGACGACCGCCAGTCCCAGGTACGCCAGCCAGTGCAGCGGCTTGTCGGTCCCCACAGGGATGGGGGGTTCCGGTATCGACGACACGTAGAAGATCGCGCCCATGTAGATCACGACGGGCACCCAGAGGCGAAGAGACGGGCCACGGAGACACGAAGACACGGAGACCGTTTTGGTTGTGTTCACCTCCGTGACTCCGTGCCTCCGTGGCCTGTCTGGATCAGAACGGCAGGGGGTACAGCAGCCAGCCGACGAGAATGCCCCCGCCCACCAGGCCGCCGAACATGCGAAGGCCGAGTCGAAGCTGCTCGGCGGGTTCGTCACGCATCAGGACGGAAAAGACAATCGAGACGAAGAGCGCGAACACGACCATGGCGGCGAGGTGGCTCACTTGCGGCCCTCCGCGACGTCGAACGCGTCGAGCACGACCAGCATGTTGAGGAGCCCCGCCACGATCAGGAAGGCATTGCCGTACTCGAACGACTGCGCGATCACGTCGCCCGCGCCAAGGCCGGCGGCCTTCGCCACGAAGTAGGGCACGCCCATGCCGACGTCTGCGAACGCCGCGAGCGCCACGAGCGGCTGTCCCACCTCAAATGGAAACAACCTGCCTTCGAGCCACAGGCCCGTCGCGAACATCAGTGGAAGCGCGACGAGAAAGATCAGCCCCTTCTGGGCGCGGCCCAGCCACAGGTGGCCGGCGCCTGGCACCGCCCACGCGGCGGCGCAGATCAAATACGGGTTCGTCGTCGATCGGGCCATCGGTCCCTATTATCGTTATGATCACCGCTGTGTCGAGGTGGTTCATCGTGATCCGCCAACTTCGCTATCATTTGCTCCCTCTGCTCGCGGGCGCCAGCCTGCTCGTCGTGCTCGCGGCCCTGAGCGTCCGTGTGTCCGCGCCGCTGCCTGCCGGGGCGCCGCTCATCCGAGTCAGGTGGACGCCTTCCGTCGACGCAGCCGCACAAGCGTCACGAGAGTCTGCCTTCCGCCTGCGGCGCGGTGAGCCGCATGGCGATCGAACCTGGGATTACGACCTCCTCGATACCTCGTCGGCAAACATTCGTGCGCTCGTCACCGATCCGGCGGTAGAGGATACGGACGGTATTGATCGACAGGCGTTCCGGGTTGCCACCCCCGACGTGACGACCGCGGAACGACTGACGGCTGCCTTCCCGGCACTCGAACGGATGGCGGGCCCCGGCCTCGAGAAATGGCTGACGCGGCAGAACGCATGGGCCGCGGCGCTCGTGCTGGTCTGGCTGTTTGCGCTCGCGCGTCCATCGGCCAGGACCGCAATCTTCCGGGGGATTCCCCCGTTGTCGCCGGCGGGGCTTGGCCTGTTTCGCATCGCTCTCGGCCTTGCGCTGCTCGCAACGGTTCCCGGCGTAGTCGAGTTGTCAGCCACGCCCCTGCCATTCGAACTGCAGCGCGCCTCTGATGCGTTCGCTGATTGGGGATGGGTCCACTGGCTGGCGCTGCATCCAGCGGTCAATTCCCTGGTGCTGATGATTGCCCTTGCCGCGCTGGCGCTTTTCGCTGCCGGCGTGGTCCCGCGCATCACCTATGGGATCGCGCTGGTGGCCCTGACGGCGCGCGTGTTCGTCGTGCTGCAACACAGATCCGCGCACGATATCGGGCTGCCGCTCGTCGCGCTCTGGGGCCTTGTCCTCGTACCGTGGGACGCCGCCCTGACCCTCGTGCCGCGGCGGCAGGAGCGTCGGGCCCTTCGACTCCGCTCAGGGCGGGCCGCGACTGACGCGTACGGCTACGCCATCTGGTGGCCGGGAGCCGTCCTGGGTGTGGCGCTGCTGGCCGCCGCGTACGCGAAGCTTGATACGAGCGGATTGGACTGGGTATCAGGTGGCGCGGCGAAGTACCACTTCGTCGAGGACTTCCGGCGCGCGCCGACGACCTGGGGACTCTGGATCGCAACCCGTCCCGCATGGGCGGTGGCGGCATCGTTTGGAGCGGTCGCGATTGAAGGGCTGCTCGTGATCCACATCTTCTTCCGCCACTGGTGGGTACGCGCGCTGGCGGGCGTTGCGGGCCTGTCGCTGCTCTCGGGCCTGTATTTGCTGCAGGGTCATTTCTGGCCGCTGTGGTGGGTCATGCTCCTTGCATTCGTGCCGTGGGGTCCGTTCGCGAGCTGGCTGCGATCAATCGAAGCAGGATCGCTGGCATTGCATCCGGCGGTCCGCGGGCGCCATATCGTGTTCGTGACGGCTCTCGTCTCCATCCAGCTCTTCGCGTCCGCCCGCCGCGTCGAGGTTGAACCGTTCGTGTCCGATTACGGCATGTATTCCTGGACCTGGCCCTCGACCGACGCGTTCGACCGTCAACTCAGGCGGAAATACCGCGTGTATTACTACGTCGCCCCGAATGCCGGTGAGAACGTCGACGTCACGGACCGGCTGCGCGGGTTGCCGAAGGCGATGGACACGCTCGCCGACGCCGTCGACAGGGTGCGCGAGGGTGGCGACCTCGCTCCCTCCGACCGTAAGGCGCTGCAGACCGTCGGCGCAATGTATCAGTCGGCCTTCAACGTTCCGGTTTCCCGCCTGGACGTGCTCAGCGATGAAGAAGCCTTCGACTGGGGGCGCGGGCGCTTCTATCAGAAGGCGAGCCGTGAGCGGATCGGGACCCTCGACCTGGCGACAGGTGTCTTCGACGACCGGGGACACGATTGACGGCGATCACCGAGTCCCACGCCGCGCACTTCCGTGGAGCGGTCGCCGCCGCGGCGCTGGCCACCGATCCGGGGCCGCATATGGTCATCGCCGACGTATTGCCGGCCGACATCTACGCGCTGCTGTTCGACACGATGCCGCCGGAGGAGGGCTTCGACATCGCCGACAGCGTCAAGGCGAACTTCGATCCCGACAGGACGACCATTGCGCCCGAACGATCGCGCCAGACCTGGATGTGGTTTCAACGCGACGTGGTCGATGGCGTGCTGACGCCGCTGCTGGTGGCTCGCTTCCAGCCGCATCTGGTGGCCGCCTATCGGGACCTGTTCGGCCCCGACCTTGCCGAGGACGCGCTGCGTCTGCCGAAGCACGCGTTTCGGGGCCGTCTCATGCTGAGACGCCCCGGCTACCGGCTCAAGCCCCACCGCGATATGCGGATCGCGGCGCTGACCGGCTTGATCTACTTCGCGCGCCCGGGCGACAGCTCCGATTACGGCACCGACTTGTACCGCATTGAAAACGACTGTCAGGCAACCACGATGAAGACGTTCTACCCGGAGTCGTGCGGGGGGCGCGCCGAGCACGCGCGGTCGGTCCCGTTCATCGGCAATGCGGCGCTCGTCTTCATGAACGCGCCCGGCATGGCGCACGGCGCC
>Ga0209640_10003057_pt1 | contig 14644 bp, 17 predicted proteins | sample RifCSP10_1_FD_184018 | JGI IMG/M metagenome (GOLD analysis project Ga0209640, IMG submission 184018) | Soil microbial communities from Rifle, Colorado - Rifle CSP2_sed 10_1 (SPAdes) (version 2) | ecosystem: Environmental > Terrestrial > Deep subsurface > Rock core/Sediment | place: Rifle...
CTGCTGTTCGCGGCGACCGCCGGCGTGCTGGTGCCGCTGACGCTCAAGCGCCTGGGCTTCGACCCCGCGCTGTCGGGCGGAGTGATCCTGACCACGGTCACCGACGTGATGGGCTTCCTGGTATTCCTGGGCCTGGCGACCCTGATCCTGCTGCGCTGAGTGGCGAAGGGGGCGGCGCGTTGCTGACGCAGCGACCGCGTGGGGCTCAGCGCGCGAGCAATGCTTCCAGCACCGCCATCCTCACCGCGACACCGTTGGCGACCTGTTGCAGGATCAGCGACTGCGGGCCATCGGCGACCTCGTCGGTGATCTCGATGCCGCGATTGACCGGACCGGGATGCAGCACGACCGCATCGGCGGCCGCGCGCTTGAGGCGGCGGGCGTCGAGGCCGTAGTCGCGATGGTAGTCCTCGAGCGAGGCCACCAGGCCCTCGTCCATGCGCTCGCGCTGCAGGCGCAGCATCATCACCGCATCGACGCCCTCGAGGGCGGCATCGAGGTCCTGGGACACGAGGCAGCCGTCCAGCGTGGCGTCCTGCGGCAGCAAGGATTGCGGGCCACAGACACGGATCTCGATGGAGCGGCCCTCGCCGTGACCGAGGGTCCGCAGCGCGTGCAGGTCCGAGCGCGCCACCCGCGAGTGCTTGACATCGCCGATGACCAGGACCTTGAGCCGTGAGAAGTCCGCTCCCTTTGCCTGGCGCAGCGTCAGCATGTCGAGCAGCCCCTGGGTCGGGTGCGCGCTGCGACCGTCGCCGGCGTTGATCAATGCGGTGCCCGGATTCGCGGCATCGGCCAGCGCCGCCACGGCGCCGTCGTCATGGTGGCGGACGATGAAGCCCCGCACGCCCATCGCCTCCAGGTTCTTCATGGTGTCGCGGGCGGTCTCGCCCTTGCGCGCCGACGAGGTCGAGACGTCGAAGTTGAGCACGTCGGCGCCAAGTCGCAACGCGGCCAGCTGGAAGCTCATGCGCGTGCGCGTGGACGGCTCGAAGAACAGCGTGCATACCGCGGTGCCGGCCAGCGCCTGGCGAGCGTCCCGGCCCTCGCTGAAGCGCTGCGCCCGGTCCAGCAGGGCAACCATTTGCGCACGCGGCATGTCGGCGAGCGTCAGCAGATGCTCGAGCGCTGGGGTCGAACGAATGGCAGGGTAAGGTTCGGCGCTCATGTGGCGGGTGGCAGGTCGGAAAGGGCGACGGCGTCATGGGGGGCGGCCAGCCAGCGCTCGACAATGATCGCCGCTGCCACGGCATCCAGCGCCTCGGCATCGCGGCGGCGCTTGCGGCCCTGGGCGCGGTCGCTGGCAAACCGCTGCGCGGCCTCGATCGAACTGGAGCGCTCGTCCACCAGCACCACCGGCAGGCGATAACGGGCATGCAATTCACGGGCAAAGGCGTGGGCACGGACGCGGATCGGCTGGTCGCCGCCATCGAGCGTCATCGGATCGCCGACGATCAGCCCGTCCGGTCGCCATTCCTTGTGCAAACGATCGAGGGCGATCCAGTCGGGACCGTGGGCATGGACATCAACCACCGCCAGCGCCCGCCCGCCGACCCCGAACGCGCTGCCGACCGCGACGCCAATCCGGCGCGAGCCGACATCGAAGGCGAGTACCGTGCTCGCGTCCTTCATCGGCGACGACACGTCAGGCATGCCCGGAGTAGTCGGCCAGATAGGCGAAGTCGACGCCGATGCGACCGGCGGCAGCCTGCCAGCGCGCGTCCAGCGGCACCGCGAACAGCAGTTCGGGATCAGCCGGCGCGGTCAGCCAGCTGTTGCCGGTCAACTCCTCCTCGAGCTGCCCCGAGCCCCAACCGGCGCAGCCCAGTGCCACCACGGCATGTTCGGGACCTTCGCCGCGTGCCATCGCCTCGAGGATTTCGCGCGAGGTGGTGAGGTAGAGGCCGTCGCCCAGCGCCAGCGAGGAATCCCACCGCATGCCGCCGTCATGCAGCACGAAACCGCGCTCCGGATGCACCGGGCCGCCGGCCAGCACGATCTGGCCGCGCAGCGATTCGTCGCCGCCCTCCACGCCCATCTGTCCCAGCACCTCGCCCAGCGTGTACTCGGACGGACGGTTGACCACGATGGCCATCGCGCCATCGGCGTCGTGCTGGCAGATCAACGCGACGCTGCGCGAAAAGTCGGTGCCGGTCAGCGCCGGCAGCGCGATCAGCAGTTGATTGGCCAAGGGGGTGGGCAGTGCAGGCATGGCCCTATTCTATCGCGGCCGTTCCGTCACGCACCGTGTAGACCGAGGGTAGGATGACCGCCCCCGCCACAGGATCGCCCCCATGCCCGTTAGCCTGCGCCCGCTGACCCTCGCCTGCCTTGCCGTCCTCGCCTTGGCTGCCTGCAAGCCGGCGGCGCCACCGCAGCCGGCAGCCAGCCGTGCCATGCCGTCCGCCACTACCACCGGATACGCGGCGGACCATGCAGGCGACTACGCGGTGGTGCAGCTCAAGGCCGACCTGTCCCGCTTCGACGACCGGGCCAAGGCCATGATCGCCAAGCTGGTGCAGGCCGCCGACGTCATGAACGACCTCTACTGGCGGCAGTCGTGGGATGGCGATCGCGAGTCCCTGCTTGCCCGCGCCCCGGACCAGGCGACGCGCGAGTTGGTCCAGATCAACTTCGGCCCCTGGGACCGCCTCAACGAGGACACTCCGCTCATGGACGGCGTCGGTGCCCGCCCGCCCGGTGGCGCCTTCTACCCTGCCGACATGACCAGGGCCGAGTTCGAGGCCGCCACCCTGCCCGACAAGACCTCCAACTACACGCTGTTGCGCCGCGACGACGCCGGCAAGCTCATCACGGTGCCCTACCACGTCGCCTACCGCGCCAACCTCGAGCGCGCCGCGGCGCTGCTGCGCGAGGCCGCGGTGCTCAGCGCCGACAAGTCGTTCGCGGATTATCTTGCGATGCGTGCCGACGCATTGTTGTCGGACGACTTCCGGCCCAGCGACCTGGCATGGATGGACATGAAGACCAATCCGGTCGACATCGTCATCGGGCCGATCGAGACCTATGAAGACCAGCTGTTCGGCTACAAGGCCTCCTACGAGGGCCTGGTGCTGGTCAAGGATATCGAGTGGAGCGAAAAGCTCGCGCGCTTCGCGAAGTTCCTGCCGATGCTGCAGCAGGGCCTGCCGGTCGAGGCCAGATACAAGGCCGAAGTACCGGGGTCGAACGCCGACCTCAATGCCTACGAGGCCGTGTACTACGCCGGCAACGCCAACGTCGGCGCCAAGACCATCGCCATCAACCTGCCCAACGACGAACATGTCCAGCTCAGGAAGGGTACGCGCCGGCTGCAGCTGGAAAACGTCATGCAGGCCAAGTTCGACCGCATCCTGTTGCCGATCGCCGGCCAGCTGATCGCCGACGACCAGCTCAAGCACGTCACGTTCGATGCGTTCTTCGAGGACACGATGTTCCACGAGGTCGCCCACGGCCTGGGCATCAAGCACACGCTTGGCAAGGATGGTCGCGCCGGCAAGGTCACTGTCGACGAGGCGCTCAAGGAATTCTCGTCGAGCTTCGAAGAGGGCAAGGCGGACGTCCTCGGCCTGTACATGATCGACGCGCTGAGCCAGCGCGGCGAGCTCGACAAGACCAAGCTGATGGACAGCTACGTGACCTTCCTGGCCGGCATCCTGCGCTCGGTGCGCTTTGGTGCCAGCGATGCGCATGGCAAGGCCAACATGCTGCGTTTCAACTTCTTCGCCGAGCGTGGCGCGTTCAGCCGCGATCCGGCGCAGGGCAAGTACCGCGTCGACTTCGAGAAGATGCGCACGGCGATGAATGCGCTCAGCGCCAAGCTGCTGACCGTGCAGGGCGATGGCGACTACGCCGAGGCCAAGCGCCTGACCGAGACTTTGGGGGTGATCAAGCCCGAGCTCGCGGCCGACCTGGCCAAGCTCAAGCACGCGAAGATCCCGGTCGACATCCGCTTCGAACAGGGACTCGACGTGCTGGGGCTGTCGCAGTACGCGATGCCCGCGGTGACATCGGCGCCTGCCCCGACACCACCGGCCAGGTAGGGGTCCATGTCCGGCTACTGCGATTCGGCGCCCGGCCATCCGTTGCATGGCCCCTACCACGACCAGGAGTACGGCTTCCCGCACCGCGACGAAGCCGTGCTGTTCGAACGGCTGGTGCTGGAGATCAACCAGGCTGGGTTGAGCTGGGAAACGATGCTGCGCAAGCGCGATGGCTTCAGGCGCGCCTATGACGGCTTCGAGGTCGACAAGGTCGCGGCTTACGGCGAAGTGGAGCGTGCACGGCTGCTGGAGGATGCCGGCATCATCCGCAACCGCCTGAAGGTGGATGCGGCGATCCATAACGCCCTGGTGATCCAGCAACTGCGCGCCTCGCACGGGAGCTTCGCCGGGTGGCTCGATGCCCACCTGCCGCACGACGGCGCACCGCGCGACAAGGCCGCCTGGGTCAAGCTGTTCAAGCAGACGTTCCGCTTCACCGGCGGCGAGATCACGGGCGAGTTCCTGATGAGCCTGGGCTACCTGCCCGGTGCACATCGCGAGGACTGTCCGGTGTTCGCCAGGATCGCCGCGCTCGATTTGCCATGCCGGCGCGTGCGGGCCTGAACAATGCGGACCTGAACATTCGTGCTGGAACATTCGTGCTGGGACAAGGTGGACGGGACACGAAAAGGGGCGGTTGCCCGCCCCTGGCCCACCGACCGCGCTCGACCGGCCGCGATCTGTCGCGACGGATGATGCTCAGCGCACTTCCGCGACCTCGACGCCGTCCATGCCGGCCGCCAGCGTCTTCGCGTCGCCGCCCTGGGCGAGCTTGATGCGCAGCCGCACCTCGTTCTGCGAATCGGCGAAGCGCAAGGCGTCCTCGTAACTGATCTCGCCGGCCTGGTAGAGCTCGAACAGCGCCTGGTCGAAGGTCTTCATGCCGAGCTGGATCGACTCCTTCATGACCTCCTTGAGCTTGTGGATCTCGCCATCGCGGATGTAGTCCTGCACCAGCGGCGTGCCGAGCAGGATCTCCATTGCCACGCGCCGGGACTTGCCGTCCGGGGTCGGAATCAGCTGCTGCGCGACAACGCCCTTCAGGTTCAGCGACAGGTCCATCAGCAACTGGTTGCGGCGGTCTTCCGGGAAGAAGTTGATGATCCGGTCCATCGCCTGGTTGGCGTTGTTGGCGTGCAGCGTGCACAGCACCAGATGGCCGGTTTCGGCGAACGCGATTGCGTGGTCCATGCCCTCGCGGGTACGCACCTCGCCGATCATGATCACGTCTGGCGCCTGGCGCAGGGTGTTCTTGAGCGCGTTCTCCCAGCTGTCGGTGTCGATGCCGACCTCACGCTGGGTGATGATGCAGCCCTCGTGCTTGTGCACGAACTCGATCGGATCCTCGATCGTGATGATGTGGCCGGTCGAGTTGAGGTTGCGGTAGCCGATCATGGCCGCCAGCGAGGTGGACTTGCCGGTACCCGTCGCGCCGACAAAGATGATGATGCCGCGCTTGGTCATCGCCAGCGTCTTGATGATCGGCGGCAGGCTCAATTCTTCGATGGTCGGGATCTTGGTCTCGATCCGGCGCAGCACCATGCCGACCTGGTTGCGCTGGTAGAAGCAACTCACGCGGAAACGGCCGACGCCGGCGACGCCGATCGCGAAGTTGCACTCGTGGGTCTTCTCGAACTCCTCGCGTTGCGGCGGGGTCATGACGTTGAGCACCAGGTCGCGGCTCTGCTGCGGCGTGAGCGGATTCTGTGTGATGGGCGACAGCTTGCCGTTGACCTTCATCGAAGGCGGCATGCCAGCGGTGATGAACAGGTCCGAGGCCTTCTGGTGCGCCATCAGCTTGAGGAACGAGGTGAAGTCGATACTGCTCATTTGTGCTCCTGCGGGACTCGGGACTCAATTCGCGTTACTGGTGGAGCTCAAATCAACCGCAGCGGTCGTTGTCGCACCATCCGCTTGTCGTAGGTTGCCCTGAGGCGGCGGGCTTTTTTGAGTGCCGGGTCCCGAATACGGGCCCGGCTCCCTGCATCAATCGAACAGACGCTTGTCCTTGGCGTATTCACGGGCCTGCGGGCGCAGGATCATGCCGCGCTTGACCAGGTCCTGGAGGTGCTGGTCGAGCGTCATCATGCCGTGGGCCTGGCCAGTCTGGATCGACGAATACATCTGCGCGACCTTGTCCTCGCGGATCAGGTTACGGATCGCCGGAATGCCGACCATGATCTCCCACGCCGCGGTGCGGCCACCGCCGACCTTCTTCAGCAGCGCCTGCGAGATCACCGCGCGCAGCGACTCGGACAACATCGAGCGCACCATCGGCTTCTCGCCGGCGGGGAACACGTCGATGATGCGGTCGACCGTCTTCGCGGCCGACGAGGTATGCACGGTGGCGAACACGAGGTGACCGGTTTCCGCCGCGGTCAAGGCAAGGCGGATCGTTTCCAGGTCGCGCAATTCGCCGACCAGCACGTAGTCGGGGTCTTCGCGCAACGCCGAACGCAACGCCTCGTTGAAACCATGGGTGTCGCGATGGACCTCACGCTGGTTGATCAGGCACTTCTGCGAGGTGTGCACGAACTCGATCGGATCCTCGATGGAGAGGATGTGGCCGTATTCGTTCTTGTTGATGTGGTCGATCATCGCCGCGAGCGTGGTCGACTTGCCCGAGCCGGTCGGGCCGGTGACCAGGATCAGGCCCTGCGGCTGGTCGATCAGCTCCTTGAAGATGCGTGGGCAGCCGAGGTCCTCGAGCGTCAGCACTTCCGACGGGATCGTGCGGAACACCGCGCCGGCGCCCCGGTTCTGGTTGAACGCGTTGACGCGGAAGCGGGCCAGGCCGGGGATCTCGAACGAGAAGTCGACCTCGAGGAATTCCTCGAAATCGCGTCGCTGCTTGTCCGACATGATGTCGTACACCAGCGAGTGGACCTGCTTGTGGTCGAGCGCGGGGATGTTGATGCGTCGCACGTCGCCATCGACGCGGATCATCGGCGGCAGTCCGGCCGACAGATGCAAGTCGGATGCTTTGTTCTTGACCGAAAACGCCAACAGCTCGGCGATATCCATGCGTACTCCCCCGCACTGCAACGAAATAGTAGGTGCGACACCCTCGACGACTGGAATCACACTACCCCTGCGAGGCAGTATAGCCCCGGATTCGCGCCGTAAATCCAGCCCCAAACCGAGAGGAAATCCCGTCTTGCTCGAGCATTCCCTGCGCGACATCCTGCAGCAACTGGACAACGCGGCGCTGGCCGCCGGACGGCCAGCGCCCCGCCTGCTCGCGGTGTCGAAAGCCCGGAATGCGACGGAGGTCGCGGAACTGGCCGCGGCCGGGCAGCTGGCGTTCGGGGAAAACTACGTCCAGGAAGCCGCGGCCAAGCAGTCGGTGCTGGCTGAATGGGGTGCTCGGTTGCCGGCACTGGAATGGCACCTGATCGGCCACCTGCAGTCGAACAAGGCCAGCCAGGCGGCGCACCTGTTCGACTGGGTGCAGACCGTCGACCGCCCGTCGCTGATCGCCGCCCTCGCCCGCCAGCGCTCACCGGAGCGGGAGCCACTGAACGTGCTCGTGCAGGTGAACGTGGACGACGAGGCCGGCAAGCACGGTTGTCGCCCCGGGGAACTGGCCACGCTCGCCGAGGCCATCGCCGCGCAGCCTCGCCTCCGCTTGCGCGGATTGATGGTGATACCGACCCCGCATGCCGACATCGAGCGGCGGCGACCGGCGTTCCGTCGCACCCGTGCGCTGTTCGATGATCTGCGCGAACGTCATCCCGGGATCGACACGCTGTCCATGGGCATGAGCGACGACTGCGCAATCGCCATCGCCGAAGGTGCGACGATGGTGCGCGTCGGCACCGCGCTGTTCGGTACGCGCGCGCCCCGCCACCAAGCCCCGGAAAACCACATATGAGCAGCAATTCCACGATCGCCTTCATCGGTGGCGGCAACATGGCGCGAAGCCTGATCGGCGGCCTGATGGCGCGCGATCTCGACCCCGGTTCGATCCGTGTCGCCGAGCCCGTGGCCGAGCTGCGCGATGGCCTGCATCGCGATTTCGGCGTGCGCGTGTTCGAGAGTGCGGGCGAGGCCGCCGCTGGCGCGGCGTCCTGGCTGCTCGCGGTCAAGCCCCAGGTGATGCGCATCGTCTGCGCGGACCTGGCCGGGTTGGCGCAGGCGCAATCGCCGCTGGTGCTGTCCATCGCGGCGGGCATCACCGCGGAACAGCTGGATCGGTGGCTCGGTGGCGGTATCGCCGTGGTGAGGGCGATGCCGAACACGCCGGCGCTGCTGGGCGCGGGAATCACCGGCTTGTTCGCCAATGCCAACACCGACGCGGACCAGTGTGCGGACGCCGCCGATCTGTTGAGCGCGGTCGGGCCGGTCGTCTGGGTCGGCGAGGAAGACCTGATCAATGCGGTGACGGCGGTTTCCGGCAGCGGCCCCGCGTATGTATTCCTGCTGGCCGAAGCGATGCAGGCAGCGGGCATCGCCCAGGGCCTGCCTGACGATGCGGCGCGCGCGCTGGTCGCGCAGACCTTGCTGGGCGCCGCGACGATGCTCACCCGACTCGACGAGCCGGCCGCGGTATTGCGCCAGCGCGTCACCTCGCCCGGTGGCACCACCCAGGCGGCGATCGAGGTGTTCGAAGCAGGTGGATTCCATGCCCTGGTCGATCGCGCCCTCGCAGCGGCCGCCGAGCGCGGTCGGCAACTTTCGGCGGCCAATGAATGAAGCGCCAATCCGGAGAAAATGTCATGCAACCCCACCACCCGGTGCTGGCGGCACTGGCGGCCGCATTGCTGCTGGCCGCATGTGGCGCCGAGCCGCCGATTCCAGCCGCGGACAAGGCGTCCGCGCCGCAGGAAGCCATCGTCCGGGCGGGAGACACCACCATTCGCGCCAGCGTCGTGCAGACATCGACGCTGGGGGCCGGCGTCGCCAGCCAGTACGGTATCCGCCGCGCCCCCGGCACCGTGATGCTGCTCGTGGCGGTGCGCACGGGTGACGACGGCGACGAATCGGCGGTGCCGGCCCGGGTGACCGCCACGGCGACGGACCTGCGCGGCCAGCGCCAGGACATCGCGATGCGCGAACTGCGCGTCGGCGACCTGCTCGACTACGTGGGCACGGTCGAGACGACACTGCCGGATACCCTGCGCTTCGACGTCACGATCGTGCGCGAAGGCGGTGCGACGTCGTCGATGCAGTTCACGCGTGAGTTCTTCCCGCAATAGGGAAAACCGGAACAGCTCGACCGCACGAAACGTGCTCATGGGCGAAGCCGTGGGGATTCACCACCCGAAACGTCCATGTCTGCCCTGGGCCGCTGCCGCTGGGCAGTTCCCTGATGCAGTGCCGTGGGCGCTGACGCGCGCTACCCCGAGGCGTGCCTCGCCGACCACGCCCGGATGACCTTTGCGATCTCGGCAACGCCATCGGTCAGTGCCGCCGGGCCGGGCTGCAGGATGATCGGCGACTTGATCTCGTGCAGTTCGCCGTCGCGAACGGCGGGGATCGTGTCCCAGCCCGGGCGCGCCGCGACCTTTTCGGGGCGGAACTTCTTGCCGCACCACGAGCCCAGGATGATGTCGGGCGCCTGTGCGACCACCATCGCAGCGTCGGCGAGGATGCGGTTCTTGCCCAGCGATTCGGCCGCCTGCGCCGGGAACACGTCATCGCCGCCGGCGATGCGCACCAGTTCGGCGACCCAGCGGATGCCGGTGATCAGCGGTTCGTCCCACTCCTCGAAATAGACACGTGGCCTTCGGGGCAGCGTCGCCGCCTGAGCCTCGATCGTGTCCAGCCCGCGCCGCAACTCGTCGGCGTAGGCATTCGCCCGGTCAGCCGCGCCGACCAGGGCACCAAGCCGGCGCACGTAGTCGAGGATGCCGTCGACACTGCGATGGTTGCTGATCCATACCTCGATGCCGTGCCTGATCAGTTCCGCGGCGATCTCGGCCTGGATGTCGGAGAATCCGACCACGAAGTCCGGCTGCAGCTTGAGGATCTCGCCGATCCTGGCGCTGGTGAACGCGCTGACCTTCGGCTTCTGCTTGCGCGCGATCGACGGACGCACGGTGAACCCGCTGATGCCGACGATGCGATCCTGTTCGCCGAGCGCGTACAGCGTCTCGGTCGGCTCTTCGGTCAGGCAGACGATGCGGCGTGGACCGATCATCAGGCCGACGCATCCCGTGCCGTCCAGCCAGTTCGCGCAGCCCGCGATTCCGCAGTCGACATCAACCTGGCGCCGCGACGGGAGCCATGCGGGAACGCGTGCGGGCTTCGAGTCACGGGTACAGCATCCGCTTCGACCATTCACCGGCGCGGTCCATTTCGTACAGCCAGCGCTCGTGCAGGCGGAACTCGGCGCCATACCAGAATTCGACCTTCTCGGGCCGGACGCGCAGTCCGCTCCAGCGCAGTGGGCGCGGCACGTCGCGGCCGGCGAATTCCTGTTCGATCTGCGCCAGGCGCTGCTCGAATGCCTCGCGCGACTCCAGGGTCTCGGACTGCTTCGAAGCCCATGCCCCCAACTGGCTGGCGCGCGGGCGCGAGGCGAAATAGGCGTCGGCATCGGCATCGCTGACGATTTCGACCGCGCCTTCGACGCGCACCTGCACCCCCTGGCGGACGCGGGGCCAATGGAACAGCAGGGCAGCATGCGGATTCGCCTGCAGCTCACGGCCCTTGCGGCCATCGAGGTGGGTGTAGAACACGAACCCGCGCGCATCGTGCGCCTTGAGCAGCACCGTGCGCGCCGACGGACGCGCATCGAGCCCCGCGGTGGCGAGGGTCATCGCGGTCGGGTCGGGCTCGCCAGCGGTCTTCGCTTCCTCGAACAGCTGCGCGAACGTGGCGTAGGCTTCGGCGCTCAGATCGGTCGTGCTCATTTCGGTCCTTTCTACGGTGCTGGCGTCCCGGCTGCGGACGCGAATCAAGGAAGTGGAGTGTAAGTCGATCCGTCCCCGGGACAGGACGCCGCGATGCCCATCCATCGCCCGCGGGACGCAGGCCGCGTCGGCACTTGCCGCCTGGACTATCGTGTGCCGATGACGCCGCGACTGCACCCCTCGCCCGATCCCGCGGCCAGCCATGCCGCCCCTTTCGTCGCCAGCGTGCTTGATGACGCGCTCGACAACGATGCCCGCGTGTATGCGATCAGCGGAGTGCAGGGAAGCGGCAAGACGACGTTGGCGGCCCAGCTGGCGGCGCTTGCACGGCAACGCGGACTGCGCGCCGTGTCGCTGTCGATCGATGATTTCTATCTTGGCCTGCGGGAACGGCAGCGACTCGGCCGCGAGAAGCACCCGCTGCTGGCCACGCGCGGGCCGCCGGGCACGCACGACGTGGAACTCGCCTGCGAGGTGATCGACCGCTTGCGCGATGGCCAGGCCGCGCGCTTGCCGCGCTTCGACAAGCTGGCTGACCGTCGGCTGCCACCGTCCCGCTGGCGTCTGGTCCAGGGTACTGACCTGGTGGTGGTCGAGGGCTGGTTCCTGAAGACGCCGCCGCAGGCCGCGAATGAGCTGCTTGCGCCGATCAACGCGCTGGAGCGCGAGCACGATCCGGACGGCAGTTGGCGTGCGTACTGCAACGAGGCATTGGCGCGCGACTATCCCGCGCTGTGGTCGCGGCTGGAGCGGCTATTGCTGCTGCAGGCCCCGGGATTCGAGGTGGTACCCGACTGGCGCTGGCAGCAGGAGCAGCGCATGCAGGCTGCCAGTCCAGCGCGGCCGGGAATGACCCGGCCGCAGGTGGAACGCTTCGTGCGGTTGTTCGAACGGATCAGCCGCCATGCGCTGCGCACACTGCCCGCGATCGCCGACCGGATTGTCGCGATCGATGCGCGACGACGCCCGGGTGGCCACGCATCGCCCCCGGAACCCCCGCCCTGATATCGGGTGTGCGCGCCGTTACTGCACGACGAACGAAACCCGCATGTTCACGCGCCACTCGGTGACATTGCCATCGCCGTCGGTGACCACCTTGATCTCGTTGACCCACGCACCCTTGATGCCCTTCACGGTCTCCGCGCACTTCTTCAGACCGCTCTTGACGGCGTCCTCGACACTGGTGGCCGACGAGGCGGTGACTTCGATGACCTTGGCGATATTCGACATGGCTATGCTCCTTGTGAACTGCTGGTTGGGGACTGCATGGACTGAAAAGTGATTGCCGCGGGTCGTCGCCAAGCCGCTACGACCTGGCTGGCGCCTGTCCTGCGACTTCGCCACCCTAGGCCTCCACTTGTTAACGCCACGCCATCGTGGCCGCGCGCTGCTAGCATCGGCGGCGATGAATCCCACCTGCAACCTGATCCTCGTCGGCCCGACGGGTGCCGGAAAAACCTGCGTCGGCCGTCGCCTGGCCGCGCACTTCGGCCTGCCCTTCATCGACGCCGACCGCGAGATCGAGGAGCGTGCGGGCGCCAGCGTTACCAGCATCTTCGAATGCGAGGGCGAACCGGGCTTCCGTGCCCGCGAACGGGCGGCGCTGGCGGAGGTGCTCGCAGGCCACGACGGCGTGCTGCTGGCCACCGGCGGCGGCGCGATCGTGGATGCCGACAACCGCCGAATGCTGCGCGAACGCGGCTTCGTGGTGCACCTGCATGTCGGCGTCGAACAGCAACTGCGACGGTTGGCCCATGACCACACCCGGCCGCTGCTGGCACGCGACGACCGCGAGCGTGTCCTGCAGGACATGGCGTCGAACCGCGCGAGCTTGTATGCCGAGGTCGCCGACCTGAGTTTCGACACCGACCAGTTGACGACGGCCGAGGCAGCTGCCCGGCTTGCCGGGTTGCTCAAGCACCGGTGGCAACGACCTGGCGTGGCGTCGCCCCGACTGGGCAAGGGAACCGTATGAGTGGCGTGCGCACGGTCGACGTCGATGGCATTGCGCGCTACGCCATCGCGATCGGCCCGGGCCTGCTCGACGACGGCGCCCGGCTGGCCATGCCGCTGCGGGGCCGCCATGCCCTGCTCGTCAGCGACACCAATGTCGCCCCCCTGTATGCCGACCGCGTCGAAGCGGCGTTGCGCGGGGCGCGCCCGTCGCTGACGGTCGCACGCCTGGTGATTCCTGCCGGCGAGCAGGAGAAGACCCTGACCCGCTTCGCCGAGGTGCTCGAGGCCCTTGCCCGGCTCGGCGCCACCCGCGACGCGACCGTCATCGCGCTCGGCGGCGGCGTGGTCGGTGACCTGGCCGGATTTTCCGCGGCCTGCTGGATGCGCGGCATCGATGTCGTACAGGTGCCGACCACGCTGCTGGCGATGGTCGACTCATCGGTCGGCGGCAAGACCGCGGTCGACCTGCCCGAGGGCAAGAACCTGGTCGGTGCATTCCATTCTCCGCGGGCGGTGATCGCCGACACGACCACGCTGCGTACCCTGCCCGATCGCGAGTTGCGCGCCGGGCTGGCGGAAGTGGTCAAGTACGGCGCGATCTTCGATGCCGGCTTCCTCGGCTGGCTCGAAGCGCATGCCGTCGCCCTGCTCGCCCGCGATGACGCGGCGCTGTCCGAAGCGATCGCGCACTGCTGCGAATTCAAGGCCGGCGTGGTGGCGCGGGATCCGTTCGAACGTGGCGACCGGGCCCTGCTCAATTTCGGCCACACCTTCGGCCACGCGATCGAGGCTGCGCAGGGCTATGCCGGCACCGGCAGCGATGCGCTCAACCACGGCGAAGCCGTCGCCGTCGGCATGGTGCTGGCGGCGCGAATGTCGACCGACCTGCGGGGGGCTCCGGCGTCCGATGCCTATCGGCTCGAAGCCTTGCTGTCCCGGTTCGGGCTGCCCACCGAGGTTCCGGCCCAGCTGGAACCAGAGGCCCTGCTCGCGCGCATGCGACTGGACAAGAAGGCCGATGCCGCGGGCATGCGCTTCGTACTCTGGGACCGGGCGGGGGCGGCGCGCCTGGTCAGCGACGTGAGCGACGAGGCGGTACTGGGGCTGCTGCGAGGCCGGTAGCGGCGACATCCAACCGCGTCCCCGGGGCGCTCCCACGGCGCCTCACCGTACAATTCACCCATGCGCCTGCTCCTGCAACAACACCCCGACGGCCGCGAAGCCCCCCGCTTCGTGCAACTGATGCTGGAACCCGACCTGCTGGGCGGGTGGACGCTGGTGCGCGAGTCCGGCCTGATCGGCGGCCGCAGCCAGTTGCGCCGCGAACAGTACCTCGACCGCGACAGCGCCTTCGCGGCCCTGGAAAAGGCGCGGGACCAGCAGATCAAGCGCGGCTTCCAGCTCATGTTCGTGCAGGGTGCGGAAGCGCCCAGATAGTCTCCACTTCGCAGCGCGGATCTCCACCTGGCGTTCGACCCGTGGACGCGGATCAAGCACCTACCCCGCGCCAGGCCATTGCCGCCATCCAACCAGGAAACCATTCCGTGCCAGCTACCTTGAAGAACGACCGCTTCCTGCGCGCATTGCGCCGCGAACCCGTCGACCATACGCCGGTGTGGCTGATGCGCCAGGCCGGCCGCTACCTGCCCGAATACCGCGCCACGCGCGCCAAAGCCGGCAGCTTCCTGGCGCTGGCGAAGAACCCGGAGCTCGCCTGCGAAGTCACGCTGCAGCCGCTGCAGCGCTTCCCGATCGACGCCGCGATTCTGTTCTCCGACATCCTCACCG
>Ga0209640_10003058_pt1 | contig 14641 bp, 13 predicted proteins | sample RifCSP10_1_FD_184018 | JGI IMG/M metagenome (GOLD analysis project Ga0209640, IMG submission 184018) | Soil microbial communities from Rifle, Colorado - Rifle CSP2_sed 10_1 (SPAdes) (version 2) | ecosystem: Environmental > Terrestrial > Deep subsurface > Rock core/Sediment | place: Rifle...
CCAGAAGAAGGTCGAGGAGCAGAACTTCGTCGCGCGCAAGAACGTCCTCAAGTACGACGACGTCATGAACACGCAGCGCATGGTCATCTACGAGCAGCGGCGCCGCGTGCTGGAGGGCGAGGACCTCTCCGAGGAGGTGCGCGACTGGATCCGCGAGGTCGTGGAGGCCGGCGTCCGGCAGTCCACCGACGCCGAGTTCCCCGAGGACTGGGATCTGGAAGGCATCGTCACGCAGATGCAGTCGCTGTACGGGACCGACATCACCGTCGAGGAGCTGCGCGAGGAGGTGGACGTCAGCGAACGCGAGGCGCTGATCGAGGAGTTCGTGGAGGACGCGCTCGACGCCTACGCCGAGCGTGAGCAGGCGCTCGGGCCGGAGCTCGCGCGCGAGGTCGAGCGCTACGTGATCCTCCAGACCGTCGACCAGCGCTGGCGGGAGCACCTGGAGGCGATGGACTACCTCCGCGAGGGCGTGCACCTGCGCGCGTTCGCGCAGAAGGATCCCCTCGTCGAGTACCGCGGCGAGGGCCATACGATGTTCGACGAGCTGGGCCAGACCATCCGCGAGGAGGTCGTGTTCACGCTCTTCCACGTCACCGTCACCGTCGAGCAGCCCGCGCTGGAGCCGGTGCAGGCGCCGGGCGGCGCGCTCACCTACGAGCACGAGACCGCCGCGGGCGCCGAGGCGATCGCGGCCGCCGGCGGCGCGGCGACGGCGCTCGCCGCGCCGCCCGTCGCCCAGCCTCAGACGTCCGCTTTCCCCACCCAGCGCCAGGCCGTGAACGAGCACAAGGACATCGGCCGCAACGACCCCTGCTGGTGCGGCAGCGGGAAGAAGTTCAAGCGCTGCCACGGGGCGTAGCCCGGTAACGGCAGGTGCCTGGCTGAAGCCAGGCACCGCACCCTCCTGGGAGCGAGCTCGAGCGTCAGCTCGAACCCTGCCTGCGCGACGATGAGCGGATGACCCGGGTTCTGCTTTCTCTCTCGCTGGTCGGCATCGTGGGCTTCGTGGTGCTCGCGGTCGGCTACGACCACGACCCCCTGTCCTCGATGGACCGGGAAGTCGTGGAGTGGGTGGCCGCCGAGCTCCCCAGGGCGGTCGAGTGGGCGGCGCGGCCGTTCTCCTGGCTCGGGGGCTGGATCGGGCTGACCGCGCTCGGGATCGTGGCGGGCGTCCTCCTCGTCCGGGAGCGCGCCTGGCTGGACCTCGCGTTCTTCCTGACCGCGTTCCTCGGAGCCCAGCTCGTCGTGGCGATCCTCAAGAACGCGTTCGACCGGCCGCGGCCGTCGGCCGGCTCCGCCGTTCCGCTCCCCGAGTCATTCGCGTTCCCGAGCGGCCACGCGGCAGCGGGTTCGGCGGGCCTCGGCGCGCTCGCCGTGCTGATCGCCGAGCGACTGCCCTCACTTCGAGATCGAGTTCGGCTCTGGGTCGCCGTGGTCGTGGTCGGCCTGGCCGTCGGCCTCTCACGGATCGCGCTGAACGTCCACTACGTGACGGACGTCCTCGCCGGCTGGTGCCTCGGCCTCGCCTGGCTCGCCGCGTGCCTCCTCGTCAGGGATCGTGTGCGGCGGGGAACCCGTGGGGTGTGACACCGGGCCCAGCTACCATCGGCGCGTGGCCGAGACGACGCAGAGCCTGGATCAGCGGCTCGGGGAGATCGGGGCCCAGCTCGCCTGGGTCCGTGATTACCTTTGACCCGGACGGCCTAGCGAAGCGCAGGCACGAGCTCGAGGAGGAGATGGGCGCCCCGGGGTTCTGGGACGACCAGGCCCGGGCAGCGCGCGTCTCCACCGAGCACGCCCGCGTCGCCCGCAAGCTCGAGCGCTACGAGCGCCTCCTCGGCGAGTACGAGGACGCGCGCGAGCTGTTCGCGCTCGGAGAGGACACGAGCGAGCTCGCCGAGATCGCCCACTCGCTCGAGCGTGAGCTCGAGCGAGTGCAAGAGGAGGCGCTCTTCACGGGCGACTACGACGCAGGGGACGCGCTCCTCGAGATCCACGCGGGAACCGGGGGCACCGACGCGCAGGACTGGGCGGAGATGCTCCTGCGCATGTACCTCCGCTGGACCGCGGACCGCGGCTTCCAGACCGAGATCCTGGAGGCGAGCCCGGGCGAGGAGGCGGGGCTGAAGTCGGCGACGGTCTCGGTGCGGGGCGAGAACGCGTACGGGATCCTGAAGGCGGAGCGAGGCGTCCACCGGCTCGTGCGGCTCTCGCCGTTCGACGCGGCGCACCGGCGGCACACCGCGTTCGCGCAGGTCGTCGTCGCGCCGCTCCTCCCCGAGGACGCGCCCGTCGAGATCGACGAGGCCGACCTCCGCATCGACACCTACCGCGCGAGCGGCGCCGGCGGCCAGCACGTGAACAAGACCGACTCGGCGGTGCGGATCACCCACCTTCCGACGGGCATCGTCGTCCAGTGCCAGAACGAGCGCTCGCAAGCCTCGAACAAGCAGACGGCCATGCGGCTCCTGAAGTCGCGGCTCGCCGAGCTCGAGGAGGAGCGCCGGGAAGCCGAGCTCGCGAAGGAGCGCGGCGCCGCGCAGGACATCGGCTTCGGGAGTCAAATCCGCTCCTACGTGCTCCACCCGTACCAGCTCGTGAAGGACCACCGCACGGACCACGAGGTCGGCAACGCACAGTCCGTGCTCGACGGCTCGCTCGACGGCTTCATCCACGCGTACCTGCTCGCGAAGGCCGCCGGGAGCGTCGTGTGACGGTGGCGCACCCGGTCCTTCTGGACCGTCGGCTAGACTGGGCCGCACTTTCCACGAGCCGGAGCAGCCCGCCCGGGCTGCGTCAGCCCATTGCCCGGTGTTGGACGATGACCCACAGACAGACGGAACGATGACGGCATTGGTCGAGCAGGAGGCGATCGTCGCGCCGGAAGCGGCTGCGCTCGAGCCGGGCAGCTCGGCGATGATCGTCTTCGAGGGCGTCCAGAAGATCTACGAGCCCGGGGTCACGGCGCTCGAGGGTGTTTCCTTCGTCATCGAGAAGGGCGAGTTCGTCTTCGTCGTGGGGGCGTCCGGCTCGGGGAAGTCGACGGTCATCCGCCTGCTGCTGAAGGAGATCGAGCCCACGCAGGGCCGCATCCTGGTGGGAGGCCGCGATCTCGGCCGCCTCAAGGGCTCCAGGGTTCCGCTCCTCCGCAGGAACCTGGGCTGCGTCTTCCAGGACTTCAAGCTCCTCCCGAACCGGACCGCCCACGAGAACATCGCCTACGCGCTCCGCGTCCAGGGCCAGTCGAACGCGCAGATCCGCAAGAAGGTGCCGGAGGTGCTCAACCTCGTCGGCCTCGCCCACAAGATGAACTCGAGGCCGGAGGAGCTCTCGGGCGGAGAGCAGCAGCGCGTCTCCATCGCGCGCGCCTTCGTCAACCATCCGCCGCTGCTCGTCTGCGACGAGCCCACGGGGAACCTCGACCCCGACACGTCCGTCGGGATCATGCAGCTCCTCTACCGCATCAACCGCACGGGGACGACGATCCTCATGGTCACCCACGACCGGGAGATGGTCGACAAGATGCGGAAGCGCGTCATCGCCCTCGAGGAGGGCCGTCTCGTGCGCGACGAGCGGCGCGGGGGATACACGGAGGAGTGATGCGCCTCAGGCTCGTCCTCTCCGAGTCGCTTCGCTCCATCGGCGCGAACGTCTCGACGACCGTGGCGTCCGCGCTCTCCGTCCTCATCGGGATGTTCCTCGTGGGCGTGTTCATCGGCCTCGGCACGTGGCTCGTGTCCTGGTCGGACGACAAGAAGCGCGAGCTCGCCGTGCACGTGTACATCAAGGACGAGGCGACGCAGAAGCAGGTCAACGGGCTGCGCATCTTCCTCGAGTCCGATGCGCGCGTGAAGGAGGGCGGGATCACGTACGTCTCGAAGGAGCAGGCGCTCAAGATCATGCAGAAGCGTGCACCGGAGCTCACGCGCAACCTCGCCTCGAACCCGCTGCCCGCGTCGTTCGACGTCGTTCCCACCCGCGGTGAGTTGACGGAGGCGATCGCGACCGATGTGCAGGCCGCGGAGCTGGCGGCGGTCGACGAGGTGCGCCACGGGAAGGAGGTCTCGAAACGGATCCTCCAGATCGCGCGCGCGATCCAGATCGTGTTCCTCGTGGTCGTGGTCGTGCTGCTCGCCGCGTCGACGATCCTGATCTCGAACACGATCCGGCTCTCCATCTTCGCCCGGCGACGCGAGATCGAGGTCATGAAGCTCGTCGGCGCGACGAACTGGTTCGTCCGCGGCCCCTTCATGCTCGAGGGGGTGCTCACGGGGCTCGTCGGCTCGCTGGCAGCCGTCCTTCTCCTCTTCCTCGGCCGTGAGATCGCGATCCCGCAGATGCTCGGGCACATCCAGGACGACCCCGACGTGCGCGCGCTCGCGTTCACGTACACCGCGTCGATCCTGATCGCGGTCGGCCTCGCGATCGGCGCGCTCGGCTCCGGTCTCACCATCCGCCGCTTCCTGCGCGTCTAGCCGGCTCACGAGAGCGCCCCTGACCGCCGGTTATCGTTTCGGCGTGGCGAGCGCCGACCTCGAGCGGGGCCGCGACGCGTACGGGAGGCGAGCGTGGCGCTCGGCCTACGACGCATTCGTGCGCGCAGACGCCTCCGACGGCCTGGGCGCCGACGACCTCGACCTCTTCGCGACGTGCGCGTACCTCATCGGACGTGACGACGAGTCGATGGCGTATTTCGAGCGCGCCCACCACCGCTTCCTCGAGGAGGGGGACGAGCGACGTGCTGTCCGCTGCGCCTTCTGGCTCGGCATGAACCTCCTGCTGCGAGGCGAGATCGGGCCGGCGAGTGGCTGGCTCGGCCGTGCCGAGCGGATGCTCGATCGCGACGCCGACTCCGCTGAGCACGGCTACCTCCTCCTTCCGGAGGCGTTCCAGCTGAGCCTCCAGGGGGATCTCGAGGGCGCGGCCGCCACCGCGGGGCGGGCGGGCGACATCGGGGAGCGCTTCGGCGACGCGGACCTGTTCGCGCTCGCCTCCGGGGTGCAGGGCCAGTTCCTCGTTGGACAGGGGCAGATCGAACTCGGCCTGAGGCTCCTCGACGAGGCGATGGTCGCAGCGACCTCTCCCGAGGCAGGCTCCCCCATCGTCACGGGGATCGTCTACTGCGGCGTCATCCTGTCCTGCGTCGAGACGTACCAGGTTCGGCGGGCGCAGGAGTGGACGGACGTGCTGACCCGGTGGTGCGAGGAGCAGCCCGAGCTCGTCGCTTTCACCGGGCGCTGCCTCATCCACCGGGCCGAGATCATGCAGCTGCACGGGGCGTGGTCGGATGCGCTCGAGGAGGCTCGGCGTGCGAGCGCGCGGCTCTCCCGGGGGTTCAATCGCGGGGCGACGGCCCAGGCGTTCTACCGGCAGGGTGAGCTGGAGCGGCTTCGCGGCGATCTCGAGGCCGCCGAGCAGGCGTACGAAGAGGCACGGCGCTACGGCTTCGAGCCGCAACCGGGGTCGGCGCTCCTCCGCCTCGCGCAGGGCCGCGAGGAGGCGGCCGTCGCGGCGATCCGCCGGGTCCTCGGCGAGGCGACGGACCGGCCGAGGCGCGCCGGGCTCCTGCCGGCGTTCGTCGAGATCGCGCTCGCAGTCGGCGACGTCGACGAGGCGGCGGAGGCCAGTCGCGAGCTCGAGCAGCTCGCGGAGGAGTACGCGAGCACGCTCCTACGTGCAGCCGCCGCACAAGCACGCGGGGCGGTCGAGCTCGCCCGGGAAGACCCGGCAGCAGCTCTCGCCTCGCTGCGCCGATCCTGGCACGCGTGGCATGAGCTCGAAGCCCCTTACGAGGCCGCTCGCGCGCGGGCCCTGCTCGGTCTCGCCTGCCGGCTGCTGGGAGACGAGGACACGGCGCTCCGCGAGCTCGAGGCTGCGCGCGACGCCTTCGTCGACCTCGGAGCTCACCCGGACCGACGGCGCGTCGAGTCGTGGCTGTCCGGCCCAGCGGCCCTCGAGACGCACGGCCTCACCGCGCGAGAGCTCGAGGTGCTGCGGCTCGTGGCGGCCGGGAAGACCAACCGTGACATCGCGACGGCGCTCGTGATCAGCGAGCACACGGTCGCTCGGCACCTGCAGAACGTCTTCGCCAAGCTCGACGTCTCGTCCCGCACCGCGGCGAGCGCGTTCGCCTACGAGCACGACCTCGTCTGACCGCATTCCGTCGCGTGGTCCGAATTGACCACGTGCGCGGGCTCCCAAGTTGGTGAGTCGGTGCGATGCGGCCCGGCGCACGCGCGTCCTACGGTGGCTCGAGTGGTGTTCGAGACCGAGGAGGAGAGGACGATGCAGCAGGTCGAACGGATCGAAACCGTCATCGTCGGAGGAGGTCAGGCGGGTCTCGCCGTCGGGTACTTCCTGCAGCGGCAGAACCGGCCCTTCGTGATCCTGGAGGCGAACGAGCGCGTCGGCGACTCCTGGCGCAAGCGGTGGCCATCGCTCCGCCTGTATTCGCCGGCACGCGTCGACGGGCTTCCGGGCATGCCGTTTCCCGCGCCACCGAGCTCGTTCCCCACCGGGAACGAGATGGCCGACTACGTCGAAGCCTACGCCGCCCGGTTCGAGCTCCCCGTCCGGACGAGCACGTCCGTGGACGGTGTGGAGCGGAACGGCGGCTCGTACGCCGTGAGCGCGACAGGGCGCCGCTTCGAGGCTGAGAACGTCGTCGTCGCCACCGGCGTGTTCCAGCACGAGCGGCCCCTGATCCCCGAGTTCGCGTCCGAGCTCGATCCGCGCATCCTGCAGCTGCACTCGGCCGACTATCGCGGGCCGGAGCAGCTCCAGCCCGGTCCCGTGCTCGTCGTCGGAGCCGCCCATTCGGGAGGAGACATCGCGTACGAGGTGGCGCGGGCGGGGCACCCGACCGTGCTGTCGGGCAGGGATACCGGGCAGGTCCCGTTCGACATCGAGGGCAGGTTCGGCGCCCTCGCCTTCCCCGTCCTGCGCTTCGTCGCCACGCGCGTGCTGGCGGTCTCGACACCCGCAGGGCGCAAGGCGCGGGCGAAGATGCGCGGGCACGGCGGACCTCTGCTCCGCCTCAAGCGGGCAGATCTGGAAGCGGCGGGCGTCGAGCGCATCACCGCGCGAACCGTGGGCGTCGTCGGCGGAAGGCCCATGCTCGCCGGCGGTCGCGTCCTCGACGTGGCCAACGTCCTCTGGTGTACGGGCTTCCAGAACGACTACGGCTGGATCCGGTTGCCGCTTCCGCTCGACGACGACGGCTTTCCGGTGCAGGAGCGCGGCGTCGTGCCGTCGCTCCCGGGTCTGTACTTCGTCGGCCTTCCGTTCCTGCACTCGTTCGCCTCGATGCTGATCATCGGAGCGGGCAGGGACGGCGAGCGCGTCGCCCGGCGTATCGCCGCGCACCGGACGAGGAGCCGCTCGCGTGCACGGCCTGCACGGCTGCGCCACGGGGTCGCGGGCTGATCCGGGGGCCCTGGCCTGCCCGCCGCCCGCGAAGACCTCTCGAAAGGAGGAGTGATGGCACACGCGTACTCACCCGTCGATCCGGGAGTCGTCGGGCTGGACGGCGACCGCGTCAGGTTGACCTCGAGGCAACTCCGCGACCTCGAGTCCCGGCTCGAAGGCCGCCTGCTCTGCGCGGGCGACGCCGGCTGGGCTGAGGCGATCTCGATCTGGAACGGACTGGCTGCCACGACCCCGTCCCTCGTGGTCCAGCCCACGTCGGCCCGAGACGTTGCCGCGGCGGTCGACTTCGCCCGCTCGCACAAGCTCCTCCTCGGCGTGAAGGGCGGTGGCCACAACATCGCCGGGACGGCGATGGCGGAGGGGGCACTCGCGCTCGACATGTCCCCGATGCGCGCGATCGAGGTCGATGCGGCGGCCGGGCTCGCACACGTAGGGGCCGGCTGCCTCCTGAAAGACGTCGACCGCGCAACCCAGGAGCACGGTCTGGCCACCGTGCTCGGCTTCGTCTCCGAAGTGGGCGTCGCGGGTCTGACGCTCGGGGGTGGTCTCGGGTACCTGACCCGTCGCTTCGGCTGGACGGTCGACAACCTCGTCGAGGTCGAGGTCGTGACCGCCGAGGGCGAGATTCGCACCGCCGATCGCGCGGAGCACGAAGACCTCTTCTGGGCGCTTCGGGGCGGCTGGGGCAACTTCGGTGTCGTGACGCGCTTCACGTTTCGCCTGCACGAGATCGGGCCGCTCGTCTACGGAGGGCTCGTGGCCTGGCCGTTCGAGCGCGCCGACGAGATCCTCGACGGGTACCGGAGGATCACGAGCGACGCTCCGCGGGAGCTCACCGCCTGGCTCGTCATGCTGCACGCGCCGCCGCTGCCCTTCGTGCCGCCCGAGTTCCGCGGACGCAAGGTGTGCGCGATGGTCGTCTGCTACACGGGCGAGCTGGGCGAGGTCGACGACGTGCTTGCGCCGATTCGCGAGCTCGGCGACCCGGCGGCGGAGGTGCTCCAGGCCTGGCCGTACGTCCAGCAGCAGTCGTTCCTGGACGAGAGCGAGCCGAAAGGGGCGCACTACTACTGGAAGACCGAGTACGCGTCATACCTGGACGACGGGCTCCTGGCGGCGGCCAGGGGTACGTTCGCGGAGTGTGCGATCCCGGAGGCGCAGGTCGGCTTTCTCCATCTCGGAGGCGCGCTCAACGAGCGCGCGGAGGACGACGGAGCGGTCGGGAACCGCGACGCTCACTTCGCGTGCGGAGTCAACGCCATGTGGGAGCCGGACGACCCGGGCGCCGAGGGGCACTTCGAGTGGGTGCGCAGCGGCTGGGAGCGAATCCGGCCCTTCTCCACGGGCCGCACCTACGTCAACTTCCAGACCCGCGACGAGGGTGACGACCGGGTGCGGGCGACGTACGGGGCGAACTACGACCGGCTTCGGGAGATCAAGCGACGCTACGACCCTGACAACCTGTTCCGCGTGAACCGCAACATCGTGCCGGCGGGCTGATCGCGCACGTTCAGCCGGTGGTGGCGGGGAGAGCCCGCAGCCGACGGAGCACGACGCGCTCGCGCGTGGCAAGCGGTGGAGCAGCTGTCCGGATCCGGCGTACGAGCGCCGGCTGCGCCCACAGGTGCTCCGCCTTCAGCTCGAGGAGCTCGTCCGCGTGGTCGAAGTGCTGGAGGACGTCGAATGCGGTCTCGTCCTCGAGCGCGTAGAAGCCGTCACGGATCGCGTCCCGGAGACGAGCCTCGGCATTCGGAAGGTCGACCGACACCCACTCGGGCTCCTCGATGACCCCGAGCGAGCCTCCCGCCGTCTCGACGCGCGCCTCCGTGACAGGGTGCACGTCCACCATCGTCCCGCCCGGGACGAGGAGCTGGTGGACGTAACGCAGGGCGTGCACGACGCCCTCGCCTTCGATTCATCACAACGACCAGGAGAACAGGGCGAGATCGAAGCTCGCACGCGGCGCGTCCACCTCGGCCGCCCCCGCGACCGCGAACGACACCCGACCGGCGAGGTCGTGCGGAAGCGCGGCGCTAGCATCCGCGATCCGCTCCTCGTCGGGATCGACTGCGAGGACGGACGAGGTCGAGCGGGCGTAGCGGTACGTGAGCCTCCCGTCGCCGCAGCCGAGCTCGAGCACGCGGAGCCCGTCGACGGGCGCGAGCCGCCGGAGCGCGCCGACCTCCGCTCCCTCGGGGTCGAACCTCCAGGTCACGCGCGCATCATGACAGCAGGCCGCTACGGTGCCCTGATGCGTGGACGGCGGGCACCCAGAGGCCGGCAGAAGCGGCCGAGCCGCTCCGAGCGAGCTGTCCGGCGGCGCCCCGAGCGGGCCGTACGGGAGGCCGAGCGGGGGATCTCGATCACGCTCCCGTCCCGTGCGACGCCCCCGGAGCGGGTCGTGGCGCACCTCGGGCCCACCAACTCGGGCAAGACCCACGCCGCGCTCGACGACCTCGTCGAGCACGGGGCCGGCGTCTACGCGGGGCCGCTGCGCATGCTCGCGCAGGAGGCGCACCGCCGCCTCGGCGCGCGGCTCGGCCACGAGCGAGTCGGCCTGATCACGGGCGAGGAACGCGTGAACGAGCGCGCTCCCATCCTCTGCTGCACGGTCGAGATGGCTCCGCAGCACGGGGAGCTCCTCGTCCTCGACGAGATCCAGTGGGCGGACGACGAGGAGCGCGGTTCCGCCTGGACGCGGCTGATGCTCGCGGGCGAGTACCGCGAGATCCGGCTCCTCGGCGCCCTCGACGCCCTGCCCCTCGTGCGCCGCGCCTTCCCGGAGGCCGAGCTCCGGGTCTTCGAGCGCAAGCTCCCGCTCGAGTGGGTCAGAGCGAGGTCGCTGCGCTCGCTCGGAAAGGGGACCGTGGTCGTCGCGTTCAGCCGGCGCGCGGTGCTTGCCCTCGCCGGCGAGATCAACAGGCTCCTCCCGGGCCGCGTGGCCGTGCTCTACGGAGCGATGCCGCTCGCCTCGAGACGGGAGGAGATCGACCGCTTCCTGTCCGGTGCCGCGGACGTGTGTGTCGCCACCGATGTCCTGGGCCACGGGGTCAACCTCCCCTGCGAGACGCTGCTCTTCGCCGAGACGACGAAGTTCGACGGGGAGGAGCGACGGCCCCTCCGTCCCTGGGAGCTGGCGCAGATCGCGGGCCGTGCCGGCCGCTTCGGTCTCGTCGAGCGCGGGCACGTCGGAGTGCTCGCCGGCGTCGACTGGGGCGAGCCCGACCCGGGGCTCGTCGAGTCGGCGCTCGAGCCACACGTGTCCCTCCCGGACGGGCACCGCGGATACCGGATCGTGGACGAGGCCAGGATCCGACCCCGTCTCTCCGACCTCGGCGTCTCGGACCCGCGGGACCTCGACGCCGCTCTCGTGGCCTGGCACCGCGTCGCGCTCCGTGAGTGGGCCTTCGAGAGCTGGCTCGCGGTCGAGTCCCTCCAGCCGATCCGGATGCGGCTCGAGGCCGTGCAGCGCCGGCTCCGCGAGCGGGGACGCCGCATCTCGCTCGACGACACGTGGACGCTCGTGAACGCGCCGGTGGACGAGGACGGCCTCGAGTTGCTCGCCACCCTCGCCCTCGCGATCACCGGCGACCGCGTAGCGCGCCCGCACCTCGCCTTCCTGCTCGATCCGGCACGGCTTCGCGGGGCGTCGCTCGAGGACGCGGAGCAGGCCGGCCGCGAGGCGAGCATCCTCCGCTGGTTCGCGCTCCAGTACCCGGGCGTGGGCGGTGTCACGATCGAGCGGGCAGCCGCCCTCGAGGAGGCGGCCGCCGAGCGCGTCGTGGCCCGGCTCCGGCTCGAAGTCGAGTCCCCGACCATCGGGCGGTGTCGCTCCTGCGGCCGCTCGTGCCCGCCCTGGTTCCCGCTCTGCGACCGCTGCGCGGGGATCGCGGGGAGATCGTGATATGAACTCGTCGTGACGCCGGACGAGCTCCGCACGATCCCGCTCTTCGAGGGCCTCAGCGACGCCGGCCTCGAGCGTCTGGCCGCGAGCTGTGCCGAGATCGCCTGCGAGCCGGGCCAGGTGCTGGCGCTCGAGGGCGACCCCGGCTCGGGCATGTACGTGATCCTGGATGGGGCCGTCACCGTCGAGATGCGGGGCGGCTGGCACACGGAGCTCGGGGCCGGGAACTTCGTCGGCGAGGTGGCGTTGCTCGTGCCGGGCGCGACGCGCGTCGCGCGGGTGCGGGCGGCGAGCCCGGTCCGCTGCCTGACCGTCCCGCGGGCGGACTTCCTCGAGCTCGTCGAGAGCGAGCCGTCGCTCGCGCTGAAGATGCTCCGGGAGCTCGCGCGCCGCCTGAGCAACGCCTGACGGGCATGAAGCCCACCGGAACGAAGCTCATCGCGGAGAACCGCCGCGCGCGGCGCGACTACGAGCTCCTCGAGCGCGTCGAGGCGGGCGTCGTGCTCACCGGCAGCGAGGTGAAGTCCGCACGCGCGGGCAAGGTGCAGCTGGGGCAGGCCTACGCGGACATCCGCGAGGGCGAGGCGTGGCTCGTGGGCGCGTCGATCGCCGAGTACGCGCAGAGCGGCGCGTTCGGCCACGAGCCGGACCGTGACCGGAAGCTCCTCCTCCATCGGGGCGAGATCGAGTCGCTCTTCGGCAAGGTGCGCGAGAAGGGGCTTACGCTCGTTCCCACGCGGATGTACTTCAAGGACGGGCGCGTGAAGGTCGAGATCGCGCTCGCCCGCGGCCGCGAGCGGGCCGACAAGCGGCGGGTGATCGCCGAGCGCGACGCGCAGCGGCAGATCGAGCGCGCCCTCAAGCGTCGCCGGTAGTGCCACGCCGTACACGAGGCGACCGAAAGACGCGAGACCAGCGGCCGCGGAGCGGCCGCCTTTAGGGATCTTCGCGACCCGGGCTCGCGCGAGCGAGTCCGGGTCTGCGCGAAAACTGTAGTACGCTCGGCCTCGCCCCTACGAGGAGAGGAGGGTGCGTTGCGACACGTAGCGCTGACCGTCAACGGCGCGCGCCACGAGCTCGACCTCGAGCCACGTGAGCTGCTCGTCTACACGCTTCGCGAACGCCTCGGGCTCACGGGCACCAACGTGGGATGCGACACGTCGTCGTGCGGGTCGTGCACCGTGCTCGTGAACGGCGAGTCCGTGAAGTCGTGCACCATGCTCGGCGTCCAGGCGGACGGGCTCGAGATCACGACCATCGAGGGTCTCGCCCGGAATGGCGACCTGCATCCCGTCCAGCACGCGTTCCACGAGCACCACGCGTTGCAGTGCGGCTTCTGCACGCCCGGGATGGTCCTCGCGGCCGTGAGCCTGATCGACGCCGGCGAGGCGACGGACGAGGACGCCATCCGGCTGGGCCTCGAGGGCAACCTCTGCCGCTGCACGGGCTACCACAACATCGTCCAGGCCGTTGCCGCCGCCGCGGGGGTGAGGTAGATGGCCGTCACGGCATCCGAGACCTTCATCGGGAGCTCCGTCAAGCGCAAGGAGGACGCGGCGCTGCTGCAGGGCCGGGGGACGTTCGTCGAGAACCTCACTCTCCCCGGGACGGTCTACATGGTCGTCGTGCGGAGCCCCTACCCGCACGCGCGCATCAAGAGCGTCGACCTCGAGGCGGCCCGCGCGGCCGAGGGCGTCGTCGCCGCGTTCAGCGGCGCCGACCTCGCCGCGGACTGGACCTCCGGGCTGCCGTGCGCGTGGCCCGTCACCGAGGACATCAAGATGCCTCCGCACTACCCGCTCGCGGCCGAGCAGGCGCGGTACCAGGGTGACCCCGTCGCCGTCGTCGTCGCCGAGAGCCGTGCGCTCGCCAAGGATGCGGCCGAGCTCGTCGAGGTGGACTACGAACCGCTTCCCGCCGTCGCCGACATCGAGAAGGCGCTCGCGGACGGCGCACCGCTCGTGCACTCCGACCTCGGCACGAACGAGTGCTACGTCTGGAAGCTCGACTCGGGCAGCGTGGAAGCGGCCATCGAGGCCGCGGACGTCGTCGTCACGCGCCGGTACCGCCAGCCGCGCCTCATCCCGAACGCAATCGAGACCCGGGGAGTCCTCGCGCAGGTAGGGCCGACGGGCGAGGTCACGCTCTGGTCGGCGACACAGACACCGCACATCACCCGCTTCGTCATGCAGCTCGTGCTCGGCATTCCCGAGTCCAAGATCCGCGTGATCGCGCCCGACGTCGGCGGAGGCTTCGGCTCGAAGATCCAGATCTACGGCGAAGCGCCCCTCGCGATCGCTCTGTCGCGGCGCCTCGGGCGCCCGGTGAAGTGGACGGAGGAGCGAGCCGAGAACTACGTGGGGACCATCCACGGCCGCGACGTCGTGCACGAGCTCACGTTCGCGGCGACGAAGGACGGCGACATCACCGCCGTCAAGTCGGAGGCCTGGTGTGCGATGGGCGCATACCTCGAGCTCGTCACACCGGGCATCCCGCTCCTCGGAGCGTGGATCTACTCGGGGCCCTACGCGATCCCGAACTACGGCGTCACGTTCACGGGCGTGTTCACGAACACGACGCCCACGGACGCGTACCGGGGGGCAGGCAGGCCCGAGGCGACCTACGTCCTCGAGCGGACGATGGACGCGCTCGCGGCGGAGCTCGGGATGGACCGCGTCGAGCTCCGGCGGAGGAATTTCGTCTCGGAGTTCCCGTACACGATGGCGTCCGGGCTCACGATCGACGCGGGCGACTACCACGGCACGCTCGACCGCCTGGTCGAGCTGCTCGATCTCGACGCGATCAAGGCCGACCAGTCGGCGCGCCGGGAGCGGGGGGACGCCAAGCAGATCGGCGTCGGCTTCTCGACCTACAACGAGATGTGCGGCCTCGCTCCCTCGCGGATCCTGGGCGCGATCCGCTACGCCGTCGGCGGCTGGGACGCCGCCACCATCCGCTTCCAGCCCCTCGGCTCGGTGCAGGCCGTCATCGGCACCTCGCCCCACGGCCAGAGCCACGAGACGACGTTCGGCCAGATCGTGGCCGACCAGCTCGGGGTCGACGTCGATGACGTCGAGGTGATCCACGGCGACACGGCGTCCTCACAGCAGGGGATGGACACGTACGGGAGCCGCTCGCTCGCGGTCGGCGGCATCGCGCTCTGGCATGCCGGCAAGAAGATCATCGACAAGGCGCGCAAGATCGTCGCGCACCAGCTCGAGGTGGCCGAGGACGACCTCGAGTTCGCGAACGGCACGTTCACTGTCAAGGGCTCGCCCGACCGCTCGATGGGGATCAAGGAGGTCG
>Ga0209640_10003060_pt1 | contig 14640 bp, 10 predicted proteins | sample RifCSP10_1_FD_184018 | JGI IMG/M metagenome (GOLD analysis project Ga0209640, IMG submission 184018) | Soil microbial communities from Rifle, Colorado - Rifle CSP2_sed 10_1 (SPAdes) (version 2) | ecosystem: Environmental > Terrestrial > Deep subsurface > Rock core/Sediment | place: Rifle...
CGACGGCGTCGCCACGGTCTGGATGAACCGCGCCGAGGCGCATAATGCGTTCAACGAAACGTTGATCGGGGAGCTGACGGGTACGTTCGAAGCGCTCGAGCGCGATCCGGACGTGCGGCTGATCGTGCTCGCGGGTCGAGGCAAGAGCTTTAGCGCCGGCGCCGATCTCGAATGGATGAGTCGCGCCGCCGGTTATTCCGAAGAAGAGAACCGGCGCGACGCGCGTAAGCTCTCGAAGATGTACGTGACGATTCATCGGTTGTCGAAACCTACCATCGCGCGAGTGCACGGTGCCGCGCTCGGCGGCGGCGTCGGGCTCACCGCCGCTTGCGACATCGTCGTCGCGTCCACGCGCGCGTCGTTCGCCACCACCGAAGTAAAACTCGGCATGATCCCAAGCGTTATCAGCCCGTACGTGATCGCGGCGATCGGGCAGCGTCAGGCCCACCGCTATTTCCTCACCGCCGAGCGTTTCGACGCCGCGGAGGCCCATCGGATCGGTTTGGTGCATCTGATCTGCGAGCCAGAAGATTTGGACAAGCAAGTCGCCGTTGTCGCCGAAACGTTGATCGCGAATAGCCCAATGGCGCAATCCGCCGCCAAAGAATTGATCTTTAGCGTCGCCGACCACTCAATAGGCGATGTCCTGATCGAGGACACCGCGCAACGCATCGCCAAATCACGTGCGACGGCGGAAGCCAAAGAAGGCATCGCCGCGTTTCTCGAAAAACGCAAACCGCGTTGGCGGCCGTGAGCGGATCTGCGAACGGAGTCGTATGGGTCTGCCGGGAAAAGTAAAAATTGTCGAAGTCGGTCCGCGCGATGGGCTCCAGAGTGAACGTGCGTCGGTGCCAACCGCTACCAAGATCGAATTGATCGAACGCCTGGCGGCGGCGGGCTTGCCGGCGATCGAGGCGACGGCATTCGTGTCGCCGAAGTGGATTCCGCAGATGGCGGACAACGCCGACGTGCTGGCCGGGCTGCGACGTAAGCCGGGCGTGGTGTATCCGGTGTTGACGCCAAACATGAAGGGCTTCGACGCCGCGGTCGCTGCCGGCGCACAAGAGGTCGCGGTATTTGGCGCCGCGTCGGAGTCGTTTTCGCAGAAAAATACCAACTGCTCGATCGCGGAAAGCTTCGAACGATTCATACCGGTACTAAATGCCGCGCGGACTCACGGTTTGCGCGTGCGCGGTTATGTCTCCTGCGTCATCGCCTGTCCCTACGAAGGCGATGTGGCACCGGCTAAAGTCACAGAGGTTGCCGCACGAATGGTGGATCTCGGCTGCTATGAAGTCTCGCTGGGCGACACCATCGGTGTCGGCACGCCGGGAAAAATCAAAGCCATGATTGCGGCGGTCGCGCAGCGCGTGCCGGTCGACCATCTTGCCGGGCACTATCACGATACTTACGGTCAAGCGCTCGCCAATGTTTACGCTTCGCTCGAATGCGGCGTCGCCGTGTTCGACGCCTCGGTCGCGGGGCTCGGCGGTTGCCCGTACGCACCGGGCGCAAGCGGCAATGTCGCGACCGAGGACGTTATCTATATGTTGCACGGTCTCGGCATCGAGACCGGCGTCGACCTCGACAAGCTGGTCGACGCCGGCCGGTACATCTGCACCGCGCTCGGACGCGAAACGACATCCAAAGTCGCGCGCGCGGTTAGCGCGAAGCGAAAACAAAGCGCGCGCTAAACCAGCGCGCCGCGTTTGCGGCTACCGATGGTCTTCTATGCTTCGCCTGACCGAAATCCGACTTCCGCTCGACCACACCGACGCCGACTTGGTCCGCGCGATTCGCGCGCGTCTTCAAATCGATGCCGACGCGTTGGTCGGCTACTCGGTGTTCCGGCGTGCCGTCGACGCGCGCAAGTCGGCGATGGCGTTCATCTACACGCTCGATGTCGAGATCAAGGATGAGGCGAGACAACGCGGGCATCTGAGCGATGAGCGACGCGTATCGATAACACCGGATTCGAGTTACCAGTTCGTGGCGCAGGCGCCGCGCAATTTGCCGCGCCGCCCAGTCGTTATCGGGTTCGGGCCGTGCGGGCTGTTCGCCGCGCTGGTGTTGGCACAGATGGGTTTTCGCCCGATCGTGCTCGAGCGCGGCAAGGAAGTGCGAAGTCGCACGCGCGACACCTGGAATTTTTGGCAGCACGGCGTGCTCGATCCGGAATCGAACGTGCAATTCGGCGAGGGCGGCGCCGGCACGTTTTCCGACGGCAAGCTGTACAGCCAGATCAAGGACCCGCGTCATATCGGGCGCAAGGTGCTGGAGGAATTCGTCCGCGCCGGCGCGCCACCCGAAATTCTCTACGTCGCGAAGCCGCACATCGGCACGTTTCGTTTGGTATCGGTGGTGGAGACTATGCGCGCGACGATACTCGCGCTGGGCGGCGAGATTCGATTTCAAAGTCGCGTCAGCGAAATCGACATCGACCAGCAAGGCGACGGTAAGCGCCAAGTGCGCGGCGTCGCACTCGCGGACGGTGACTACATCAGCACCGATCACGTCATCCTTGCCGTCGGCCACAGTGCACGCGACACGTTTCAAATGTTGCACGATCGCGGCGTGCACATTGAACCGAAGCCCTTCTCGATCGGCTTTCGCATCGAACACCCGCAGTCCTTAATCGACCGCGCACGCTACGGCAAGAACGCCGGGCATCCGCTGCTCGGCGCCGCCGATTACAAACTCGTGCATCACGCCAAGAATGGGCGCTCGGTCTACAGCTTTTGTATGTGCCCGGGCGGCACCGTGGTCGCGGCGGCGTCGGAACCGGGTTGTGTTGTCACCAACGGCATGAGCCAGTATTCGCGCAACGAACGCAACGCCAACGCCGGTATCGTCGTCGGCATTACGCCGGCCGACTATCCCGGCCACCCGCTCGCCGGCATCGGGTTTCAACGCCAGTGGGAAGCGCGCGCATTCGCCGCCGGTGGCGCGGACTATCGTGCGCCGGCGCAGTTAGTCGGGGATTTTCTCGCGCGCCGGGCGTCGACGCAGCTCGGGTCAGTGCTGCCGTCGTACACGCCGGGCGTACGCCCAACCGATTTGAGCGAATGTGTTCCGCCGTACGCGAACGATGCGATTCGCGACGCGTTACCTGCATTCGATAAGAAGATACACGGCTTCGCGATGAGCGATGCAGTACTGACCGCAGCTGAAACGCGAACGTCGTCGCCGATTCGAATAACGCGCGATGCGTCCGGCCAGAGCCTTAATACACGCGGGCTTTATCCGGGGGGCGAGGGCGCCGGCTATGCCGGCGGTATACTCTCGGCGGCGGTCGATGGGATCGAGATCGCGGAGGCGGTGGCGTTACATATCGTCGGTAAGGCCACGGTCTAAGCGCGGACAAAGAACACGCGGCCACGTGTGTTGTCATCATCGCGATCGAAACTGTTGACGTTGATTGCAACGCGGCGTGCCCTCGGGCACAGTAACCGGGCACTGCGTCCTCGCTAAACTCCGGCTCTTCAAGGAACACGCGCTTGGCATTGGTGAAAGAAATTTATCGCGACAATCGCCGCATTGTCGTGATCGGCACGGCACTGGTAATCGGCAGCGCGCTCGCGAACATCGCGACGATCAATTTCATCAACGAGACCATCGCCACGCTCGGCCGGTATTTCATCGACCACGGCGCGACGCTGATTGTGTTGTTAGTCGCATCGTTCGTATTCGGCGTCGCCTCGCAGTGGATGATGACGGCGTTGAGCTACCGCATCATCTATCAGCTGCGCGGCCGGCTACTGCGCCAGGTGCTGCAGACGGAGTTCGAGCACATCAACGATCTCGGCAAGGGCAAGATCTACGCCGCGTTGACGAAGGATATCCGCAACATCCAAGAAGGCTTCGTTATCTTTCCGTTTTTTGTCCACGGGGTTACGTTGGTGCTGGGCGGCATCGGCTACATGCTGTGGTTGTCGTGGCCGTTGGCGTTGCTGTGTTGTAGCGGTTTTGCGTTGACAATCGCGGTCGGACGGATTTTGACCGGGCGGTTTCAGCAACTCGTACGGCAGGATCGCGAGCTGGAAGACAGCTTGTTTCAGCAATACGGGCGCATTCTCGACGGACATAAAGAGCTACTGCTAAACGAGCGCCGTGGCAGGCTTGTGTATCGCACGCTGATGGACGGTGCCGCCCGGCATTCGCGCATGTTGCGCACGCTCGCCGATCGCTACATCGTGGTCAATCTGCATATGATGACCGTCGTCACGCTCGGGTTGGTGGGCCTGGTATTCTGGGCCGTATATCGCTGGCAATGGGGCGACGTCGCGCTCGGTGCTGCGTTCGCACTGGTTCTGCTGTTCGTGCGCCAGCCGATCAACATGGCGATGAATCAGGTACCGGGAATTCTTGCGGCTCGCGTTTCCTTGCAAAAACTGGCATCGCTCGGCTTGCCGGAGCCGAATGACCTGGACTACGCTCAGCCGCTGTGTGCCGACTGGGCCACAATCGATTTGCGCGAAGTGTCGTATCGATATCCCGGTAGCGCCGCGTTTGCGCTCGGTCCGCTCGACCTGACGGTGAAGAAGGGCGAGCTCATTTTTGTCGTCGGCCATAACGGCGCTGGCAAGTCGACACTGATACGCGCTCTAATTGGACTGCTTGCGCCCTCAACGGGTAGCATCGCGGTCGATGCGGTGGAAGTCACTGCGGCCAATCGCCGCCAGTACCGCGCGATGTTTTCAGCGGTGCTGTCGGATTTCTTCCTGTTTGATCAAGTGATGGCAGCGGAAAGCGGTACGGACGATGATGCCCAAGCGCGTCGACTGCTCGATCGACTGCAATTGGACGACATCGTATCCGTACACGACGGCAGATTTAGTCAGACGGCGCTATCGACTGGCCAGCGCAAACGTCTGGCGATGGTGGTCGCGTGCATGGAGAAGCGTTCGGTCATGGTGCTGGATGAGTGGGCCGCAGACCAGGATCCGCATTTTCGCAAGATTTTTTACGAGGCGATCCTGCCGGAGCTAAAAGCGCAGGGCATGACGACCATCGTCGTCAGTCATGACGATCGTTACTTTCATGTTGCCGATCGGATCGTGAAGTTGAGCCGCGGCGCGAGCGTCGAGCCACAGATCGCCAGTGCCGATGGCGCCGCCGCTTAGCCGGCCAGGATGAAACGCAATGAATAACCTATTGGTGCCAACCCCAGAACAACCGACGCGTGTGAGCGCGATCACGCGTCGCCGATTCGTTGCGGCGCTGGCCGTCGCGACGGCGGCGCTGCGATCTAACGTGGCGCTTGCCGAAGCCTTGGTACGCACCCCGTGGCAAACCGAGGGACCGTTTTATCCCGACAAACTTCCGCTCGATACCGACAACGATTTGTTGATTATCGGCGATCGGCGCGAGGTGGCGGTGGGCGAGGTTACGCATCTGCGCGGACGAGTTCTCGATACCCGCGGGCGCCCAATCCAAAGTGCGCTCGTCGAAATCTGGCAAGTCGACGCGAACGGGGTATACCTGCACAGCGCCGATAACCATGCCAAGCGCGATGCCGGCTTTCAGTGATACGGGCGCTTCCTAACCGGCTCCCCTGGGGAATATTACTTTCGCACGATCAAGCCGGTACCGTACCCAGGCCGTACCCCGCATATACATTTCAAGGTGACGCCGAAGGGGCGGTCCTCGTTTACAACGCAGTGCTACGTGCAGGGCGAGGTGCTGAATGGGCGCGACGGCTTACTAAACAGTGTCCGGGACGCCGCGGCACGGGCGTCCTTGATTGTGCCCTTTGCGCCGATTCCCGGATCGAGTGCCGGTGAATTGAGCGCCCGATTTGACATCGTCTTGGCTTGACGATCCCGTCTATGTTGCGCCGAGTTGGTGCAAACGGACTGATGCGGACTTCCGGTATACGCACGTGGTCGGTGCGTCTGCGATCAGGGTAACGGCGGCTCCGCGTATCGGCTCTTTGATTGTTTATCCAAGACCTCCACAAACGTTTTCGCCGCATATAATCAGATTCAGTAAATCTTCTTAAGGGGAAGGTTGTGGACCAGAACGAAATGCGGCTGACCGCACAGTTCAAGGTTTTGTACACCAAGGAGTTCGGGGACAAGATCGATCTCATTCGATTCTCCGCGGACCGCGACTACGCCAAGTTGTTGCTCGCGCGCGCGTCGCAATCGAATAACGAAACCTTGCTGGTGATCGCGATGCAGCTGATGCAGTTGCGCGGCTTGATTGCGAAAACGGAAAAAGAACCGCAGGGCGCCGACGACAAGATCAACCAGAAGTACACCGGCCGCTTACGCTAAGTGTCGACGCCGCGCCCGCGGCGTTTTCGAAGTTTCAGGCGCGCGATCCGCGCACCACTCGAGCAAGCAACGCCTTCGCGAAAATAGCCGCGCGCTCGATCGTGCACGCTTGCCGTCAATTCGGTAATGGTGCGCGAGCGGTAGCCGTGACAGCCTCGATTGATGGCCCCGGTCGACGGCGTCTTGTTCCCCCGGGGCAGGCTGCCGGAGCCGGCGGGGTAGTGTGGTCGCCGTTTAGTCGAATCTCGCGTGCCGCGCCGCGTTCTCATGGCTACCTGTATTAGTCGTCGCTGGGCTAAGTGCGGCAGCAGCGCCGGTGGCCGATAAGGTTATAGAAATCGGTGCTAAGTGAAGGGTATTGCACTGGTGACGACTCGTTATAACATCGCGCACCGGCGCGTGTTCCTGGGTCGATCGCAACGGCGATCCCGGGGTAGCGCATGCGCTTTTTATGTCTTTCGGAGCGTTATTACTGATGTCAGATCTAGTGCTTGCCTTTGGAGTCGAATTTCCGCAGTTGTACACGCACGCTGGGTTGGTCAAGCTCGACGCGCTGTTTGTCCGCGCCTTGCGCGGCGCCGATGGCGTGCTTGCCGATCGTCTCGATGCGGCCCGTGCCAAACCGTCCGCGCTGGATGTAAAGGCCGAGTCCGAATTGCTGCTCGCGGTCGCGCCGCATCTTGAGGATTTTCTCGCCGAATTGTTTGGCATCAAGTCGGCCGTGCGCGCATTGGCCGAGCAACATCAGGCGCTCGCGCCGCTTTATACATGCCGCCGGCGTTTCGTGCAGCGCAAGGCGTTGCGCCAGGTGAAACCGGAAGAAGTCGTCGCGCTCGATGGTGCCGCGCTCGAAGCGGCGTTGGTGAAGCGCTTCGGCGAGCCGCTGACCGAACTCGCGTACGCGCGTCATATTAATGGTTGGCTCGATGACGAGCCGGCGCACGCCGAGAACCTCGCCACGGCCGCGCGTTATGCCGCCTGGGCGACCGTCACCGACGCCGGCCGCGCGCGTCATCCGCACAGCGTGCTGTTCAAAACACCGGCGTCGGTCGATCCGCAGCATCTGATCGCGCATCTACATACCGACAACGACTCTAGTTACGCGGTTCACACTATCGACATCTCGCGCCTGCGCCGACGCGAGGGCTTCGCGCTTACCGATGCCGGAACCGATCTCGCCGGCGCGCTCGGCGAGGCGAACTACTGCATCTGGTGTCACGAGCAAGGTAAGGACTCCTGCGCTCGCGGGTTACGTGAGAAGTCGAAAGACAAAACTGTCGTGGCGCCGTTCAAGAAGAATTCGCTCGGCATCACGCTTGCCGGTTGTCCGCTCGAAGAAAAAATATCCGAATTTCACAAGCTCAAGGTCGAAGGTTGCGCGGTCGGCGCGCTCGCGATGATCGTTGTCGACAACCCGATGGTGGCGGGGACCGGCCATCGTATTTGTAACGATTGCATGAAGTCTTGCATTTATCAGAAGCAGGAGCCGGTGAATATTCCGCAGGCGGAAACGCGCACGCTGAAAGACGTGCTCGAACTGCCCTGGGGTTTCGAAATTTACAGCCTGCTGACGCGCTGGAACCCGCTTAGCATGCAGCGACCGTACCCGCGCGCGGCTACCGGCAAGCGCGTGTTGGTTGTCGGCATGGGGCCGGCCGGGATTACGCTGGCGCATCATTTGATGAACGACGGGCACACTGTTGTCGGCATTGATGGCTTGAAGATCGAGCCGCTCGACGCCGATCTGAGTGGTGTCGATAGTCGCGGACGTCACGTGCGGTTCAAGCCGATCCGCGACATCGCGGAGCTGCGCGAGGATCTTGGCGAGCGCGTCATGGCCGGATTCGGCGGCGTCGCCGAATACGGCATTACCGTTCGTTGGGATAAGAATTTTCTGAAAGTCATTCGCCTGTTGCTTGAGCGTCGCAATCAATTCAGTCTGATTGGCGGCGTGCGCTTCGGCGGTACGATCACGGCGGACGACGCTTTTGCCGCGGGGTTCGATCACATTGCCGCGGCGATGGGCGCGGGCCGACCGACCGTGCTCGAACTGCCGAACGGTTTGGCGCGCGGCGTGCGGACCGCGTCGGATTTTCTAATGGCGCTGCAACTGACCGGCGCCGCACGTACCGACACCATTGCCAACATGCAACTGCGCCTTCCGGTCGCCGTCATCGGCGGTGGCCTGACCGCGATCGACACCGCGACGGAATCGCTCGCGTACTATCCGGTGCAAGTGGAAAAATTCCTGGCGCGATTCGAGACGCTCGCGCATGAACGCGGCGAAGCGACGGTGCGGGGCGCGTGGAGCGACGAGGAAGCGACGATCGCCGATGAGTTTATCGCGCACGCACGCGCCATCCGCGCCGAGCGCGCGGCGGCCGCGCGCGAAGCACGTCCGGTGCGCGTGCTTGAGCTGTTGCAATCCTGGGGCGGGGCGACCATCGTTTATCGCAAGCGGCTGATCGACAGCCCGTCGTACACGCTGAACCACGAAGAAGTGGAGAAAGCGCTGGAAGAGGGGGTGCGCTTCGCCGAAGGATTAACGCCGCTGGCGATTGAAGTTGATGACTATGGCCACGCACGTGCACTCAAGGTGCGCAGCGAAATTCGCGCCGAGGACGGCAGTCGTCAGCCCGGCGCGACAATCGAGATTGCGGCGCGCGCCATTTTGATCGCCGCCGGAACGCAGCCGAACACGGTGCTCGCGCGCGAGGCCGAAGGCGCGGACCGAACGCGATTTACGCTTGACGGTCGTTACTTTGCGGCCTGCGACGAAAACGGCGATCCGATTAGACCTGAGTCGGCCGCGGCCAAACCAACAAACGTGAACGTACTATTGGCGAAGGAGGCTGACGGGCGCTTCATCAGTTTCTTCGGCGACCTGCACCCCTCTTATTTCGGCAATGTCGTGAAGGCAATGGGCAGCGCGAAGCAAGGGTATCCGATCATTTCGCGCATCCTCGGGCGTGTGCCTGCGGCGAGCCGGATGTCCGACACGAATTTTCTCGCGCACGTGAACCAGGAGCTACGCGCTTGCGTGCACGCGGTCGAGCGACTCACACCCAATATTGTGGAAGTCATCGTCTCGGCCCCGGCGGCGGCGCGTCGGTTTGAACCCGGCCAGTTTTATCGGCTGCAAAATTATGAAACCAACGCGCGGCTCGCCGAAGGAACGCGGCTCGCAATGGAGGGTATCGCGCTTACGGGTGCGTGGGTGGACAAGACTAAGGGTTTGATATCGACCATCGTACTGGAAATGGGCGGCTCCTCCGATCTTTGTGCGTTGCTCAAACCCGGCGAGCCAATCGTGCTCATGGGGCCGACCGGCGCGCCGACTGAGATTCCACGCGGGGAAACGGTGTTGCTCGTCGGCGGCGGTCTCGGCAACGCCGTATTGTTTTCAATCGGCCAGGCGCTCAAACGCGCCGGCAATCGGGTGTTGTATTTCGCCGGTTACAAGAAGGTTATTGATCGCTACAAGGTCGATGAAATAGAAGCGGCGTCGGACGTGTTGGTCTGGTGCTGCGACGAAGCGCCCGGGTTCCAACCGAACCGAACCGCGGACAAAACCTTTGTCGGTAATATCGTGCGGGCGATGGTGGCCTATGCGAGCGGCGCGCTCGGCGCACAGCCGCTCGCGTTCGCCGACGTCGATCGGGTCGTTGCCATCGGTTCTGACCGCATGATGGCGGCGGTCGCGCAGGCGCGCCACCACGAATTGAAGCCTTACCTAAAACGCGATCACCGTGCGATCGGTTCGATCAACTCGCCGATGCAGTGCATGATGAAGGAAATCTGCGCTCAGTGCTTGCAGCCGCACCACGATCCGGTGACGGGTAAATTCAGCTATGTCTTCAGCTGTTTCAATCAGGACCAGCCGCTCGATGCGGTTGATTTCGACGGACTTGCCGCGCGTCTGAAGCAAAACGCAGTGCAGGAAAAGCTAACCGCGCAATGGATTGCCCACTGCGTGGCGAGTAAGCGGCAACGAACCGGAACGTAGGGGCGCTGAATCGCTAACCCACCGATGGCACCACCGCGTCGGCGATCACATGCACGGTCGGTGAGGTTGCCAGCGAGTTCGCGTAGTAGGTAAGTATCGATTCCGATCCGTCCGTCGGGCGATATCGATCGCCGTCCTTGGCGATCAAGTGCCGCAGCTCCAACATACGTATCGCGGTTTCAAAGGTATGTTCGCGTGTATGCGGCGGAACGACCACTTGAGCCCCGGTTTCGCGCAAGGCCTCCGACTGTTCGTAGAACTTCGTTTTCCAGTCGGGCTCGCTAATTCCCGCGCTACCGGCCTGGAGCAGGGTGCGAGCGGCAATCGGAATCGGTACCGCCGGGATCAACTGCGCGATGGCTTGCATCAAATGCGCCGCAAATTTTTCGATTGCCACGCCGCGCTGCTCCGCCGGCATCCGACGCATGTCGATCTCGCGCTCGCGGCAGTAAGCTTTCACCGACACCGGGCTACCGAAATTCACCGCCGCGTAGCCGAGCCGCTGCCAGCGGCTGCGTGCCATGAGCCAGAAATTGTGCAAGGTGTAGCCGAGCGTCGTGCGCATGACGAACCAGCCCGATCGCCGCGCGGCTTGCGGATCGAGCGCGCGCAGGAGGCTACGGTCCTCGAGTACGCGGTCGTAGTTGATCCCGACCGGCACGAACACAATGTCGCGACCGGATTCGCAATCGTGATCGCGCAACATGTAGTTCATGATGCCGAGCCGCGGTTGCTGCAAGCGGCCGTCGCGCGACAAGCCGCCTTCGAGAAATACGGCCTGACACACGCCCTCCTGGGTGGCCATGTGCACGTAGCGCTCGAGCACGCGTCGATACAGCGGATTGTTCGACTTGCGTCGCACGAAATAGGCGCCCATGGAACGAATCAGTTGTTGCAGCGGCCAGATGCGCGCCCATTCGCCGACGGCGTACGACAGCGCGCTGTGCTCGGCGGCGAGGAACGCGGCGAGAATGTAATCCATGTTCGAGCGGTGGTTCATGACGAACACGACGGTCGCGTGGGGATCGACGTTTGCGAGCCGGGCGCTGTCGGCGAAGCCGGCGCGCACGCGATACAGCAATCGGGCGATGCGTCGTGCCAGCCAGTAACCGAAGCGAAAATAAATATAAACGTTAAACGCCGGCACGATTTCGTGCGCGTAGCGGCGGGTTTCGGCCTGCGCCACTTCGCGCGGGATGTTGCGCTCCTGCGCGTACTCGCGCATGGCGTCCATTACTTTCGAGTCGAATACCAGGCGATCGATTAGGACTTGGCGCTTGGTGAATTGAAACGAGCGAATGTGGACGTTTAGGCGCGTGTTGATTTCGTTGATTACGCGATTGACGCGTCGGCGTAGGTACCAGCGCACACTCGGAATCAGCATGCGATCGAGCACCGCCCAGGCGCTGAGCACGATCAACAGGAGCAACATCCAAAGCGGTATGGCAACGGCTTCCATTTTTGGGTTCTCCGTTCGCGTCGCGGGTTGACCGGGGTTGGCGTCGTCTTCTTGGTATCGCGCCGGCCAGCACTAGCCTAACAGCGATACCATACCCAAGTGCAAGGGGTTAGGACGGGGAAAAGCGTGCCACGAGGAAAATCCCGATCATGGCGACGCCGAGCGCCAGTTTGCCCGCGGCGGCGAGCGCGAGCCCGACGGTTGCGCCCCAGCCGGCGCGCGCGGCGGTTCCGATGTCGCGGCGCACCGACAGCTCGCCGATCGTGGCACCGATGAACGGGCCGAGGACGATGCCGAAGATACCGAAAAAGAGACCAACTATGCCGCCGATGACGGCACCGATTATCGCGCGGCGTGAGGCACCGTAGCGTTTAGCGCCCAGCGCCGTACCGGCGATTTCACAGAGATAGGAGAGCGCTGTCATGACACCGAGGACGATCAGCGTGACGGTGCCGACGTAGGCGAAATTGTCGATCCAGGCGCCGAGTAGCAGGCCGGCGAACAACAGTATCGGTCCGGGAAGTAATGGTAATACCGCGCCCGCGAGACCGGCCGCTGCAAGTGCGATCGCGGCGATCCAAAGCGGATAATCGAAATTCATGGGCGCTAGATATATCAGGCCTAGCCGGCCTTGTCCCGGACGGCGCAGGCGGTGCCTCGGGCGTCAAACCGGCGATTCGCGGTCTTCTCCCGATCTGGGCTATACTCGCCCTAAGTCGCCCACATTGGGAGTAACCGCAGTGGCCACCCATAGCGTTCGCAAGACCCCCGTCGAAGTAAAGTTTCGCGTCGACCCGGCGGAGAAAGCCCAAGCCGATCAAATCGCGGCGAGTGTCGGCATGGATACGAACACCGCGATGAAGGTGATGTTTCGCCGTTTTCTCGCCGAGCGCGGCTTCCCGTTCGATATGAAAGCGCCGGCGCAGGTCCACGGGCCGCTCGACGCGACGAGTACCGCGTTCGGTGTCAGCATTGGCCGCCTTGCGCAAGTTTCTGGCGCCGGGTTCGCCGGGGCCGCGCAGGCGCACGAAAAAGCCGCGCGTCGTCCGCAGTCCGTTACCGCCGCTCGCCGCCGCGCCCGCAGTCGTTAAGCGGTGGCGCCGCCGTCGCTGGTGATGGTCGCCGGGCCGAACGGCTCGGGCAAGACCACACTGATTCGCGCCTTGCGCGCGGCGCGCGATATCGCACTTCCAGCGCTCTACATCAACGCCGACGATTTGCGCGCGCAGCGCCGCCTCGACGCGCGCGCGGCGCAACGGTTGGCGGAATCGTTGCGGTTACAGGCCATCGCGGCTGGGCGCAGCCTCCTGTACGAAACGGTGATGTCGCATCCGAGTAAAATCGCCGAGCTGCAAGCGGCGGCGAAAGTCGGTTACGCGATCACCGTCGTGTTCGTCGCCACCGACGATCCCAATGTGAATATCGAGCGCGTAGCCTTACGCGTTGCCGATGGCGGCCACGACGTACCGCGCGATCGCATCCGCGCCCGGCATACGCGCAGTCTCGCGCTCGCTCCCTCCGCGATCGCATTCGCGACACACGCGTACGTTTACGACAATACGGCGTGGGGCACGGAAGCGACGCAGCAGTTGCAAGCGGTGCTGGCCCGCCTAACGTTGCAGCCGACTGTGGAGCGGCCGGCGATGTGGGTGGGCGAGCTGATCGAGACGGTCAACGCGCGCGCCATCGAGCTGGAAGACTTTTATCGTTCCACCAAAAGCGGCACTGATGTCACCGTTCCCAATCTCTACGGCAGCGTTTCCGAAGGACCGATCGCGGTGTCCGGCAAGCACTACGCGCTGCAGTTGGATAGCACCGGCGGGAAGGCATTACTCCACGACAAAGCGTTATTGTCCAAACCCGTACTTCAGCGTCACAGCTATCGCATCGAGTACGTGGAGGGCGTCTCCAAGGTAACGCGGCGGTCGAGCGGCCGTCTACGCGCGGTTAAGCCGGCGCGCAAATAGATGTGCGTTCCAGGATTTCAAGGAGCATCGTTCAGAAAAAGTACGTGACCAGGGTTTGCCAAATTCGGCGCTGCGGTATCGCGCCGAACTCGCTGGTAGCGTCGCCGTGGTTGACTTGCCATTGCAACGCCAGGTCGACGCGATCCCAGTGGTAGCGTGTTTCCAGAAACGACAAGCGACTATGGTCGGCGACGCTCACGCGCTGCAAGGCACTGACATCGAGGCGAGCGATGAACGCATCTTGCCAGCGCGCGAAGAAGAATAGATTTTCCTTTGTCGGCAGGTCTTGCAGGTTCTGCACGAATCCGCGGTATTGTAGAAATGCGCCGAGGGGACCGCGGCGCAAACTATCCCAACGGTCATCGTCGAGGCCCGCGCCGTTGTATTGGTATTCAGCGGTCACGGAGAGCTTGTTCGGGAACGTGACTGTCAGCCCCGTGGCGAGTCGCGAGCGGAACGCCGTGTCGTCCGGCTGCGCGAGCGCTTGCGCGAGCAGCGAGCGGCTGCGTCCGCCGGACCACTCCAGATGTGCCACCGTGGCGTCGTTCAGCAGTGCTGTCAGGTTTACGCCGAGTTGCGGCGAGCCGCGTTCCTCGTCGTAGAGTAACCATTGCGGGCTAAAATCGCCGGCCAGCTTCTGGCTTACCGTGATCAACCAACGATCCTGATTGTTGGTAGCGCCGAAATCCGGGCTGAACGGACTGGTGCTACGTTGATCCGATAGCTTGGGCGCGTACAGCGCGGACGCCGAACCGCTGGACCAAAGCGTTTGACCGCGCAGCATCGCGGTTCCCAGGCGGTTCTCGCGCAAACTGGCGGGCAGGACCGAGACCACCGAGCGCACGGCACCGGCAACTCCGGTGTTGACTCCCGGAGTCCCCACGGTCCGGGAGAAGATGTACAGGTGGCCGGCCGCAACGGCGAGGCGAG
>Ga0209640_10003061_pt1 | contig 14633 bp, 15 predicted proteins | sample RifCSP10_1_FD_184018 | JGI IMG/M metagenome (GOLD analysis project Ga0209640, IMG submission 184018) | Soil microbial communities from Rifle, Colorado - Rifle CSP2_sed 10_1 (SPAdes) (version 2) | ecosystem: Environmental > Terrestrial > Deep subsurface > Rock core/Sediment | place: Rifle...
CCTTCCTCTGGTTCGGCGTCCCGCCGCCGGACGCCACGTGGGGGAACATCCTCTCGGACGGGAAGAATTACCTCTTCGATGCGTGGTGGTTGACTATTATCCCGGGCACGGCGATCCTGGTCATCGTGCTCGCCTTCAACCTCTTCGGCGAGGGTTTAAGGGAAGCCTTTAACCCGCGGCTGCGGCAGCTGTAGGGTCTTGCGCTGACGGCGTCCGAGCCGGAGCGGGGGTAGAGAGGGGGAAAGGATGCGGCTGCAGGGGGCTGTCCGGTGATGGGTTACTCCCCTAGGGTGAGCCTGTATGTCGGCTTGGGCGTCCTCCTGCTGCTTGTGGCGGGATGTATCCTTTGGTCCGTGGATGCCCTGTCCGATCCCTACGGAACGTATCGGAATCTGGTTGGACTCTTTGCCGACCGGAAGCAACTTCGTGCCCTGGTGCTCAGCTACGGGGATCTTGCCCCTGTCGTCTTTATTGGGCTCCAGATCTCCCAGGTGGTACTCTCGTTTATTCCGGGCGAGGCCACAGGGTTCTTGGGCGGATTCCTCTTCGGAGTCTTGCAGGGCTTTATCTACTCCTGCATCGGGTTGAGCCTCGGGTCCCTGATCGCCTTTGGGCTCTCCCGGTGGCTCGGAATGCGTTTTGTCCGACGCATCGTTCGTCCGGAGCTGTATCAGAAATTCGCCTTTCTGCAAGAGCCCCGGGGGATCATCGTCGTCTTCGTCTTCTTTCTCATCCCGGGCTTTCCGAAGGATACGCTTTCGTACATCCTGGGGGTAACCCCCATCCCCGTGTGGGCTTTTTTCGTGACCATGACCATTGGGCGGATGCCCGGGACCTGGCTCCTCTCGCTTCAGGGGGCGAAGTTTCAGGCCGGGGAGTCGTACAGTTTGGTCCTTCTCGTCGCCATCGGTGCCTTCCTCGTTCTGATGGGTTATTTCTACCGCGATCGGATCATGGTGTTCGTCCGGCGCCATTGGGCCGATCTCCCGTAGGTGCTCTTCGCTGTCATGCGTTAGTGCCGTTCCAACCTATTGCCCCGAAAACGGGCAAGGCCCGTTCCAACTAAGGAACGGGCCAGGTACGTTGGTATCGCACGGCACTAGACAAGCTGGTCGGTCCGGAAAGAGATACAGCCGGCGCGCCTCATCTCCTCGATCGCCCGCGCGCAGTCGCCATGGTTCACTTCGACCCCCCGGATCGCATCCTCGAGGACGACGACCTCGAAGCCGGCCTGTCGGGCGTCGAGGGCGGTAGCCTTGACGCAATAGTCAGTCGCCAGCCCGCCGATCAGGAGCCGCTCCACCCCACGTTCGCGCAGGAGGGTGGCCAGCGAGGTTCCCTGAAATCCAGAATAGGCCTCTTGATTGGGTGTCGTGGCCTTGGACACGATCAGCTGTAGTCGGGAATGGTCCAGGGCGGGATGAAACTCGGCGCCCCAGGTCTCGGCCACACAATGGACCGGCCATATCCCCCCCTGGTTTGTGAAGGAGCAGTGGTCTCTCGGATGCCAGTCCCTCGTGGCGATGTTGAGGCATGTGGCGCGACGCACGAGCGCGTTGAGCGGCGGAATCACCCGATCACCCTCCGGGATCGGCAGGGCGCCGCCCGGACAGAAATCGTTTTGCACGTCCACCACGATGACCGCATCGCGACACGGATCGAGCCGATACATCGCGTCTCACCTCTCTTGTCCAAGCTAGCAATGGGAGGTCGGAAGTGTCAAGGCAGGGAGCGTTTAGCGGTTGTATGCTGGCTGCCGATAGCCGGTATGTTGCTCGATGCTGACGGCTGACTGCTGACAGCCATACCCGGGGAGCCGTTGACATCGTCGGGATGCCGGCGTAGAGTTTCCTGCGATGGATGCGATGGAGATGACCTTTCAAGTCAGTGAGCTGTTTACCTCTATCCAGGGTGAGGGAGAGGTCATCGGGATGCCTTCCCACTTCATCCGCCTCTACCGGTGCGACCTCACCTGCTCCTGGTGCGATTCCAAGTACACCTGGCTCCGGCAAGATCAGGCGGTTGAGCGAAAGGATTATACTTCCATGAGCGCGGAAGAGATCTTGGGGTGGCTTCGGAAGGAACCTCGCGCTCCTCTCGTGACCCTCACCGGCGGCGAACCAATGCTTCAGCCGCTGCTCCCGCTCGTCGCCGCGCTTGATACGCGAGGCTATCAAGTGGTGGTGGAGACCAATGGTCTGCATAGGCCGGAGCAGACGCTACGCGAACTGGTCCGCTACTGGGCTGTCTCGCCAAAGCTCAAGAATGCAGGGATGGATATTAAGTGGGGGCCACTCGACTGGCTCGCGAAGACGCAGAATTATTATCTAAAGTTCGTCATCTGCGATCCGGCCACCGATCTGCCTGAGATCCAGGAGTTTATTGAGAGCCGTGGCCTGCCGAGCGGCAAGGTGATCCTACAGCCTGACGGCTTGGCAGCCGACTATGAGACCATCCTTCGCAGTGTCGCCGAATTCGTCCGCGATCGCGGCTACCCCTATCGCGTCCTGCCCCAGCTTCACCGGCTGCTCTGGGGCCTCCGCCGCGGGGTGTAGCTGGTTCACAGTTCACTGTTCACAGGAAGGAGAGAGAGGCGCCGCGTTTAGGGGCAGGAGCTATCTGATGCGTAGGTTAGTTTTGGTGAGTGCGGGGTTGTTGCCCGTGCTCGTCGCACAGGGGGCGGAGATGGATCTAAACAGTCAAGCCTTTCGGCCGGGGGGCATGATTCCGGCCAAGTACACCTGTGACGGAGCGGACATTTCGCCGCCGCTCACTTTGCCAGATCCACCAGCCGGGACGAAGAGCTTTGCCCTGATCATGGATGATCCCGATGCGCCGGTGGGCACCTGGGTCCATTGGGTCATCTGGAATATTCCGGCGACCACTCGCGCCCTGGAAGAGAACATCCCCAAGACGGCGTCACTCCCGAACGGCGCAAGGCAGGGAACCAACGACTTCAAACGGATCGGCTATGGCGGACCGTGCCCCCCCTCCGGGACCCACCGGTATTTCTTCAAGCTCTACGCCCTCGATACAACGCTGAACCTGCCGCCCGAGACCACCAAGAGTGTCCTCGAGGACACGATGCGCGGCCACATCCTCGTCCAGGCCGACCTCATCGGCAAATACACCCGCTGATCGGGAGAGAATCGCTCATAGAGCTAGTGGTACATTTGAGCCGGCCTGACCCGTCTCGGACGAGCGTTATATGCCCTCCGACCTTGTCAACAAGAGCAAAAAGCACCGGAGGGGCTGCCCCGGTCCCCCTATCACGTCTTGACAGGAAAGGGTTCGGAGAGCGCCATCAATTCTCGGAGCTTCGTCAGGTCATCACGGGTCAGTTGGTCGGACGCCGCGATCCGCGCATAGGTCCCCTGCGGATCGTGCACCATCAGCTCACTCACCTGTCGGACCACGCCCTGCGCCTTGCTGATCTTGGCATCGACCAATCCGCCGATGAGGGGCGAAAAGATCTGGAGGAACAGCGCGAGCAAGGGGTTTTTGATCTTACCGTAGACAGTAAGCTGCGTGGCGACCCACGGCTGCCCCTGATCGGCGATCCGGTATTCGAACTGGTGCAGCACGAGCGCCTTGCCTCGCACGGTGAGCAACCCCCCCTTTGCGATCCCCTCCGCGAAGTAGACCCGATGCGCACCATCCCGGTAGAGGATCTCCATCTCGCCATCAAGGCCTTCGGGGTCACTGGCGTGAAAACGGTCCTTGCCTGTCCCGGTGACGGTGTACATGCCGATCTTGAGGATCCGGGCGAGGGCCGCCCCCACATCCGGGCGGTCCAGGAGGAACTGGTGGAGGGGGGGATTCAGGATCGGGTGGTCAAGCCGCGGTGATCGCTTGAGGGTGTAATCGTTCAGCAAGGCCTCGACCTTTTCCCTGGCCCCTGCTCCGAGCGCCCCGAGCGGGAGGGGGAATCGTTCGGCGGCGCGGGCCGGTGCCGGGGCGGTAGCGACGATCAGCAGGCTCAGGACGATGCTCGCCGGACGCGACACAGGGGCTTCCCTCACCGGAGCAGGATCAGGCTGAGATCCGGCACGTAGGTGATGATCATCAGGGCGATGAGATAGATGACGAGGAAGGGAACCGACGCCCGGTACAGGGTGATGATTGGCTTGTTGAACCGCAGGCTGCTCAGGAAGAGGTTCACCCCGATGGGCGGGGTGGAATAACCGATCTCCAGGTTGGCGAGGAAGATGATGCCGAGATGGATCGGGTCCACGTCGAACACCTTGGCCACCGGCAGGATCAGGGGGACGAAGACGATGGTGGCAGAGAGGATGTCCATCAGGCTCCCGACGACGAGGAGGAAGAGGTTCAACAGGATCAGAAAGACGGCACGGCTGGTGATCGCCTGCTCGAAGATGCCGAGCAGGCGCATCGGTACCTGCTGATCGATCAGAAAACTGGTGAGCCCCAGGGCCGTCCCCAGGATGATGAGGATCCCGCCGACGAGCACCGTGCTCTCCACCATGATGCGGGGGACGTCGCGGGTCAGGCTGAGGTCCCGGTAGATGAAAACCTCCACGACGAGGACGTAGGCGGCGGCGATGGCGGCGACCTCTCCGGCCGTGAAGAAGCCGCCATAGATGCCGATGAGGATCAGGGGGAGAAGGAGGATCTCCCATTTGGCCTCCCACAGGGTTGCCCAGGCCATGCGCGGGTCCCAGGGCCGATGGGGCAGTCGGGCGCGCACGCCGACGATCGCGGCGTAGAGCGCCAAGAGCAGCATGAGCAACAGTCCGGGGAGGATCCCCGCGATGAAGAGGTGGTCGATGCGGGCCTGCGCCACGAGCCCATACACGATGAGCGGCAGGCTCGGGGGAAAGAGGATCCCGAGGCTCCCGGAGGTGGTGACGAGCCCCAGGGCGAAGCGCTCGGAGTAGTGATCGCTCCGCAGCATCGGGTAGAGCAAACCCCCGAGGGCGAGGATCGTGATGCCCGAGCCGCCACTCAGCGCGGTGAAGAGGGCCGAGGCGGTCAGGGCGACGATGGCAAGTCCCCCCGGAAGCCACCCGAACCAGGCCTGGCTCAGCGTCACCAGCCGGGTGGCACTCCGGCTCTCGGCCAGGAGCGAGCCGGCAAAGGCGAAGAGCGGCAGGGCGATGAGAGCGGGGGAGCTCACGAGACGGTACATCTCGAGCATGACGGCGGTGAGGGAGATGCCGGCCGCCGCGAAGAGGGCCAGGGCCATCCCTCCGAGACCGACGAAGAGCGGCGTGCCCAGGAGGATCGTGAATGCGCCGAGACCTGCGATGATCCAGATCACCGGTCTGCTCCTCCGCCTCCGGTCCCCGCCGCCGGCTCATTAGGGAGGATCGTCTGGAGTCCGAAGCGGAAGGCGACGATGGCGAAACCAACGGGGAGGACGAGCTGGAGCATCCAGGTGGGGACGGGGCCGAACGCCATCGACCCCGTGCCCTGCTCCTGCCGAACCAGGTCCACGGCCGCCACTCCGAGGAAGGTGGAGACGGCCGCCGCGAAGAGCAGGACGCCTCGCTCCACGAGCCGTTGATGCCGCGCAGGCAGGAAGCGCGTGAGGACCTCGATCCGGATGTGCCGGTTCATCCGCGTCGCGAGGGAGGCCCCCATGATCCCGAGCCACAACACCAGGTGCCTCAGGAGGATGTCGACCCAGGGCAGGCCGGAGTCCCAGACGTTCCGGAGCAGGACCTGAAGGAAGGCGAGCAGGAGCATGGCGGTGAGGACGATGACGATCAGGGCCTGTTCTGCTCTTGCGAGGAACGCGTCGATCCGCCGGAGGCCCCTCACGGCCGGCGCCCCCGGTGCTGCTGGAGGAGCGAGAGGACCTCGTCGAGGAGCGCGCGCGGGTAGAGCTTCCCCGCCTCTCGCTCCCAGAGCTGGCGACTGAGTTCCGTCAGGCGGCTCTGTTCCGCCTGGTCGAGGTTCACGGTCTGGATGCCGGATCGCTTAAGGACCTGGAGCGCCTCCTGATTTTCCTGGCGGGTCTTCAGCACCACCTGTCGCGCATGTTTCCGGGCCGTCTCCCTGAGGACGGCATGGAGATCGGCGGGGATCGTCTCCCAGCGGGAGCGCGAGACGAGCATCCCGCCGATCGCATAGGTCAGCTCCGGCGCGGACATGTGGGATACTTGGTTGAACCACTGGAGCGCAATGGCTGCCGCCGGCGGGGCGTAGAAGGCGTTGATGAGCCCGGTCTGCAGGGAGGGCAGGACCTCGGGCAGGGCGAGGGGTACGGGCGCGACCTGATAGCGCTCGAAGAGGGCGGCAGCCAGCGGGTCCCCCTGCCAGGCCCAGATCTTGACCCCTTCCAGGTCTTCACGGCGCCGGATCGGCTTCTTGGAAAAGATGTGGACGGCGCCGGCTTCGGCGAGGGCCAAGAGGACGAACCCTCGCTCCTCGAAGGCGCGGGCGAATTGCGCTTCGAGCCGTCCCGTGACGAACTCGATCTCGCCGGTGTCCCGGAAGAGGAGGGGGAGTTCGAGGACCCGGATCGACGGGACCACGGACCCCAGCCCGACGCCCGAGAAGGCGCCGGCGTGCAGCTGCCCCACCCGGATCTTGCGGAGCACGTCGATCTCGTCCCCGAGGACGCCGCCGGGATAGAAGAGGAAACGGACGCGGCCGTTGCTCCGCTTGTGCACCTCCGCATCCATCTCCCGGAGGAGGCGCATCCAGGTCGAGCCTTCAGGCGCCAACGTCGCAAACTTTATGGGGATCGCCTCGGCCGCGATCGCGGTCGGGGCTCTGAAGAGGAGGAGGACCAGCAGGACGGCCGCGAGTCGTTGAGCGACGACCGACGGCCGACGGCCGTTGACCGATGACGGATGACCGACGACCGCACAGGCAGTCCGGAATCCTTCGGTCATCGGTGATCGGTCATCGGTGATCGAATTAGAGGAACAGCTCGCCATTCTTCTCCAGCAGCAGCCGCGCGCGGGCCTTGGCCACTTGGTTGAGCAATCGGTAGTCGGGGGAGAGATCTTCCGGAGAGTCGAGGATCAACCGGAGCTGGGTCTCGAAGAGTGTCCGATCCTGGATCTGGATCGCATACGGATCCGCGAAGAACAGGTGCCCCACGAGGATGGTTGGTCCCGCCAGCTCCAGGGCCCGGTCGAGATGCGACCTGGCGCGCTCCGGGTCCCCGCCGAGCGCCCGCGATCTCGACGCGTAGTAGGCGCCGAAGAAGAGGTGGGCCCCGGCGAAGAAGTACCTCTCGTCGAGCTCCAAGACCCGGTCCATCATCGCCAGGACGCGGGGGAGATCCGCCAGCATCTCCGGCCGGTCGAGGCTCCAGTGGATGGATCCGGCCCATCCGTAGGCCGTCCAGAAGAGGGCGGGGACGTCTTCTCTTCGGAGGAGTGCGAGGTTGGCGCGAAGCGCGGACAGATCCGCGTTCAAGGAGGCCGCGAGGGCCTCGTGTTGAAGCGTGAGGAGGCGGAGGCCGTAGTCGCGGCCCCTGAGGTACAGGCGGCGGGCGCGCCCCCGATCCACCTCGACCAGATGCGGATCGCGGTGGTGCTGCGCGATCTTATCCTCGACGAAGGCAAAGGTGTAGGTACTGAAGCCCTGGGAGGCCTGGAGCAGCAGGTCTGGGTTGTTGGGGGAGGCCTCGAGGAAGATCTCCAGGAGCTTGAGGTTCGACGCCAGGGCCTGTTCCGCGATGAGGAGGTCCCCCTCGCGGTAGAAAGCGGCCATGCCGTCGCGAAAGATCTCCGTCGCGGAGGCCACGGACATCTGCTTGAGCAGTGCTCCGCAGCCGGCTGTCGCGACGGCCGCGCCCATGACTAGGAGGACGGCCAGGCGATGACCGTTGACCGATGACCGCCCGAGTTCCAACGTGGTCTTCCGCATGTCTCTTGTCGGTCGTTGGTGATCGTCCCTTGGTCGACGGCGGGCGGTCTCGGGAGTTGTCCGGGAGATCCCTCGGGAGGAGCCTGGGGCTTGGATTCCGGGATCCGGCTGGCGGCCGAAGGTCCCTCCGTTGGGCGGAGTGCCGTGGCGCTGCGAAAAGATCTCCAGCAGGCCGGTGGGCCTCTCCCCGACTCCGCGGAGGCCCTCCCGTAATCTACGGGGGGTCATCGTTGATGATTCTTACCGGAAGTCGGCCTCGGTGAAGCGCAGCGTCCAGCCGCTCCCGCGCGGGTCCACCTGGATCGTCCGATCGTACTGCCCGACCGTTCGAGTGCCGAACCGGGTGTCCACGATGGCCCGCGCGACCACGCGATGCGGACCGAGGTCCAGGTAAGAGGGTCGCGCCTCTTGGGGGTTCAGCAGGATCGTGGTTGCCCCCTGGAGCGCCTGCGGATCGGCGTCGACGTAAACCTCGAGACGCCACCGCGTGCTGTTGAGGAGCTGCCCCGCGGTCGGATCGACGGTGGCTGCGGTCCCCGTCGGCACGCCCGCATATGGCTGCGGAGGCGGCGTCGTCGCCGCGGCGGGAGGCGGGTAGGCGGCTGCGGCCCGCTCGTTCTCGATGGCCCCACCGATGAGTGCACCAGTCAGGAGGCCAAGGCCGGCCCCGATGGCGGCGCCGGTCCCGGCGCTGCCGGTAGCGCTTCCGATAATGGCGCCTGTCCCTGCCCCCAGGGCGGCGCCGGTCACGGCCCCCTTCTCCTGGGTGGTGAGAGGTCGCTGGGCACAGGCGCTCAGCAGCGCGACGGCAGCGATGACAACAGTGAGCCTTCGCATCACATTCCCCTCCTTATTATTTCTCCTTCTCGTCCTTGGCACCGGTCGTGGCCAAGTCCCAAAGGACTCTGTAGGCTTCCCCCGTCGGATCTTCGCGACGGGCTGGCCGCTGTTCGCTTACCCATTTTGACGGGTGTACACCGGCTTTATTCCGCGCGAGAGTGTCCTTTCAGCGGCTGGCCCTGGGCTCTTTCGAATTCGGCGGAAGGCTCTCCCCCCGGTCCCGATGGAACCGTGGTGCCGAAGGGGGGACTCGAACCCCCACGGGTTACCCCACACGCCCCTCAAACGTGCGCGTCTACCATTCCGCCACTTCGGCACGTCTTCGCGGATTCTCAAGGCAGATATAACATATATAATTGTAGGATAGGAAGTCGGGATGTCAACGGGAATTTCGGGAGGTGCTTTGGCGAGCAGCCATCAGCAGAAGAAAGAGCAGCACCTTCGGCCCCTCGCTCCGGGCCTCCCGCGCCGACCCTGGTCGGCGGCTTACGGCCCGGGTCCCTCCGTGTTCACGCTCCGCGGAGAGCACAGGAGCACGGATCGCGCCTCGGTTTCCCAGGCCGTCGCCCGCCGAGGGGCCCCGCCACTCCCGGCAATGTCCCTCGGGACCTGCAGGTGTTGCCGAGGCAAGCAGAATTCGCGCGGGGAGGCGGGTATCTTCCCGAGGGCGAGGGGAGATGGGCCTGGACCTGGGGAAGACCCACTCCCCGAGCCCTTCCGGACTGAGCTACCAGAGGGGCCGAGGGGGCTGCTGCAACAGAATCAGGACCTCGTGGAATTCTCCGCCGACAAAGGATGCTTCCTGAAGCGGTAAGCCGCCCACCTCCTTCACTTTCGAGGGGGCTAGCCCTGTTTCGCGTGGGCCGCTGCCTTCCCCGCCGGCAGGAGTCGGGCCACCTCTCGACTCAGCGCCCGGGTGTCGATCGGTTTCGCGATGTAACCGCTGCAGCCGGCCTCGAGGATCCGCTCGCGATCCCCTTTCATGGCATGGGCGGTCATGGCGACGACGATGATGTCCTTCGTGTCCGCGTCCTGCTTCAAGGTCCGGGTGAGCTCGAGTCCGTCGAGTCCGGGGAGCTGGATATCCATAAGGATGAGATCCGGCAGGCTCTCTTGCAGGGCCTGCAGCGCCTCTCCCGCCGAGGCCGCCCCTCGGACGCGGTATCCGTTGGCTTCGAGGACATCCCGGGCCAGCTCCATATTCATGGGGTTGTCTTCCACGATCAGGATCGTCCTCACGGATCCCTCCTGGGGTGCGACCCTGTGGCTTGCAACCCTTATGCCAGAGGAGGTCTTTCTCTCGGCCCGGATCCCTGGTCAAATATGTGATTGACATTTATCCGGAGCGCTGATATGAAAAAAACCCCGTTTTAGAATACGTGAAAGGAGCCTGGGGCGATGTCCTTCGAAGAGAAACTGAAGGAGCTTCATCGACGAAAGGAAGCAGCGCTCGCTGGTGGAGGTCCCGAACGGATCGAACGGCAGCACCAGGCCGGCAAACTCACCGCACGGGAACGGCTCAATGTGCTGCTCGATCCGGGAAGCTTCACGGAAATGGACATGCTGGTCACCCACCGCTGCACCGACTTCGGGATGGAGAAGCAGAAGCTCCCTGGCGATGGCGTCGTTATTGGGCATGGCACGATCGAGGGGCGGCCGGTGTACATCTTCGCCTATGATTTCACCAGCCTCGGTGGATCGCTCAGCGTGACCAACGCACAGAAGATCTGCAAGGTCATGGACCTGGCGGTCAAGATGGGTGTTCCCCTCGTCAGCCTCAACGATTCGGGGGGCGCCAGGATCCAGGAGGGGGTGGACTCCCTCGCCGGCTATGCCGACATCTTCTTGCGGAACGTCCTGGCCTCGGGGGTCATCCCCCAGGTCACGGCGATCATGGGACCCTGCGCCGGGGGGGCGGTCTATTCGCCGGCCCTGATGGACTTCGTCGTCATGGTGAAGGGGACGAGCTACATGTTCGTCACCGGCCCCGATGTGGTCAAGACGGTCCTGCAAGAAGAGGTCACCCTTGAGGAGCTCGGAGGGGCGATGACGCACAATTCCGCGTCGGGGGTGGCCCACTTCGCCGCGGATTCGGAGGAGGAGGGCCTGCTCACCATTCGGGAGCTCCTGAGCTTCCTCCCCCAAAATAACGTGGAAAGCCCGCCCTGGCGGCAGCCGACCGACGATCCCCAGCGGATGGAAGAGGGCCTCAACACGCTGGTCCCCGAGAATCCCAACAAGCCGTACGACATGAAGGAGCTGATTCGGTTGGTCGTGGATGATGGGTACTTCTTCGAGGTGCAAGAGCATCTCGCCCAGAACATCATCGTCGGCTTTGCCCGGCTCGATGGCCATCCGGTGGGCATCGTGGCCAACCAGCCGATGGTGCTCGCAGGATGCCTCGACATCAACTCCTCGATCAAGGCGGCCCGGTTCATCCGCTTCTGCGACTGCTTCAATCTCCCGATTATCACCCTGGAAGATGTCCCGGGGTATCTCCCCGGGACGGCCCAGGAACACGGCGGGATCATCAAGCATGGGGCAAAGCTCCTCTTCGCCTACGGCGAGGCCACGGTCCCGAAGCTCACGGTGATCACCCGCAAGTCCTACGGCGGCGCCTATTGCGTCATGGGGTCCAAGCACATGCGGGCCGATTACAATCTGGCCTATCCGACAGCGGAGATCGCCGTGATGGGGCCTGAGGGGGCGGTGAATATCCTCTATCGCCGGGAGCTCGCCAAGGCGACCGACGTGGAGGCCTTCCGGGCCGAGCGGGTCAAGGAATTCAAGGACAAGTTCGCCAACCCCTATGTGGCGGCCGAGAAAGGCTACATCGACGAGGTGATCGAGCCGAAAGAGACGCGACCCAAGCTCATCAGGGCCCTGAAGATTCTGGCCAACAAGCGTGACACGAACCCTCCGAAAAAGCACGGGAACATCCCCCTCTAGCGCGCTGTGCGCGCTCGTTCACCGTTCATAGTTCACCGTTCATGGTCGAGCGGGAACAGGCGATGTGGGCCGATTCGAGGCCAGACGATGTGATGTTGCTGCCAAGAAAGAGAGACCCGGTATCATCCGTGAACTGTGAACCGTGAACCCTGAACCGTGAACTATGTTTCAAAAGATTCTGATCGCCAATCGAGGGGAAATCGCGCTGCGGGTCATCCGGGCCTGCCGGGAGTCGGGGATCCGGACTGTGGCGATTTACTCCGACGCTGACCGCTCGGCGCTCCACGTGCGGAAGGCGGACGAGGCGTACTGCGTCGGGCCTGCCCCCTCGGCCCAGAGCTATCTTCGCGCGGATCGCATCCTCGAGGTGGCCCGGCAGAGCCGGGCAGACGCCATTCACCCCGGCTACGGCTTCCTCTCGGAGAATCCCGCCTTTGCCGAGGCCTGTGAAAAGGCAGGCATCGTCTTCATCGGTCCCTCCTCGGAAACCATGAAACTGTGCGGGTCGAAGACCGCCTCGCGGCGTCTTGCCAAGCAGGTGGGCGTGCCGACCGTTCCCGGGATCGACCAGGATCTGACCGATGAAGAGATCCTCCGCCGGGCACCCGAGATCGGCTTTCCCATCCTCATCAAGGCGGCGGCGGGCGGCGGGGGTAAAGGTATGCGGGTCGTCCGAGAGTCGGCCGAGCTGGCTTCGGCCATTCGGGCCTCCCGCTCGGAGGGGCAATCCTCATTCGGTGACCCCGCCGTCTTCATCGAGAAATATTTGATTCGTCCGCGCCACATCGAGATGCAGATCCTGGCCGATGCGACCGGCCACACCCTGTATCTGGGCGAACGCGAGTGTTCCCTGCAGCGCCGCCATCAGAAGGTGGTGGAAGAGGCCCCGTCTCCCGTCATGACCGCGGAGCTCCGCCAGCGGATGGGAGAAGCCGCCGTGGCGCTCGCTCGCGGATGCCGCTACCGGAACGCGGGAACCGCCGAGTTCCTGGTCGATGCCGACCGCAACTTTTTCTTCCTGGAGATCAACGCGCGGCTGCAGGTGGAACATCCGGTGACCGAGCTCATCACGGGGATCGACCTGGTCAAGAGCCAGATCAGGATCGCCGCTGGCGAACCCCTCTCGCTGCGGCAGGAGGAGGTCGAGCGGCGGGGCCACGCGATCGAGTGCCGCATCTACGCCGAGGACCCGGCGAACAACTTCGCTCCGTTCCCCGGAAAGCTCATCCGCTATCGAGCTCCTTCTGGACCAGGCATTCGGAATGATAGCGGGGTCTACGAGGGCTTCGAGGTGCCGATCTACTATGATCCCATGCTCTCCAAGCTGATTGCCTGGGGGAGAGATCGGCATGAAGCGATTGGTCGGATGCGGCAGGCCCTCCAGGATTACCTCGTTGCCGGCATCAAGACTTCGATCCCCTTTCTCGTCGAGGTGATGGCGGACCCCGCCTTCCTCAAGGGAGATGTGGACACCACCTTCATCGACGCCTTTGTGAAGCGGAAGAAGATGGAAGCGCCGAGGCACCGCGAGGTGGGGATTGTCGCGGCCGCGATTCATGCGTACCTCATGGAGAAAGAGCGAAGGCCTCCGGCCCCTGCGGCCGCCGCCGGTGCGGTCTCCCCGTGGACACTGGCGGCCCGCCACGAGCGCCTGAGACGCCGCTAGGAAGCAAGTTCACGGTTCACAGTTGACAGTTCACGGAGCGCGATAAAGAACCTGAACGCAGCGTGAGTATAATACGCGCGGGAGACTCACTGTTGACAGTTGACGGGTACCATCCCGCACTTGCCGTGAACAGTGAACCGTGAACAGTGAACGAGGATCACGGAGGTGATCCGTGGAGTTTTTTGCTCGGATCGGAGATCAGGAGCACCGCATCGAGGTGACCGACCTGGAAGGCCCACGTTACCGGCTCTCCGTGGACGGGGTGACCCGGGACGTGGACTGCGTCAGGATCTCGGAAGGCTGCTACTCCCTGATTCTGGATGGCACCTCCTATGAGGTGGACATCATCAGGGGTGTGAATCCCTACGCGGTGTGGGTGAAAGGGGAGGTCCACGATGTGGAGGTCCTCACCGAGCGGGAGAAGCGCCTGAGGGCGGTCACGCGCAAAGCGGCAGCGGCTCAGGAGGGACGGCAGGTGATCACCGCCCCGATGCCGAGCAAGGTGGTGCGCCTCCTGGTGGCCGTGGGGGAGCAGGTGAATCCCGGCAACGGGGTCATCGTGGTCGAGGCGATGAAGATGGAGAACGAGCTCCGGTCCACGGGAGCGGGCACCGTGCGAGAGATTCGCGTCAAGGAGGGTGAGGCGGTGGTCGGTGGCCACCCCCTCGTCATCATCGAATGAATCGACGACCGTTGACAGACGACCGACGACAGTAAACGGATGACCGACCACCGACGACCGATGACAGATGACAGGGTACTGACTACCGATGCCTCACAACGACGCCAATGATGCTTTTCGGTTTCTAGCGGTCATCGGACGTCGGTCATCGGGCCTCGAATAGTGGTCAGTCATCGGTGGACCAAAGTGGGGTTTGACTTTGAAAAGCTGGATGTCTACAAGAGGGCTGTACAGTTCATCCTCAACGTCTACAAGGCCACAGAGAAATTTCCTCACGACGAGCGGTACGGATTGACGGGCCAGCTTCGGCGCGCCGCTGTGTCGATTGCGACGAATATCGCTGAGGGAAGCGGACGACATCACAAAAGAGACCACCAGCAGTTCCTGAGAATGGCCAGGTCTTCGTGTTACGAATGCGTCCCCTTGCTCGAGATCGCTCGAGAGCTGGCATACCTGAGTGAACCGGCGCGCGATGCTCTGTACAAGGATTGCAATGCGCTGGCGATGATGCTGAATCGCTTCATCAACGCCCTGAACAAGTAGCCTTCACTGTCATCGGTCGTCGGTCATCGGTCAACGAGGGGTAGGGTGATGTCAAAGGAAGAAATCGAGAGGATTCGAGAGGCGCTGAAGGCTTGGGAAGACGAG
>Ga0209640_10003062_pt1 | contig 14630 bp, 12 predicted proteins | sample RifCSP10_1_FD_184018 | JGI IMG/M metagenome (GOLD analysis project Ga0209640, IMG submission 184018) | Soil microbial communities from Rifle, Colorado - Rifle CSP2_sed 10_1 (SPAdes) (version 2) | ecosystem: Environmental > Terrestrial > Deep subsurface > Rock core/Sediment | place: Rifle...
GCGCGATCGGCAAGAGGATGCGCTCGGTGTCCGCGGGCGCCAGCACCGCCCGCCCGGGCAGCGGCTTGATCTCGCCGTCGTGACGGATCATCGGCGGCGAGCCCACCGACATGTGCAGGTCGGAAGCCTTCAGGTCGTACATGACGCCGAAGAGCTCCTCGATCTCCGCGGTGGGGCCCGAGGGCGGACGCCGGCGCGGGGCCGGCTCAGGTGCCGCCACCGGCTCCGGCCCCGAGGCGTCGCCCGCGGGCCCCGGCCCGCCGCCGAGCCGGACCGCGGCGGTCAGGCCCCCCGGCCGCTTCTCGGCGCTGACCGTGACCCCTCCCACCCCCGCGATCTCCACCCGCCATTCGGCCCGACCCCCGCCCAGGGCCTGGCGGGCGGCGTCAGTGACGACGCCGTCCAGGAGCTTGTGCACGCTCTCGGAGGATTGGGCGGGACCCTGCACCTCCCGCTCGCCGGCCGAGGTGAGGATGACGATGCGGCGGCCGGGGATGAGGCGCACCTCCTGACCGCCGGCGCGGGCCGCCTGTTGAATCAGTCGCTCCAGGGACAAGGGTTCAGCCCTCCGGGTTCTCTTGGACGCGGGTGATGCGGTCCCTCTGGATGAGCAGGTGGCGCTGACCGTCCCAGACTCCGATGAAACGGCCGGGCCGGTTCAGGTAGTCGAGGACCCGGCTCTGGTTCTCCGGCATGTCGATGTGGATGGTGCCTTCGAACTCGCGCTCGTCGCACCACACTCGCACCCGGCGCCTCGCCCCGGCCTCGTCCTCCTCCTTGCCGGGCGCGTCGCGTTCGGCGTCGAAGGGGACGCTCAGCACCAGTACGTGGCGCTTGTTCAGGATCACGGGGCTCGAGGTCCCGTCGGCCAGGAAGGGGAAGAAGGACGCCGGATCGTCCATCCACTCCTCCGCCCGCATGGAGCCCGTGTGGCGGGAAGCCGTGGCCGGAACGAAGATCCGCCCGACGAAACGGCGCCCGTCGGTGCCCAGGATCTCCGCGGGGAGAGCTACTGTCGGGACCTTGAGCTCGACCATGGCTGCCTCTCTCTTCTTTCTCTCGCGGAGAAGGTGCACATTATCCGCTCGGGTCCCGGCGGCGCGCAATGCACCCGGCGGCCCATCGCACTTGTCGAGCGAGGCCGCGCAGCAGATCCACGTCGCGCGGCGTCGGCCTCGCCCGGACCAGGAGCCCCCGCAGCTCTCCGAGGACCTTTCCCGGGTTCTGGGGGTTGAGGTACCCGATGCCGAGCAGGCCCTCCCCCAGCTCCTGGAGCGCCGCCTCGAAATCCCCGGCCGTGGCCAGGGCCTCGGGCGCGGGCGAGACGCGCTCCGGGCCGAGCGCCGCCAGCCGAATCTCGTAGGCGACGAGCAGGACGGCCTGGGCCAGGTTGAGCGAGGGGTGGGCGGGGTCGGTGGGTATGTGCACACGAAGGTGGCAGAGCGCTAGCTCATCGTTGGTGAGACCGGTAGCCTCGGGCCCGAAGACCAGGCTCACCCGGCCCCCCTGCGCCCAGGCTCCCCCCTCGGTCGCCAGCCGGCGAGGCGACCAGCCGGTGGAATCGGGTCGGCCAGTTGTGCCCACGACGAGGGTACTCTCGAAAGTGGCGTCGATGAGTCTCTCGTGCCGGGTGGCCGCGTCGAGCACGTCCCATGCGCCGTAGGCCAGGTTGCGCGCCTCGATCTCATCGCACGAAGGGACGGGCTCAACCAGGCGCAGGCGCCGCAAACCCATGTTCTTCATGGCCCGGCAGGCCGCCGCCACGTTGGCGAGGCGCGCCGGGCGCACCAGGACCACGTCGACCGAGGCGGGATGCACCGCCCCTATAATGCCCCATGGCCTGCTCCCGCCCGAACGCGGAAACGTGAGGCTCTTCCGGCCGGTCCCCCGGGCCGTCTCTCGACCCGTCTCCCTCCTCGTGGTGGCCGCGTGGCTCGTCCAGATGGGCGCCCTGGTCCGGCGCGCCTACCTCGAGACCCCGATCGCACTCGCCGCCGACCTTGCCCAGTACGGGTCGTCGGCCCAATGGAAGGGCATCTACTACCGCGGCGAGAAAGTCGGCTTCTCGGTGGGGCAGACCCTCCCCGCGGAAGGCGGTTACGAGGTGAAGGAGGACGGACAACTGCAGCTCAACCTCCTGGGGGCGACCTCGCCGGTGCGGCTGCGGTCTTCCGCCCGCGTCGACTCCGCCTTCAACCTGCGCGACTTCTCCGTCTCCCTCGACCCCGGGACCGGCCCCACCGAGATCCACGGCGCACTCCGCGGGCGGAGGCTCTCCCTCACCATCAAGACCAGGTCGGGCGAACGGTCCGAGGAGCGCGATCTGCCGGAGTCGCCCGCGCTCCCCTTCAGCTACGCGCGCCGGCTGGCCGCGCAAGGCCTCGCGCCCGGGCAGTCCCACCGGATCTCCGTCTTCGATCCGATGAGCCTGCGGAACGCCCCCATGGACCTCCACGTGGAGGCCCGCGAGGTGGTCGAGGCCGCGGGACGTCCGGTGCCCGCGTTCCGGGTCCGCACGAGCTTTTCGGGCATCCACGGCACCTCCTGGATCACGGACGTCGGCGAGGTCGTCCGCGAAGAGAGCCCCATGGGCCTCATCGTCGTCCGAGAGTCTCGAGACCGGGCGCAGGCCCTCGCGGTTCCGGGCAAGGTCCAGGCCGACCTCCTGCAGGCCTCGGCCATCGTTCCCGCCAACGCAACCCGCATCGACGAGTCGACGGCGGTCGAGCGCATGCGCGTGCGGCTCGTCGGCGTCGAGACCTTCCCGGCCGCCGACCTTCAGGGCGCGGGCCAGTCCGTGTCCGGCGACGTCTTCGAGATTCGGGACCCTCGCACCCTCCGGGCCGGAGCCGAGGACCCCGAGGCCCCGCGTTTCCTGGCGACGGAGCCCTTCGTCGAGAGCGATGCCCCGGAGATACGGGCCGAGAGTGTCCGCGCCGTCGGGGATGCCCGGGACCCTCGAACCGGAGCCGAGCGCCTCGTGCGCCACGTCCACGCCCTCCTCGAGAAGAGGCCGACCGTGAGCCTGCCCTCCGCCCTCGAGGTCCTGAGGACACGGGTCGGGGACTGCAACGAGCACACCGCCCTCTACGTGGCCCTGGCCCGCGCCGCCCGAATCCCGGCGCGCATCGCGACCGGGCTCGTCCACCTCCACGGCGCCTTCTACTACCACGCGTGGGCCGAGGTCTACCTCGCGACGCCGGCCGGCGGCTTGTGGCTGCCCGTGGACCCGACCCTGAACCAGTTCCCCGCCGACGCCACCCACATTCGTCTCGCCCGCGGCGGTCTCGACCGCCAGGTCTCGATCCTGGGCCTCGTGGGGAAGGCCAGGATGACCATGCTGGACGTCACCTTCCGCCCCGGCGCAACCCCCGTGCTCGTGGGCCAGGCGGAGCCCGCGGCGCGGCCCTTCGAGATCGCCCTCCCGCGCCGCGATGCGGGTGGACGCAGGTGCTGGTCGTCCCCGCCTCGATGATCGAGGTCCAGGAGCTCGTCAAGGCCTTCGGTCGGTTCCGCGCCGTGGACGGGGTCAGCCTCGACGTCGCTCCCGGAGAGATCCACGGCTTCCTCGGACCGAACGGAGCCGGGAAGACCACGACCATCCGCATGATCGCGGGACTGCTCGCCCCCACTTCCGGAACGGTGAGGATCGACGGGCACGACCTCGCCCGCGAGCCCGAGGCCGCCAAGGCGTCCTTGGGCTTCATCCCCGATCGGCCGTTCCTCTACGAGAAGCTCACCGCCGGTGAGTTCCTGCGGTTCCACGCCGGCCTCTACGGCGCCGACGGGGACGGCCTTCCCGCGCGGGTGGCCGAGCTGCTCGACCTTTTCGAGCTGCGGCGCTTCGAGGGAGAGCTCGTGGAGAGCTTCTCCCACGGAATGAAGCAGCGGCTCGTGATGTGCGCGGCCTTCCTGCACCGGCCGCGCGCGGTGCTCGTGGACGAGCCCATGGTGGGGCTCGATCCGCGAGGCGCCCGGCTCATCAAGGACGTCTTCCGGGCCATGAGCGCGAAGGGGGTCGCCATCCTGATGAGCACCCATACCCTCGAGGTGGCGGAGGAGATGTGTGACCGCATCAGCATCATCCTGGGGGGCCGCATCATCGCCCGCGGGACCGTCGACGAGCTCCGTTCGATGGCCGGGTCCGAAGACGAAGACCTGACCCCGGTATTCCTCAAGCTGACGGGCGGAGGTGGTCTCCAGGAGATCGACGAGGTCGTGTGAACCACGCCTTCACCTATCTCCTCGAGCCGGTCTTCCAGGCCCTGCGGAACCGGGCGCGCCGGCGCGAGCCCGGGGACGGCCTGCGCGCCGCGGTGTTCGGTGCGCTGGCCCTCTTCGTGGGCTTGACCCTGTTCGCCGTGGTCTTCTGGCTCACCTGGCAACTCCTCGACTACGAGGAGCTCGGCGACTACCTGGTCCGCCTCGGCCTCTCCTGGCTCTTCCTGACCTTCCTTTCCTTCCTGGCCTTCAGCTCGCTCGTTACGTCTCTCTCGACCTTCTTCCTCTCCGAGGACATGCGCCTGCTCCTGGCCGCGCCGGTGCCGGTGGAACGGCTCTTCTACTCCCGCTTCGCCAAGACCGCGGCCCAGTCCTCGTGGATGGTCGTGACCTTCCTGCTCCCCGTCCTGATGGCCGTGGGGCTCGCCCGTTGCGCACCCCTGGCCTTCTACTTCACCGCCGTCCTCACCGTCGTCCCCTTCGTGATCATCCCGGTCGCCTTCGGCGCCCTCGTCACCCTCGTGCTCGTGAACGTGTTCCCGGCGCGACGCGCCCGCGACGTGCTGATGCTCATGGGGCTCCTCTTCGCCGTGGGCCTCGTCCTCCTGCTGCGATTCCTGCAGCCGGAGCGCCTGCTCAAGGTGGAGTCCCTCCCCGACGTGGCCGCCTTCTTCGCGACCCTGCAGGCGCCGGTGACGCCACTCCTACCCTCGTTCTGGGCGGGCGAGAGCCTCTTCTCGGCGCTGCGCGGAGCTGTCGACGGCCTCCACGCCGGGGCCCTCTGGACCACGGCCCTCTGCGCTCTCGTGGTGACCCGCATCTGCTACGCTCGGTACTTCTTCGCCGGCTGGAGCAAGGCCCAGGAGGCGCGCAAGGCCCGTTTCACGCGGCTCGCCGGCCTCGACTGGCTCCTCGCGCGGCTCCCCCTCCGGGCCCCCGCCCGCAGCCTCGTGGTCAAGGACCTGAAGGTCTTCCTGCGCGACACCACCCAGTGGTCGCAGCTCCTCCTCCTCCTGGCCCTCGCCCTCGTGTACGTCTACAACTTCCGCGTGCTGGACCTCGACCGCATCCCCTACATGAGCGGCACCATCAAGAACGTCTATGCCTTCGTGAATCTGGCCATGGCCGCCTTCGTGCTGTCGGCGGTGGCGGTCCGCTTCGTCTTCCCCGCCGTCTCCGCCGAAGGGGCCGCCTTCTGGATCGTGCGCTCGTCGCCGATCTCGATGAGCACGTTCCTGTGGTCGAAGTTCTGGACCGGGCTTTGGCCCGTGCTCCTGCTGGCCGAAGGGCTCACCATCGCCTCCAACCACCTCCTCGGAGTGACGCCCGTGCTCCGCGTCCTGACCGCCGCCGCCATCGTCGGCATGTCCTTCGCCCTCGTCGGCTTGGCGGCCGGGCTCGGAGCCCGCTATCCGCGTTTTGCCGCGGAGAACGTCACCCAGGTTGCGGGCTCCTTCGGCGGCATCGCGTTCATGGTCCTGGCTGTGCTCTTCATCGTGGTCATGGTGGGGCTGCTCGCCTGGCCGGCCTCGATCTTCCTCTGGCATCAGCTTCGCGGCGATCCGATCTCGCCGGCACGCGGCGCCATCGCCTCGGCCTGCCTGCTCGCCGCGCTCGTCCTCTGTGCCGCCACCTTCTGGCTGCCCATGCGCCGCGGCATCCGCGCCCTGGAAGAGCTCGGCTGAGTCGGCGGAGACCGCTTTTGTCCGCCCCCACGGCCTCTGCTACGATGGCCTGCGAATGAAGCGCAACCCCACCCGCACCGTCCGGATCGGCTCCATCGCCGTAGGCGCCGACTACCCGGTGGTCGTCCAGAGCATGTGTGCGACCCGCACCCAGGACGTGGACGCGACCGTCGAGCAGGCGGAATCGATCCGCCGGGCCGGGGCCGGGCTCGTCCGGGTGGCGGTGGACAGCCCCGCCGACGTGGAGGCGTTGGCCGAGGTTCGCCGCCAGACCCCCGCCAACCTGGTCGTGGATCTGCAGGAGAACTACCGGCTGGCGGCAAAGGTGGCCCCGCACGTACACAAGGTGCGCTACAACCCCGGCCATCTCTACCACCACGAGAAGGGGAAGCCGGTCCGGGACAAGGTCCGTTTCCTGGCGGAGGTGGCACGCGAACACGACCTCGCCCTTCGCGTGGGGGTCAACTGCGGAAGCGTCGACCCCGAGGTGAAGGCCCGCAATCCCGACGACGACGTGGGAGCCATGGTGGCCTCGGCGCTCGACCACTGCCGCATGCTGGACGAGCTGGGCTTCGAGCGCTACGTGGTGAGCCTCAAGGACTCGCATCCCCGGAAGGTCATCGAAGCCAACACCCGCTTCGCCGCCCTGCGGCCCGAGGTCCCGCTCCACCTCGGGGTCACCGAAGCGGGAATCCCTCCCGAGGGCGTCATCAAGACACGGGTCGCCTTCGAGCAGCTCCTGTCGCGGGGCATCGGGGACACCCTGCGCGTGAGCCTCACCCTGCCCAACCCCAGGAAGTACGAGGAAGTGGTGGTGGGCCGGCAGATCCTCGACGACATTGCCGCCGGCCGCTTCCGCTCGGTGCCCGTCTTCGACGACGACAAGCTCAACATCATCTCCTGCCCGTCGTGCTCGCGGGTAGAGAACGAGAAGTTCGTCGAGCTGGCCCAGGCCGTGAAGGCGATGACGGTCTACGCGCAGGCGCACGCCCTCACCATCGCGGTCATGGGCTGCCGGGTCAACGGTCCTGGAGAGACCGACGACGCCGACCTCGGGCTCTGGTGTGGACCGACCCACGTGAACCTGAAGCGCAAGACCGAGTCGGTCGGCGCCTTCACCTACGAGGACATCCTCCCGCGCTTGCGGCGCGAGCTAGACGCGCTCATCGACGCCCGGTCAGGAGCGGTCCAGAGCGTTTAGCTCGGGTCATTCGCGAGGCCGCGCGAGCGTCGACCGAATGATGCCTCAGAGCGTCATCAAAGCGCCGTTGACGGTCTCAGGAGCAGACGGGACGGCGATCGTGCGGGGTCGGGGGAGTCGGACGTTCAACACCTCGAACGCGTGGGGACGCACGGCTTTCGGACCATTCATGAGAAGGACGAGACCGGCCTCATGAGTAGTCCGGACTGGACTAGGACCGGGCCGGGCGCGGATCGCCCTCGAGGTCGGCGTCGACCATGAGCCGGACGAGATCCTTGAAGCTCACCCGGCGCGTCCACCCGAGGGTGGACTGCGCCTTCCTGGGGTCGCCCAGGAGCAGATCGACCTCGGCCGGGCGGAAGTACTTGGAATCGACCTTGACGTACTTCCGCCAGTCGAGGCCCACGTAGGAGAAGGCCTCCTCCAGGAACTCCTGCACCGAGTGGGTCTCGCCGGTCGCAACCACGTAGTCGTCGGGCTTCTCCTGCTGGAGCATGAGCCACATCGCTTCCACGTAGTCCTTGGCGAAGCCCCAGTCGCGGCGGGCCTCCAGGTTGCCGAGCCGGAGCTCGGCGGCCTTGCCCTGCTTGATGGCGGCGATGCCCATCGTGATCTTGCGGGTCACGAAGTTCTCACCCCGCCGCGGCGACTCGTGGTTGAAGAGGATCCCGTTGGACACGTGCATACCGTAGCCTTCACGATAATTCACGGCGAGCCAGTGCCCGAACACTTTCGCCGCGCCGTAGGGAGAGCGGGGATGAAAGGGGGTGCGCTCCGATTGCGGCGTCTCCTGGACGAGGCCGTACATCTCCGAGCTGCCGGCCTGGTAGACGCGCGCCTTGATGTCGAGATCGCGGATGGCGTCGAGCAAGCGCAACACCCCGAGCGCAGTGACGTTGGCCGTGTACTCGGGCATCTCGAACGAGACCTTCACGTGGCTCTGGGCGGCCAGGTTGTAAACCTCGTGCGGCTGCACCATCTCCAGGGTGCGCACGAGGCTGTTCTGGTCCACGAGGTCGCCGTAGTGCAGGATCAGCCGGTCCCGGATGGCGTCGATGCGCCACGTATTGAAGGAGCTGCTCCGGCGCACCAGGCCGTGAACCTCGTAGCCCTTCTCGAGCAAGAGCTCGGCGAGGTAGCTGCCGTCCTGTCCGGTCACGCCCGTGATGAAGGCCTTCTTCACAGTCACCCGCCTGACCTCCTTGTTTCCGGCAAAGCGTCATTCTAGCTGATAGGGCCTGGCAAGGAAGGAACGCGGCCGGCGCGGGGGCGACGAGAAAAAAGGGATCAGCGCTCTCGGTTAGCGCCAGACCTGCCTCGCGAAGCTCGACCTTTCGGCCGACTGTCCCGTCCGCGCCGTGGCTCCCTCCAAACCCCGGCTCGAGCTGGACCGCCTCACAGCAGGTCAGCGCCTACCGCTTGCGCGACCCCTTGTGACTGGGGTATAAGCACAATCCGGACCAACGGTCGGCCCCCAGAGACTCCCGGTCAAGGTCAACAGACACAATAAGTTATGAAAATGACCCGCTTGTTGACCTCCGTCAACTATTGCAACCCGTCAACGCCCAATTATCGATTTCGCAACGGTCGCCGCGCTCCGAAGGGTTACGCGGGCTCCTCCGGGCCTTGGTCCTTCTTCGACTTGCCCGAAGGACTGATGCCGAGCTGCTTCATCTTGCGGTAGAGATTCGTTCGCTCGATCCCGAGGTCACGGGAGGTCTGCCCCAGGTTCCCGCGATTGGCGGCGAGGCGCTCGATGATGTACTGCCGCTCGAAACGAGACCGCGCCAGTCGAAGGGTCATGGGTCCGTTCGGCTCGTTCTCGGAGCCGGTCATCTGGAGGGCCTCCATGACCTCGCCCAGGCCGACGACCTCTCGCGGCACCAGCACCACGAGCCGCTCCATGAGGTTCCTGAGCTCGCGGACGTTCCCCCTCCACGGTAGGCGGGTCAGGAAGTCCAGCGCCCGGGGTGAGAGCTTCTTGGGTTTGACGTCGTTCTCGACGCTCGCGAGGCGGAGAAAGTGCTGGGCAAGCTCCGGGATGTCCTCGCGCCTGGTCGCGAGCGGCGGCATCGCGATGTTCAGCACGTTGATCCGGTCGAAGAGATCCTCGCGAAAGGCGCCCCGGCCGATCTCCTCGCGGAGGTTCTTGCTGGTGGCGGCCAGGATCCTGACGTCCACCGGCCGCGTCTCCGAGCTCCCCACGGGCGACACCTCGCCCTCCTGGAGCACGCGCAAGAGCTTCACCTGCGCCATGAGGCTCATGTCGCCGATCTCGTCCAGGAAGAGGGTGCCCCGGTTCGCGCTCTCGAACTTGCCGCGGCGGTCCGCGTGCGCGCTCGTAAACGCACCCCGCACGTGCCCGAACATCTCGCTCTCGATCAGCTCTCCGGGGATGGCCGCGCAGTTGATCTCGATGAACGGCTTGTCCCGGCGGGGCGAAAGGGCGTGGATCGCCCGGGCGAGCAGCTCCTTCCCGGTGCCCCGTTCCCCCGAGATGAGCACCCGGCACCGGGTGGGGGCCGCCATCTCCACGAGCTGGTAGACGCGGCGCATGGGCTCGGAGCGGCCGACCATCCCGTAGCGCGAGCCCTCCGTCGCCGGCTCGAGGTCGGCGTCGCCGCCCAGGTGAGGCGGCGCCAGGACGCGATCGAGGACCGCGAAGAGCCGTTCGCGGGCCACGGGCTTCTCCAGAAAGTCCGCGGCGCCCACCCGCATCGCCTCCACCGCCTCGGACACGCTGCCATAGCCCGAGACCACCACCACCGGCGTGGCCGGATCTCGCCTCTGCAGCTCGCGCAGCACGTCGATACCGGCCCCGTCGGGCAGCTTCAGATCGAGCAGCACGGCGGCCGGCCGCCGCTCCGCAAACGAGCGCAGCCCCTCCCCCACCGTGGAGGCGGGCAGGGCCCGATACCCTCGCGCCTCCAGCATCTCGACGCAGCTCTTGCGGACACCGTCGTCGTCGTCGATGACGAGCACCGAAACGTCGGTCGCGTCGCGCATTGTGGGCCGGCGATGGTATCATTGCGGTCGCCGGGAAAGCCAGTCATGTCCGAAGCTCGAAGGCGTTCACGACGTCGCGCCACCGTGCTCCTGGCCGCGCTCGCGGCGGGGGGGTGCTTCTTCGAAGAGCAAGTGACCGAGGGTCCCACTCCCCTACTCATCTCGCGAGCGGTCCCGGTGACCGTGGAGTACTCGCAGCCGGGCCTTTGCCTCAACGGTGCGAACCGGTGCTCCGATCCGGTCGTCTTCTTCGGCAGTTGGATGCGGCCGGGACAGGAGGTCACGCTCCAGCCCGTTTCCGGCCGGTTCATCTGGACCGGGACCATCCCCGCCGTCCCCGTGAATTTCCCACCGGGCGAAGAGCCCTACCTCGTCCGCGTCTTCGACCCTTACCTCCTCGACACCCCCTCGGGTGGAGTGACGGCGGCGCGTTTGCGGGTGGGCGGCCAGGTCCTCACCGCCTTCGATTGGCTCGGCACGCCGGCAGAGAGCGGGCGCGTCTACGTGGACGACAACGGCGTGGGGCACAACCCCTACTAGCCCGGACTATTCATGAGGCCGTCTGGCCTTCCTCATGAATAGTCCGAAAAGCGGTTGCGTCCAAGAGCGGATCATTCGCGCGGCGACGGATGGGCTCGCGAATGATCCGGACTAGCGCCCCCGGATCTGGGCGAGCTGGGCCTGAAGTTGCCGGAGCTGCTGGGCCTGCGGGCTCTCGCCCGCTCCCACGTATCTCTTCGCGTCGCTGAGCCGCGCCTGGGCGGTGGCGTACTCCTTGAGCGCGAAGTGGCCCGCCGCCTGCTTCAGGTAGATGTCGGCGATCTTGGCGCGCGCCTCGGCGAGGGTCGGCTGCCAGATCAGGGCCTGGGAGTACTGCGTGATCGCCCCCAGCTCGTCTTTCCTCTCCACGGCGAGGAAATCGCCGTAGCGCACGAAAGGCGCCGCGTTCTCCTTGTCTCGGAGCAGGAGCTGCTGGAAGCCCGCATCGGCCTCGTCCAACCGGCCCGCCTTCCGCGCGAAGTCGATCCAGGCTTCCACGACCGGCTTCCCGGTTCGATCCGCCTGGGCGGCCCGGCGGTAGGCTTGGAGCACCCGCTCGACGCTCACTCCCGGCGCCTCTGCGAGGGTGGACACGGCTGCATCCTCACGAGGGCGAGCCGGCCCCCGGGGTCGGCTGGTCGCGAGGGCACGCTCCTGCGCTTCGCGACGGAGCGCGTGCGGCGCCAGGAGGTCGGCGACCGCGAGGTGCGCGGCCGCCAGGTCGGGCCTCGCCTCGCAGGCCCTCTCGAGGAAGGCGAGCGCTTGAACCTCCTCGGGCTTGAGCACGCTGGGTGCTGCCGCCGCGGCACCCGGCTCAGGCGTCGGCAGCGGCGCCGTCTCCGCCTTCCGGGCCCAAGCCAGTCCCTCGAGAAACAACACCTCGCCGTCGGTTTGCGCCGCTCCCTGCAGCCGCGCCAGCGCCCCGTCGGCGTCGCCCTCCGCGATCAGGGACCGTGCCTCTTCGACCGCGGCGGGGGACGAAGCCGCGGGCGCCGGTCCCCCGGCGTCTCGACGGCAGGCCGCAAGACAAGCCGCCAGAGTGATCAAGAGCCGCCTTGCCATGGGCAAGGCCCTATCGTGGCGGCGAGCCGGCCGGACCGCGCCTCAACAACTCGACCGCCCGGTTGGCGCGGTCGGCCACTTTGGTGCTCGGATCGTTCAGTAGGGGGTTGAGGCGAGGGATGGCCTCCGCATCGCCGATCTGGGCGAGGATGTCGCAGAGCGAAGCGCGGATCTCGGCCTCGGGGTCGCTGAGGTACGGCAGGAGGTCGGGGAGGATCGGCCGCCCCAACTCGAGGACGTAGTCACGGGCCCGGGCCCCGAGCGTCCTCGAGGGCAGGGCCAGCACCAGCGTGTCGACGAACGCACGATCGCCCAGCATGGTGATGGCGAAGCTGTAGGCCAGGCGCAGGTCGTCGGTGCGCTCTCTCTGGTAGTCCTTCTTGAACGCGGAGAGCTGGGACTCGTCGGAGACACGGCCCAACCCCTCGATCGCCAGACGCCGCCTCTCGGGGTCGGGGTCCTGCAGGAGCTCGCGGAAGAGCTCAGCCTGCGCGGGATCGCCGATCCGGCTCAGGCTCGCGAGCACCTTCACCGCCAAGGCCCGCTTGCGGTTGGTCTCGAAGAGCTCTCGGAGCGGCGGTCCTGCTTCCCGCACCCGCAGCACGCCGGTGGCCTGGAGGGCACGGTTTCGCACGTCGGTCGACTCGTCCGCCAGGAGGGGAATGAGCGACCTTCCCTCCTGGGCGGTGCCGACTTTCCCGATCGACGTCACCGCCGCGCCCCGAACCCCGGCGTCGGGGTCCTGCAGCACGCCCACCAGAGCCGCGGTGGTGGAGGCCCCCCCCAGGATCCCCAGGGCGTAGGCCGCGTCCTTGCGGATCACCCGGTCCTCGTCGCGAAGGAGGGCCGCCAGGCCTTCGAACACCGCGGGATCGACCGCGGTGAAGGGGGGTACCGAGGCCCGGTCGTATTCGTCGGAGAAGATCTCCAGGAAGCCCTCGATGGGACCGGAGCGGTCACGCTCGGCGTAAAGCTCGACCAACGTGCCCACGGTTTCCTCGCGGAGCTTGGGGTCCCCATCCCCGAGCGAGGTCAAGAGCGAGGGGACCGCGGACAGGTCGCGCAGCTCCCGAAAGGCCCGCACGACCTCCATGCGGACGCGCAGGTCGGGGTCGCGAACGAGCGCCGACAAAGGCGCCACGGCTTCGCGCCGGCGGCTCTTCCCGAGCTCGGCGACCGCGTCCAAACGCGTCTTCGCGGTCGGACTCTTGAGGTCGGCCACGAGATCGGCGAAGCTGGGCCTAGAGGCGGCGAGCGCCGAGCTCGACGCCAGCCCCCACCCGAGGGTCACGGCCAGGGACACCGAGATCCCACGACCGCCGCATCGTACCGCTCGTTCCAAGGCTCCTCGCGGCATGCCCCTACTTCTCGTCGAAAGCGGAGGAGATCTTCTCCCGTTCCTTGGCCGGCGCCGTCGACGGCGTGGGAGCTTCGGCCATCCGGGCCTTCAAGGCATCGAGGGCCGCGTCCACCTCGGTCTTCTGCGAGATGGCGCCGAGCTGCCGGTCGAGCTCCTCCCCTTCCGAGACCGCGATCGTGTCCATGGCGCTGAGCTTGTCGGCCTGCTCCTGGATGGTGCCCGCCGTCTTGTCGAAGACCGAGACCGCTCCGTCGATGTTGTACTCGTCGGTGATCGACTGCATCCGCCGCTGGGCCTCGTTCATCTGGTGCACGGCCTTGAGCTCGCCCAACTGCCGGATCTTGGCCTGGACCCTCTCCTCCTCGACCCTGAGCTTGGCCCGGGCGTTCTCGGCCCGGACCCGCGCCGCCTTGTAGGTTTGCTCGGCCCGTTCCCGGGTTCCCTTCGCCTCGACCTGGAGCTGGAGCGCCCGTCGAGCCAGCTTCTCGTTCCCCTGCTTGAGCGCCTCCTCGGCCTGCCGGTCCAGGTTCTTCACCCGGCCGGTGTGCGCGTCGAGGTCGCGCTTGGCCTTGGTCTCGAAGGCGATGGTGGTGGCCGTCGCTTCGCGCAGGGCCCGGAGGTTGTCGAGCATCTCCCGGACCGACTGCTCGAGCATCGAAAGGGGGATCTGGCCCTCCGCCTCGCCCAGGATCGCGTTGAAGATGGCTTTGAAGAAGCGGCCGATGCGCGTGAACATGAGCGTCCTCCGATCGCGGGCGGACGATAACACGCCGCCCTTCGGGACGGCAAGGACGGAAGGCTACGGACGAGCGGCGGCGGGCGCCACGAGCTCCGCGACCTTGCGGTCGGCCTCGCGCGCCTGCACGTAGGAACGGGGATCCTCGAGCAGAAGCTCCGCGCGGGGCATGACCTCCAGGGCCTTCTTCACCTGGGGGTCCCAGGCCATCGTGCGCCGACGGGCCTCACCCTCTCCGAAGACCTGGCGGAGCACCTCCTCCAGGATCAGGCGGGACAGCGCCTCCCGGTTGGCCTCCAGCTCGTCCGCGGAATAGGCGAGCTTCCTGGTCTCGAGGAACGCCTGGAAATCGTTCCACACCGCCGGGTCCACCGTGAAATCGCGGGAGATGAGGCGTATGCCCTCGCCCACCACCTTCGAGCGGCTGCCGGTGCCGGCGATCTGGTCGACGCCCGCCACCTCGGCCGCCTCGAACCTCTTGGCGAAGTTCAAGATCGCCTGCCGGCCGATCAGGGTGGCGACGAACTTCGAAGGGGTCTCGGGCTCGACGCAGTAGTCGGGCGTGATCCCGTCGCCCCCGTAGACCTTCCGGCCGGCGTCGGTCAGCTTGGCGTCTCCGCTGCCCTGGTCGCAGGCCTTGCGGTCGCGAGGTGCGTAGTAGTCCTCGAGCGCGGTCGAGCCGTAGTCCCGCTGGATGGAGCGCCCGGAGGGCGTGTAGTAGCGGGCCGTGGTCAGGGAGAGAGCGTATCCCCGCACGTTGCGGAGCGGCATGATGGTCTGGACCAGGCCCTTGCCGAACGTGGTCTCCCCCACCACCAG
>Ga0209640_10003063_pt1 | contig 14629 bp, 8 predicted proteins | sample RifCSP10_1_FD_184018 | JGI IMG/M metagenome (GOLD analysis project Ga0209640, IMG submission 184018) | Soil microbial communities from Rifle, Colorado - Rifle CSP2_sed 10_1 (SPAdes) (version 2) | ecosystem: Environmental > Terrestrial > Deep subsurface > Rock core/Sediment | place: Rifle...
GTTTCCCGGCGCCGGGCCATTGCCGCGACACCCATCGCAGCTTTATGAGTTCATGCTGGAAGGCGTGGCGCTTTTCATCATCCTCTGGATCTATGCGCGCCGGCCGCGCCCGACGGCCTCCGTGTCCGGCCTGTTCCTGCTCTGTTATGGCGCGTTCCGCTTCCTGGTGGAATTCGCGCGCGAACCGGATGCGCACCTGGGCTACCTGGCCTTCGGCTGGGTGACCATGGGACAGGTGCTGAGTTTGCCGATGGTGCTTTTTATCAGGATCCAAAATCGGATTTCATTTTCATGGGTGGAATAAAAGGTTTCAATTACTTTCTCCCCCAAAAAATAAAGGAATCGGCAGTAGTTCCAGATTTACTAATTGATAAAATCAGTGGCCAAAATCAAGCAGCTCCCTATTACCAGGGATTGGTTATTTCCCCAGATTCCAAAACGCCTCCAGCTATTGTACTGGATCACGATCAAAACTTTTTTGATATTGAGTTGTCAGCGCTAACCTATATTAATAGTGAAAAGTGCCAATATGCCTATCAGCTGGAAAATTTTGATAAAGATTGGAATACCATCAATAATCGAAGAAGTATTTCGTTTACCAATGTCCCAAGAGGCAATTATTCTTTGTGGATAAAATGGACAAACAGCGATGGAGTATGGAGCAAACCTGTACATGCAATAGACATCAGAGTCAGACCCGTTTATTGGCAATCTGGCCTTGCACTTTTTTCGTACGCGATATTGTTTTTCTTTTTTATACTATTTGTTTTAAGCTATTACAAAAAACGCCAGTCCTTAAGTCAAAACATTCTTTTTCGTCAAAGGGAAGAAGAGCTGCATGAAAACAGGCTTTCGTTTTTCACTAATATCGCCCATGAGTTTTTGACTCCTTTGACCCTAATTGTTGGGCCAATACAAAAACTTGCCGAAACGACAAACCTTAGCGACAAAAATCAGAAATTCATTCAAATGATTGAGCGCAATTCTTCGAGATTGCTTTTTCTAACACAACAATTACTGGAATTCAGAAAGGCAGAATTTGATTATCTGGAAGTTGTCGTCAAAAAATTTAATCTGGTAAACTTAATTGAACAAATTGCCGAACTATTTGACGAATGGGCATTGGAAAAAAATATTGAGTATACGCTTGAAATTCCTTCAAAATTAAACGGATGGTTTGACAAGGATAAGATTGAAAAAATAATATTCAATTTAATGTCGAATGCGTTTAAATATACTCCCGAAAACGGAAAAATCGATCTTAAGATCTCAATCGACAAAACCGATTCCAAAAAACTAAATATCACAGTCGTCAATACCGGTAAAGGAATACCGCAAGAAAAACTAGATTCCCTTTTCGATAAATTTTTATTGACAGACACAAATTCAGGAACAGACAATGATTTGTTTAGAACCGGAATAGGATTGGCGTTCATAAAAAAACTGGTGACCGTTTTGAAAGGTGAAATTGTAGTCTCCAGTGTTGCCAATGAAACTACCACTTTTACAATTAGTATTCCTTGCGGTAAGAAAGCCTTTGCTGAAAAGGAATTTGAAGTAGATATTGACACTGATGCCGGCACTAGCCAAGTTTTCATCTCTCAACATCTGAAAAGTATCTTGGAGGACATCCCAAGTAAAGTTGACTCATTACCGGCTAAAATATCAACACTTGATGCCGTTATCGACCTTCGAAAAACCATATTAATTGTTGAAGACGAAAAGGAAATTCATTCCTTTTTAAATGAATTATTAGCGGAAAAGTATAAAATCAGTATTGCTTATAATGGTATTGAAGCTTTAAAAAGCATTAAAAGTGAAATCCCTGATATTATCATCAGTGACGTAATGATGCCTTTGATGGATGGTATCGAGTTTTGCGAAAAAATAAAAAAAGACATACAAACCTGTCACATTCCTTTTATTATGCTTACCGCAAAAGAATCCGTATTGCATCGGATTGAAGGTATTGAAAGCGGTGCCAATTCGTATATCCCGAAACCATTTCATCCGGATCACCTGCTAATAAGAGTACAAAAATTATTGGAAGAGAAGGAACTTATACTGAAGCACTTCGCGCAGGACAATCTCGTCGAAAACCTGCCTACTTTACCTATAGAAAATGAGGAAAAGGAATTTATTAAAAAAGTCATTGAATTAATACGTAAAAATATAGATAACGAGAACCTACAAAGTCTCTTCATCGAAAAAGAATTGGGCATCAGTAATTCACAATTGTATCGAAAAATCAAGCAAATATTTGGTTTTTCTCCCGGGGACTTAATACGAACCATCAGATTAAAACATGCCGCTGAACTTTTGCGAAAAAACGTTTTGACCGTATCCGAGGTATGCTACCTGTCGGGTTTTAATAACCGCTCCTATTTTTATCGTGAGTTTAAAAAGATGTATGACCTCACCCCAAAAAACTACCAGCTAAAGCACAAATCGAAGGGCTAATAAAATTTTAAACGCCTCAAAACAAGCTACATACCTACTTGTATACACCTTTGATGAAATAGTGTACACCATTTCCTGTGCTCTATAAGTAATTTTATGGACTGATTGTTAAATCTAATTAAATCTCAAAACAAATTAATTTAAATCAACTAAACTATTTAAAAACCATGAAAACAACTAGCCAAATTATTAATCAATTTAACACTTCCTTATGATGAAGAAAAGTATAATCTATAAATTGTTCTTACTGGGAACAATACTATCAGGAAGCATAATGAATGCTCAGACCGTTACAGGTACTGTTTCTGATAATAGTGGTCCGATACCACAGGTAAATGTTATTGTTAAAGGAACAAATACAGGAACGATAACTGATTTTGACGGAAAATATACGTTAAATAATGTAAGCCCTAAAGCTATTTTGGTTTTCAGCTACATTGGTTATCTCAAAAAAGAGATTGCAGTTAATGGAATGAGTACAGTCAATGTTTCTTTAGTGCAAGATTCACAGCAACTGGAGGAAGTAATCCTTATAGGGTATTCATCATCGAAAAAATCTTCCCTTACTAGTGCTGTAACCACTGTTGATGTTGATAATTTAGCAAAAACAAAAGTACCAGACGTCGCACAAGCCTTACAGGGACAAGTAGCCGGGGTTTTTGTTGCCGCCAATACCGGAGCCCCAGGTGACGGGATTAAAATTCGTATCAGAGGAGAAGGCACACTTGGAAACAATGACGTACTGTATGTTGTTGACGGTGTTTCAACACGCGATATCTCTTTCCTGAACCAATCTGACATCAAGTCATTGACGGTATTGAAAGATGCTGCTGCCGGTGCAATATATGGCGCAAGATCTTCCGGTGGTGTTGTATTAATAACCACCAAAAGCGGGAAACAAGGAAAAGCGACTATTTCATCAGAATATTATACTGGGTTCCACGTGGCGACACACCTTCCCAAAATGCTAAATTCTGACCAATATCTGACCGTAAAAGATCAAGCTTGGCATAATACGGCCGGGAATTCAGCGACTGAAATTAGCCCATATGCAGCGGATAGAAGCAGAACTGACTTGGCCGATACAAACTGGCAAGATGAATTGTTCACGACAGGTATTTCCAAAAACTTCCAAACTTCGGTAAGTGGCGGTTCAGAGGATATTCAATATTTAATTTCCGGAGGTTATTTTGGTATCGATGGAATTGTGGTGGAAGATCATGATCAATACCAACGTTTTAATTTCAGGTCGAATATCAACGCTAATGTTTCGGATCGTTTTAAAGTGGGAACAAATCTTCAGATCAGCTACGCAAAACAAGACAAATTGTCTTCAAGCGGCGATGCTCCAGGGATTATACGTCATGCCTTATTGCGTCCGCCCGTTTTGAGCGTTTACAAAGACATCAATGACCCTACTTACTCAGCAAGTAATCCGTACACTGATTTACCTTTTTATACGGGACCAGACAATGGATGGAGTAAAAACTATGAGTATACCTCAAACCCAATTGCAATCGTACACTTTACGGATGACAAACGAAACACCTACCAAACATTTGGAAATCTTTATGGCGAATATGCTTTTCTGGGAGATAAATCTTTAAAATTCAGGAGCAACCTTGGAGTTGATATTAGTTTTAACCACAACAAAAATTTTGCTGCAAATTTTGGGGACGCTGATATTAGTGATACAGGAAACCAGTATTACGGAATGGGAAGAAATAACAGACCCAATAATTTGGATGAAAATAGAGGGCAAAATATGACTTTTACTTTCAGTAATACATTGAACTATATTAAAACTATCAACGAAAACCATAGAGTCGATTTTTTACTTGGAATGGAAAACATTAACAGTAAATCCGCAGCCATAGGTGGCAGCAGACAGAATTTCGACAATACCACTAACTCTTTCAGGTACTTGGACTTTGGTAGTACAACGAATGCATATAGTTCCGGTTCTGCGGAGAACTGGGCACTACAATCTTTCTTTGGATCAGGCACTTACGGCTACGCCAATAAATATTTTGCCACAGCCACAATCAGAGCCGATGCATCCTCCCGTTTTGGACCAAACAACAAATGGGGATATTTCCCTTCTGTTTCCGCAGGTTGGATGGTTTCCAAAGAAAAATTCTTGGAAAAAGCAGACTGGATATCCAACTTAAAATTAAGAGCAAGTTGGGGACAATCAGGTAACCAAGAAATTCCGAATAATGCTTATGAGACCTTGGTTTCTACATCAGGCGGGGTGGTAAATATAATTCGCTACGGGAATCCAGATTTAAAATGGGAAACTACGGCGCAAACTAATTTTGGTGTGGATTTGAGTACATTCAACAACAAACTTTCATTTACCGCTGATTACTTTGTTAAGAAAACTTCTGATATTTTATTGGGCGTGACCTTGCCGGCAGTTTCTGTGGGTGTGATTGGCCAAACCATTGTAAATGCAGGAGAAGTGAGCAACAAAGGGTTCGAATTCGGGCTTAATTTGCAAAATAACGAACATGCATTCAAATACAACGTAAACGCAAATATAGCCACTCTGACCAATAGGGTTAATAAACTTCAAACCTATGTGAAAAACATTATTGATGATCGTACGCATACAAAAACGGAAGTTGGACAGCCAATCAGTTCTTACTATGGGCTTGTGTTTGATGGTATTTATCAAAATGCTTCCGAAGTAAGCACTCAATTGTTTTCAAATTCAAATAATGCGCAACCTGGAGACATCCGATTTAAAGATATAAATGGAGATGGACAAATTAACGCCGATGACAGGGCTATTATTGGAAGTTCTATTCCAAAATTAACCTATGGCTTTTCCTTTACTGGAGACTACAAAAGTTTTGACATTTCTTTCTTATTGCAAGGGGTTAATGGAGTGGATCGTTACAATGACTTGAAACAAATTTTAAACTACGATAGCCGTCCTTTCAATTCCACGACTGCGGTATTGGATAGCTGGAATGGGGAAGGTTCTACGAACACCACGCCAAGACTTACTTTTAATAATAATGGTGGTGGAAATGTATCGAGCGTCTTTGTTGAGGATGCTTCTTATTTGAGACTGAAAAACCTTGAAATAGGATACACTTTTGACGCTAAAACAATTGGTATCAACAACCTGCGTATTTATGCTTCCGGTCAAAACCTTTTTACAATAACTGATTACACGGGATTGGATCCAGAATCTACTTCGTTGATTGACAAAGGAACTTATCCGCAATCAAAAGCATATCTATTGGGAATCCAAGTCAAACTTTAATTAAACATCTAAATTATTTAGTTATGAAAAATATATTAAAATCGTTGCTGTTAATGGGCATACTGTTTTTAACAAGTTGCCAGGACGAGCTTACTTCCGATCCGATAGGGGCAACAACCTTGGAGCAAGCGAACACTACCCCTACGCTAAGTTCCGTAGAGCTTTCGGTTAATTCATCATATCAATTGTTGTCCAATAGACTGAACATTTTGGCAGAATGGGATTGGAACGGAGGGCTTGTCTTTCAGAATGATTATGTTATGCAGGACATCGCTTCGGATGATATGGAAAAAAAATGGAGCCCTGACGGTGACCAGGTTTGGATGGATGACGTCAATAACTATACCTTTACTTCTACCAATGGAGGACCAAACGGTTTGTGGAAATACGATTATGAAGGAATCAAAAGAACCAATATCGCCATTGGATTCCTAACCAAACCGGACATTGAGACCATAACAGGAATCAGCACAGCAAGAAAAAACCAATTGTTGGGTGAAGCTTATTTCTTAAGATCATACTATTATTTTTCTTTGGTTACTAATTTTGGGGACGTACCATTAATTTTGGGTGCAGTTCAAACCTATCAAGAAGCCTTTGACTATGCGGTACGCGCTAACAAAAGTTTAGTTTGGGACAGCATAAATTTAGATCTAGCGTCGGCAAAAGCCTTGTTGCCAAATTCAAAATATTCTTCCACTACCGAAAAATGGAGAGTGTCTAAAGGAGCTGCAATTGCGCTCCAGGCAAAAGCCGCCCTGTACACTGAAAAATGGTCCGACGTAGTTACTTTAGTTGACGAGCTAGCCCCACTGGGATACAGCTTAAATACCAATTATTTTGACAATTTCAGCACTGCAAAAGAATACACGGATAATGAGGTCATTTTTTCTTACGACCATCAATCGAATGCAAATCCAAGGAACGGAAATGGAATTTGTGCTCCGTTGGGTTGGGGATTTTTTGCTCCGAGCACCGATTTCCTAAATTCATTTGAACCAAACGACCCTAGAAAATTATATACCGTGGATGCTGCAAATCAAAACGTAAATAAAATGTTGGGGACACTTGATGGCGGCAACAAAGGAAATGATGATGCTCCAACAAATAAGGTCTATATGCGCTACGCTGACGCCTTGCTTTGGAAAGCGGAAGCACTTAATGAAGCTGGAGATTATTCTGGAGCAATTGCTATCATCAATCAAATAAGAGCTAGAGCGAGAACAACGGTTACAGCTTTAGGAACAATTCCACCTGTTGGAACTTTACTGGACAGAGTCGCTTCTACAGATAAAACCACTGTCAAAGGTTGGTTGATATCTGAAAGAAGAGCAGAACTTGGTTTCGAAAACCAAAGAATGTTAGACTTGAAAAGATGGGGAATTGCAAAAGCGGTTATGACTGCACATGGAAAAAACTTCCAAGACAAGCATATGTTGTATCCAATACCACAATCAGAAATTGATGCTTCGGCAGGCCTTTTGCTACAAAACCCTGGATATTAATATATAAGATCCGTTTATTTATTTTGGTTAATACCTTTGAGAAGTAGTTAATTGGTAATTGCTACTTCTCTCTTTTTACACCAAAGCGAAAATACCGTTTCCGATTTTTTATTTATCAAATATAAAAAAATTACATATGACAGATATTGCGAATCGAGATAAAAACAATCCCATTTTGTCCCCCAAAGATTTAAAGGCTAGTGAGGAGAACATGATTATAGAATGCTTACTGAACCCTGGGGCATTTGAATTCAATGGAAAAATAGGATTACTTGTAAGAGTGGCTGAAAGGACAGTACAGAAGGAAGGGCTTTTGTCCGTGCCAATATACAATAATGCAGGAAAAGTTGAAATTTTAGATTTTAAACTTGATGACCCAAAATTGAATGCCACCGATTCAAGAGTAATCCAATACGATGGGGTTGACTACCTCACAACCATATCTCATTTGCGATTGGTTTGGAGTGATAATGGCGTTGATTTCAAGGAAGATCCCGCCTATTCTTCCCTTTTTGGAGAAGGCGAATATGAATCCTATGGTATAGAAGACTGTCGAGTGTCTAAAATTGAAGATACGTATCACCTTACTTACACTATGGTTTCTTCAAATGGTGTTGGTGTTGGACTCAGAACCACCACCGACTGGAAAACATTCGAAAAAAAGGGGATGATTTTTAGTCCACACAATAAAGATTGCGCCATTTTTGAAGAAAAATTCAATGATAAATTCTACGCCTTGCATCGTCCAAGCAGCCCTGAACTAGGTGGTAATTATATCTGGTTAGCAGAATCTCCTGATGGCGTGCATTGGGGTAACCACAAATGTATCGCTAAAACTCGCGAGGGAAAATTTGACAGCAAACGTTTAGGAGCAGGCGCAGCACCTATAAAAACGGATAAAGGCTGGCTGGAAATTTATCATGGAGCCACTAAAGAAAACAGATATTGTTTGGGTGCCCTATTGTTAGACTTAAAAGACCCGTCTATCGTATTGGCCCGCTCGGAAGAGCCTATTATGGTACCAATTGAAACGTACGAAAGAACTGGTTTTTTTGGCGAAGTAATATTTACAAATGGGCATATAGTTGATGGAGATAAAATACAAATGTATTATGGAGCGGCGGATGAATTTGTTGGTTTAGCCACTTTCTCCATAGCAACCATTTTAAAAACACTAGGACAATAATGGAAAAATTAGCAAGAATAGGACTTAAAGATTTCTCAAAGAGTACAAAGATTTTGATACTTACCAATTTAATTTATGCATTTGTTTTACCCGTAATTGACATTTTTGTCGCTTCCTACATCATGCGAAACTCCAATGATCCATCAAAAGTTATGATGTATCAGTTAGCCATTTACACTGGTATCCCAATCACCTTTTTTATTAATGGGTTTCTGCTCAATACCATTAACATCAAAAAATTATTCTCGCTCGGTATGCTGTTGAGTGGTGTTTCTATGGTGTATATGATGTCTCTGACCGAAATCAGTTATGGTGGTTTAATTTCTGCCGGATTGATTATGGGGATGTCATTTGGTTTGTACTGGGCCAACAGGGATTATCTAGTTCTGGCAACAACAACCGATAAAACAAGAAATTTCTATTACGGACTGGACACCTTTTTCTACACTTTAACAGCCGTAATCGTACCCATAATCATTGGGTGGTACCTTATGAACGGTAGTGATTCAACTACAAATGAAAGCGTAAATTCAGGATACAGGGTGGTTACCGGAGTGGTTTTTATATTCACGATTCTGGCTTCCATAGTATTCCATTTTGGTGATTATGAAAAGCCCAGAAATGAAAAATTTCTATATGTCAAATTTCACAAACTTTGGACAAAAATGCTCCAGATGGCTGTCTTGAAAGGTCTCGCGCAAGGATTTATCGTAACGGCTCCAGCCATGCTGATGATGAAGTTTTTTGCTTCTGAGGGAGCATTGGGAACGGCACAATCTGTAGGGGCCATTATTGCCGCGGTCATCATGTTGATTCTGGGTAAACTGTCGTCACCTAAACATCGGTTAATTATTTTTAGTATCGGGCTTATCTTTTTCTTTTTGGCCTCCTTTTTCAATACTTTGATGTTTAATTCAACTGGAGTAATTATCTTTATATTTCTATTGTTGATAGCAAGGCCAATTCTTGATATTGCCTACTTTCCAATTCAATTGAAAGTCATTGATATATTGTCTGTTATCGAAAACAGAAATGAATTTTCTTATATCTTGAATCACGAATTTGGATTGTACGTCGGACGCCTTTTAGGGGCAGGTACTTTTTTAGGAATTGCCTATTTCGGAAATGCCGATGATGCGTTGAGATACGCTTTATTGATCATAGCTGTAATCCAATTACTCTCCATCCTAATCGCCAAACAACTACTGGACCAACAATCTAAACTAGAAAATAAAGATGCGTAAAAAAATCCATTTAATAGTCCTCTTACTATGCATTAGCTTAAGCTCTTGTCATACAACCCAATCTACGGTTGCGGCTATTCCCGCAGTAAAACAAGAATCAATACAGCGCATAACGGATATGCCCAACTTTCCAAAACCGTTTAAAATACTTGATTTTAATCAATTGGCAAAAGACTATGACGCGAAAGTGTATGACGTCAACCAAACTGGGAAGTATTGGCCGTTGATTTGGAAAGATGACTCTCGTAAGAACTTTGACCAGGAAACCTTTGGGATTTACACTGCTATGGGAGATGTAAGACAAGGTGTTGAGCATCACAAAGGAATTTTTCATGAATCATTAGCCAGCATTGGGTCTGTGATGGGCGCTAGTTTAGTGGGAATCGACAAGTCTGACCAAAACGGAAAAGACTATGTTGGCATGTTGAAAAATTACTACAACAGCGATACCAAATGGAATATTATCATGAACAACACTTCTCCCGAAGTGGCACTTCTTGGAGGCGGTTACGCCAGAGACTGGTGGTATGACGTATATCCCAATTTGATGTTCTATGCCGTAGCCGATTTTTATCCAAATGAAAAAGACTATTCGGACATTCAGCGTTCTGTTGCTGATAAATTCTACAAAGCCGATTCAACTATGGCCGGGGATTACCACCATTCCTTTTTTGATTACTCAACATTGGAACCCAAAGACAGTTGGATTTGCAAACAAGAAGACGTTGCTGCGGGCCATGCCTATGTACTGTATTCAGCGTATCAAAAATTTAAAGAACCTAAATATTTAAAGGGCGCCGAATCTTCTTTGCAAGCTTTATTAAACCAAAAAGACAATCGCTATTACGAAATATTGATGCCTTTTGGCGCCTATGTGGCTGCCCGTTTAAATGCCGAAGAAGGCAGAAATTACGATTACTCGAAAGTCCTGGATTGGACTTTCAATGGCACGCCCGAATGTAGGGCTGGATGGGGAATGTTACTCGATAACTGGAATGGCTATGACGTTTCAGGCCTAATGGGAAGCACGGTAGATCACGGAGGTTTTGCCTTTTTGATGAATACCTATGATTCTATGTGGCCACTGGTACCTATGGTTCGTTATGATCCAAGGTATGCAAATGTCGTTGGGAAATGGATGCTTAATGCCAGTAATGCCATTAAATTCTTTTATCCTTATGAAATAGCCGACGAGCACCAAACGATACCGGAACAAAAAGAATATACCAAAGGAGTGATTGCTTATGAAGGCTTGATCAAAAAATCACACCTTAAAAAATATGAAAACATAGAAGCTCCCGTAGCCATTGGCGACGGTCCGAACTGGATAGAAGGCAACCCCGATGTTTCCCAATTTAGCGTATACGGCAGTGGACACGTAGGTATAGCGGGTGCCATTATTGAAAAAACAAACGTTCCCGAAATTCTAAAGCTAAATTGTCTAGCAACTGATTTTTACCGTAAGGAAGCCTACCCTACTTTTTTAATGTACAATCCTTTTGATCAAGAAAAAACGGTGGCGTACCAGACTAAAACTACGACAAACGTAGATTTATATGATGCCATAACACATAAAGTACTTTTGAAAAACGTTTCCACAGCGGGCGAAATCAACATACCTGGGCTTTCTTCAAGGCTAATTGTTGAAATCCCTTCCGGTTCCCGAATCGTTTTAAAGAATGGTAAATATTACGCTAATAATATTGTGGTTTCCTATTTGTAAAGAATTCAAAGCAAAAATAAAATTCCTGAAAGCGGCAATCCGTTTCTTTAATTACTATCACAAATGGACGATGACTGCAGCAAGTTACTCGTCCATTTTCTATAGTAACCAAATGTCGAGCACCCTATAATAACATAAAGGCAAAAACAACCAACTAATATGAATGACCGAAATAAAAAATTTGGAACCCAGTTATTGACAATACTATTCTGCATAATCGCAGCAATAGCTTCTAGTCAGAACCTGCAGCTAAAAGTAGCTGGAGATGCGGAGAGAGGATACAATGTGAACATTTATAACGGCAAGCAAATCCTGCTTCAAAACACAGAGGAATTTTCACTACATATGGCTAATTTAGATTTGAGTGAAAACATTTCAATTCCAGCTTGGAGAGGAGAAAAATGGAGCGGAGACGCAAAGAAGCTAACTATGTACAGAGATACTTACGTCTCCGAATTGGATTTAAATCTGACCATTAACGTCACCTACGAAATAGTAAATAAAAATGTAGTTAAAAAAAGTATCGATTTATTTCAATCCGGAATGCCTTCCTTATATTATTCACTAGAAGAAACGGCTATACCGGCAGTTACTCCATCAAAATACCTGACTTTTGAACACGATGATTTCCCTGGTGGACTAGTTCACGAAATGTTCCCTTCCGCCGGATTTGTAACCCCTGACAATCTAGTCGTTGGATTCCTAATGGATGCAGGCTATAAAAACCAATATACGAGAACAACGCGACGCCGTTTCAACGGACACGGAGGTGGTTTTGTAGGAATGAGAATTCTTCCAGACCCGGCATTAGTTTCAGTGGCAACTGTTTCTGAAAGAGCAAAAGGTCAAAATTACATCAAACAAACCTTTGGCGAAATGTATAATTTGGATGCGGGAAAGGAGTTGAATTTAAAAATCAATGATGCTTTTCAAGAAGTTGGAGCGGTCAACATTGAAAAAAAAGACGAAATAATTACACTTAATTATAATTCGTCCGAGCAATCCGGCATTGAATTCATCAGCCCGCTAAAGGACCAAAAGGTATATACCATTTCTTTTATGTCCAAAGGAACTGCACCGCTTGCGCTCAAACTGTATAGGGTCAAAAACGGAAAAAAGACCGTTGAATTAGAGGATGGAATCAAATATATCGATCGATTCCCTACCAAAGAAAATGAATGGACGCTGTTTAAAGGCAGTGTTTTACTTCCCTACATAGAAAAAGACAGTGTATCCATGTTCATCGGTGCGCAATCTGGCGACCATTGTAACCTTCAAATAAAAGATCTACAAATTGTAGAACACGAACCGCGGAAACAGCCCTACAACAGACTCAATATGGGTGAAAATGCTATAAAAACCACATATATGTTTGTTGAGTCATGGAAAAACCATCATGATTTTGTAGTTTCATCGCAAACGCGTCTAGCTGAAGGCAAAGGATTTGAAGGTTCTCAGATTGAGAAAATGATGTATGCGAATTTCAATATGTTGACTTGGATTACATCAGTAAATGATTTTACGCCTTTTAACGTTCCTAATATGAACTATGCCCCCGATATGTACAATCGAGATTCTTTCTTTTCTACCGTTTCAAGCTATAACAAAGAATTAAACCTTAGCATTTGGGAGAAATGGGGAAATACCCAAACTACTGAAGGAGGAATTGGCACGATCATCACACCATATATGGGATCCATAGAGGTAAAAGATAACGAGGCGACCATCCAATGGCTTATTTGGGCCATGATGAACAAAAGACGTTTTGGGGTTAGCCTGCCAAAGGAAAAAATTGACAAGGCAGTCGACTATGTTTTGAAACAATTTGACGAGGATAGAGATGGGATTTGCAAATCCCGGTTTACTTTAAGCCAGATAGACATCATTGACTACCAGCCTAAAACAAATCGTCTCGCAGTCAATCAAGGAATGCTTGCAATCGCTTTGAGAACAATTAAAGAATTGGGATATGACATATCTGATGCTTACGTTGAAAAAGCGGAACAAGAATACCGCAATTTCTATGATGTGGAAAGAAAACATATTTTATTCGACAGAAACTATCCGGATATCATGTCACTAACGGATTTAGAACCAGAATTTTTCTCTTTATGGCTATTCGACAGGCCTATATTAACGGATGAGATGGTCACCAATCAATTGGACAAAGTTCCGATGCTGAATAAAGTACCCAATTCCCCGCATCCTGAATTCGGTACCACTGCCCCTATCTGTTTCCGATTGACAAATGATGCAAAAGGATATTCTTATCTTACAGCCGATTATCAGCCTTTTGGGGAATTTGGGGAATCCAACTATGCAGATGGAGCTAGAGACGGTATGTACTATAACGGCGGAAGCTGGATGCGTGCAGAATATTGTGCTTATACGGTGGGCCAAAGACATGGCTGGAAAAAAGCGAAATCGTATATGGAAAACAGGGCTTGGGCAGAAATCAATCTCAATCCAAATTGGCCTTACAGCAAAGAATTTATTCCTACCAAATGGACTACAACCGATTCCTGGTGGCCGTCAACAAGGGGCTTATGTTGGAATGTTTTCATCCTTATGGCCGACGAGGTCGCAGGACTAAGAACCCCGGAGATGGATCCTGACTATCAACGCGAATAGATAAATTTTGTTAATCCCTCCCATTTCTCAACTATTAATGACAAATTTCAACCCTCTAAAATAATAAAAATGAATCTAGACTTATCCACAAATTTAGATAAAGCCGCTGTTTTTGAACATGTGGCTGCAGCGTTAAAAAAAGAAAATTTTACCATCATCAAACAGGATGAAACCCGCCCATGGGGAGGTTTTTTTGTGATTGACGAAAGCCAGGCCAATGCCTTTGCAGCAAAATTTTTTCCGCATCTTGGGATGTCCCAGATCCAAATCACCAACAAACTGAGTCCTAAAATTTTGGTGGTTGCCCCAAATAAAAGATTGTCTTGGCAATATCATTTTCGCAGGGCGGAAATATGGAAAGTACTCGTTGGACCTGTTGGGGTAAAAACCAGCACAACGGATGAAGAAGGCGAAACTCAAATCCTTTCTGCGGGAACTTTTATCCAAATGGATAAGGGGGAGCGCCACCGCTTAATAGGTTTGGATTCATGGGGAATTGTAGCTGAAATTTGGCAACATACCGATCCCTCAAACCCTTCCGACGAGGACGATATCGTACGCCTGCAAGACGATTTTGGAAGATAAAGTCATCCAAAATTTAAT
>Ga0209640_10003064_pt1 | contig 14621 bp, 12 predicted proteins | sample RifCSP10_1_FD_184018 | JGI IMG/M metagenome (GOLD analysis project Ga0209640, IMG submission 184018) | Soil microbial communities from Rifle, Colorado - Rifle CSP2_sed 10_1 (SPAdes) (version 2) | ecosystem: Environmental > Terrestrial > Deep subsurface > Rock core/Sediment | place: Rifle...
CTCCGCCTGGTCCTGGAGGGCCGCCCGCTCATCCCGTACCCGGTCGCCGCGGGCCGCGCGGTGGGCCGGCTCTTCCCGGTGCTCCTCGACGCGCTCTGGCAGAGTCCGGATCCCGACGAGGCCCTGAGCCAGTTCGAGCGCTTCGTCGGGGCGGCCGGCCCGCGCACCGCCTATCTCGAGCTGCTCGCCGACCGGCCCGAGCTGCTCACCAATCTGGTCCGGCTCTGCGCCCGCGGCGAGTTGCTCACCGAGCTGCTGATCACCCAGCCGGAGCTGCTCAATGGGCTGGCGAGCCCCGAGACGTTCGCGGCGCGCCGGCGCGCGCGCGACTTCCGGCGGGAGCTGGCGCCCGTGCTCGCCCCCCGTCTGGGGCCCGCCGAGCGCAAGGACGCCCTGCGACGGCTCAAGCAGGCGCAGGAGCTCGGCATCATCTGGCGCATGCTGCTCGGGGTGACGGACGCGGAGCGCTTCTCGCTCGAGATGACCGCGCTCGCCGAGGCCGCGCTCGCGATCGCGTGGACTCTGGCCCTCGAGGAGACGGTCGCCCAGTACGGCGTCCCGCTCGACGCGGACGGCCGGCTCGTGCCGGCGGCCATCATCGGCCTCGGCAAGTTCGGCGGGCGCGAGCTCACCACCGGCTCGGATCTCGACCTCTTCGTGGTGTACGGGGGCGCCGGGCTCACCGACGGCGAGCCGCGGGTCGAAGCCCACGTCTTCTACGACCGCGCGGTGGAGGCGCTCAGCGGCCTGCTGGGCGACATCACGGCGGCGGGGGTGGCCTTCGCGGTGGACCTGCGCTTGCGTCCCGGCTCCAAGGGCAGCGGCTTCGCCACCAGCGACGACGCGCTCGAGCGCTACTACCGCGAGTGGGCGGATCCGTGGGAGCGCCAGACCCTCACCCGCGCCCGCCTCGTGGGCGGCGACGCGCGCCTCGGCCGCGCGGTGCGCCGGCGCATCCGCGGGCTGCTCTACGGGCCCGAGGCCCCGCCGCCGGATCTGAAGGAGATGCGCGCGCTGCGCGAGCGCATGGAGCGCGAGCTGGGGAAGGAGACGCCCGGTCGCTTCCACATCAAGTTCGGGCGGGGCGGGCTGGTGGACGTGGAGTTCATCACCCAGGCCCTGCAGATGCGCCACGGCGCCCGGCATCCGGGCCTCCGCCGCGCCAATACGCTCCACGCCATCCGCGAGATCGCGGCGGCCGGCCTGCTGCCGGCCGCGGACTGCGGCACCCTCGCCGAGCAGTACCGGTTCCTGCGCCGCGTCTCGCTCGGGCTGAGACTCTTCGGCACGCGACCCTCCGACACGCTGGAGCTGGCGGGCCCGAATCCGGCCCGGCTCGCGAAGACCCTCGAGTACCCCTCGCGGAAGGACTTCGTGGAGGACTACCGCCGCCGGACCGCGTGGGTCCGCGCGCTGTACGACCGCGTCGTGCCCGGGTGAGCCGGCCCCGTCAGGCGCCCGGCTCGCGGGTAATGCGCGCGCCGAGCGAGCGCAGGCGCTCGTCGATCCGCTCGTAGCCCCGGTCCACCTGGTGCGCGTTCATGATCGTCGACGTGCCGCGGGCGCACAGCGCCGCGCCGATGAGGGCCATCCCGGCGCGGATGTCGGGGGAGACCATCGGAGCGCCCCGCAGCTCGGTGGGGCCGACCACCACCGCCCGGTGAGGATCGCACAGCACGATCCGCGCGCCCATCGCGATCAGGCTGTCCACGAAGAAGAGACGGCTCTCGAATAGCTTCTCGTGGATGAGCACGGTCCCGTGGCTCTGCGTCGCGAGCACCAGCGCGAGCGAGGTCAGATCGGCGGGGAAGCCCGGCCACGGCGCATCGTCCACCTTGGGGATGGCCCCGTCGGCGTCCGCGGCGACCCGGAGCGCCTGCGGGCCGGGGACGACCAGCGTCGTGCCCTCGAGCGACGTCTCCACGCCGAGCCGCCGGTACGCCAGGCGGATCATGCGCAGATCGTCCGGCACCACGTCGCGGATGCGGAGCTCGCCCCCCGTCATCGCGCCCAGCGCCACGAAGGAGCCGATCTCGATGTGATCGGGGCCCAGGCGGTGCCGGCCGGGCCCCAGCTCGCGGACGCCCTCGATGCGGAGCTGGTTGGTGCCGATGCCGCTGATCCGGGCGCCCAGGGTGTTGAGGAACCGGCACAGGCCCTGGACGTGCGGCTCGCTGGCCGCGTTCAGGATGACGGTCTCGCCCTCGGCCAGCGCCGCCGCCATCACCGTGTTCTCGGTGCCGGTCACGCTCATCTCGTCGAGGAAGACCTCGGTGCCCCGGAAGCGGCCCTCGAGGGTCAGACGCAAGGTGGGGCCGGCCTCGACCCGCGCGCCCAGCTCGCTCAGCGCGAGCAGGTGGGTGTCGAGCCGCCGCCGGCCGATCCGGTCGCCGCCGGGAGCCGGCAGCACGGCCCGTCCCGTCCGCGCAAGCAGGCCCGGCGCCAGCAGCACCGAGCCGCGGAGCTGCGACATCACCGCCGGATCGGGATCGCGGCTCTCGAGCCCGCTCGCGTCCAGGCGCGCCGTGCCGTGGTCGTCGACCGCCACCCGCACCCCCAGGTGGCGAAGCCCCTCGAGCAGCGCGGTCACGTCCCGGATGCGGGGCACGTTGTCCACGACCACCGGGCCCGCGACGAGCAGGCAGGCCGCGAGCACGGGCAGGGCCTCGTTCTTGTTGCCGGCCGGCGTCACCGTCCCGCGCAGGGGATGGCCGCCTTCCACCAGGAATCGATCGCTCGTCACGTGAGTCTCCTCGTCAATAGTAACCGACCCGCTCGGAGATCCAGGCACGGCCGGCGCGGGCGGCACCGGAGAGGCGGGCGCCGGAAGGCCGGTGTATGATCGCGTCGAGCCCGCATGACCGAGCGCTTCTTCATCCTCGACGGCCCCGGCTTCCTCTTCCGCGCGTACCACGCGATTCCCTTCCTCTCCACCTCGAAGGGCGTCGCGAGCCACGCGGTGTTCGGCATGTCCACCATGCTGTGGAAGCTGCTGCGCGAGGACAACCCCGACTACTTCGCGGTCGCCTGGGACCCGCCCGGGCCGACCTTCCGCGAGGAGAAGTTCGCCGCCTACAAGGAGACGCGCGCGCCCACCCCCGACGATCTCCGGACCCAGATCCCCTACGTGAAGACGCTCTTCGAGGCCCTGCGCCTGCCGCTCCTGGAGGTGCCGGGCTTCGAGGCCGACGACGTGCTCGGCACCCTGGTGGACCGGACCCGCGAGCTCCCGATCGAGCTCGTCCTGGTCACTTCCGACAAGGACATGCTCCAGCTCGTGAGCCCGCGGGTGCGCGTGTTCTCGACCACCGGCCGGGGCGGGGACCGCGTGGTCTTCGACGAGGCCGCGGTGAAGGCGAAGTGGGGGGTCGAGCCCGCGCAGATCCCCGACATCCTCGCGCTGATGGGCGACTCCATCGACAACATCCCGGGCGTGCCGGGCGTGGGCGAGAAGACCGCCGCCAAGCTGATCGGGCAGTTCGGTGGCGTGGAGCGCCTCTACGAGAACCTCTCGCTGGTGCCGGGCAAGCTGCGCGAGACGCTGGCCGCCAACCGCAAGCAGGCGCTGCTCTCCCGCGAGCTGGCCACCGTGAGCACGCGGGTGCCGATCACGGTGGATCTCCAGGCCCTCCGGCGCCGCGAGCCCGACTGGGAGCGCCTGCGCGCGCTCTGGACCGAGCTCGAGTTCCACAGCCTCCTGCGCCAGCTCCCCGCCGAGCCGGCCCCCGAGGCCGCCGGCGGCGACGTTCCGGCCCTCGCCGACACGGATGCGCTCGCGCGCTACCTGGCTCCGGTGCCCCCCGGCGAGCCGATCGCCGTCGAGGGAGTGACCACGGGAGGGCCGCCGGAGCCCGTCGTCTCGACGATCGGTCTGTATCATCCGGTGGCCGGTGAAGCGATCTTCGAATGCGGGGGCCCGGACATGGCCCCCGCACTCCCCCTGTCCGCGGACACCCGTCTCGATAGGGCCCGGATTCTCATTTCCGGGCTGGCGGGGCGGACGCTGATCGGCCACGACGTGAAGGCGCTGGTCGAGTGGTGGCTGGCCCGCGGGTGCGCGCCGCCGTCGGTGGAGGACACCGCGGTGGCCGCCTACCTGCTGAACCCGGCGCGCACCAACTACAAGCTCGAGGAGGTCTGCGCCGAGCTGCTCGGTCAGGGGCCCGGCATCGCGCGCCCCGGCACGCGGGCCAAGTGGATCTGGGACCTGTGGGCGATGGAGCCGCGCGCGCTGCAGGAGGTCGGTCTCCACGAGCTCTACCAGAACATCGAGCGGCCGCTAATCGGCGTGCTGGCCGGCATGGAGCGGCACGGCATCCGGGTGGACCCGGCCCGGCTCGCCGAGTTCTCGCGCGAGCTCGAGGTGCACCTCGAGCGGACTACCCGAGAGATCTATGGTCTCGCGGGCGAGGAGTTCAACATCGGCTCGCCCAGGCAGCTCGCCCACATCCTGTTCGAGAAGCTCAAGCTGCCGCCGGTCAAGCGGACCAAGACCGGCTACTCCACCGACGCGGACGTGCTCGAGCATCTCGCGCTCGGGCATGAGCTGCCCGCGCGCATCGTCGAGCACCGCACGCTCGCCAAGCTCAAGTCCACCTACGCGGATTCCCTGCCCACCCTGATCAATCCGGTGACCGGGCGCATCCACACCTCGTTCAACCAGCTCGTGGCCGCGACCGGACGGCTCTCGTCCAGCAATCCGAACGTCCAGAACATTCCGGTGCGCACCGAGCTGGGCCGCCGCATCCGCGCCGCGTTCGTGCCCGAGCCCGGCTGGCGCTTCCTCGCCGCGGACTACTCGCAGATCGAGCTGCGCATCCTGGCGCACGTCTCGGGCGAGGAGAGCCTGATCGAGGCCTTCCGCCGCGGCGAGGACATCCACGCCCGCACCGCCTCGGAGGTCTTCGGCGTCGCTCTCGAGGCGGTGACCCCGGAGCAGCGGGACATCGCCAAGACCACGAACTTCTCGGTGATCTACGGCGTCACCGCCTTCGGGCTCTCGCGCGGCCTCGACATCAGCCCCAAGCAGGCGCAGGAGTTTCTCGACCGGTTCTTCGCCCGGCATCCCAAGGTCAAGGCCTATCTCGCGCGCACCGTCGCGGAGGGCCGCGAGCGCGGCTTCGTCACCACGTTGCTCGGCCGCCGGCGCTACCTGCCCGAGCTGCGGAGCGGCAACCCGAATCTCCGCGGCTTCGGCGAGCGCATGGCCACCAACGCGCCGATCCAGGGCACCGCGGCCGATCTCGTCAAGATCGCGATGGTCCGGATGGCCAGGGAGCTGGACCAGCACCGGCTCGAGAGCCGCATGCTGCTGCAGGTGCACGACGAGCTGCTGTTCGAGGCGCCGCCCGCGGAGATGGAGCGCCTCCAGGCGCTGGCCACCCTGGTCATGGAGTCCGCGCTCTCGCTCGACGTGCCGCTCAAGGTGGACGTCAAGATCGGCGTCGACTGGGCCGCGGTATGAGGCGCTTCCTCCTGGTGGGCCTCACCGGGGGCATCGCCACCGGCAAGAGCACGGTCACCGGCCTGTTGGCGAGCCCGAGCGTGCGGGTGGTGGACGCCGACGCGCTCGCGCGGGAGGTGGTGGAGCCGGGCACGCCCGCCCACGCGCGGATCGTGGCCGAGTTCGGCAAGGACGTGCTTCAGCCCGACGGCCGGCTCGACCGTGCGCGCCTGGCCGAGATCGTCTTCCCGGATCCCGCGAAGCGGAAGCGGCTCGAGGCCATCACCCATCCCGCGATCCGCGCGCGGTTCGACCAGATCATGGCGGATCTGGAGCGCGAGGGCTTCGACGGCATCCTGATCTGGGACGCCGCCCTGCTGGTCGAGTCCGGCGGCCACCGGAAGATGGACAAGGTCGTGGTGGTGACCACGGATCCCGCCACCCAGCTCCGCCGGCTGACGGCCCGCGACGGCTCCACCGAGGAGGCCGCGCGCGCCCGCACCGCGAGCCAGATGCCGCTGGCGGTGAAGGCGCTCGCGGGCGACTACGTCATCGACAACTCGGGCACCCGTGAGGAGACGGAAGCGCGCGTGCGCGAAGTCTACCGCGCCCTCCTCGCCGATCTCCGGCAGCTCCAGGCGCGGCGGTGAGCCCGCGCCGGAACGCGCGCGCCGGCGCGCCGCGTGTCCCGGTGCGGCGGGCGGCCACGCGCGGCCGCACCCGCGCCCTCGGCCAGCACTTCCTGCGGGACCGGTCGGTGGTGGACCGTATCGTGGAGCTGGTGGCGCCGACCGCGCGCGATCTGGTCGTCGAGATCGGGCCGGGCCGCGGCGCCCTCACCGAGACGCTGGCCGCCCGCGCCGGCCGGCTCCTCACGCTCGAGATCGACCGGGGGCTGGCCGCCGCGCTCCAGGCCCGCTTCGCGTCGGCTTCACACGTGGAGGTCCGGCAGGCGGACGCGCGCCAGTTCGACTACCGGACGCTGCGCGCGCCCGATCCCGGCGGGCGCGTGCTCGTGGTCGGCAACCTCCCGTACAGCGTGAGCAAGCCCATCCTGGCGGCCCTGGTCGAGGCCGGCCCGGCCATCGACGAGATGGCGCTCATGCTCCAGCAAGAGGTGGCCCTGCGGGTGGCCGCCGCGCCCGGCGGCAAGACCTACGGCGCCCTCTCGGTGCTGACCCAGGTGTCGGCCCGGGTTCGGCTGGCGTTCTCGGTGCCGCCCGGCGCCTTCAGCCCGCCGCCCCAGGTGGACTCGGCGGTGCTCCATCTCGTGCCGTACCGCACGCCGCCCGTGCCGGTGGCCGATCCCGCCCGCTTCGCCGCGGTGGTGCACGCCGCCTTCAGCCAGCGCCGCAAGAGCCTGGCGAACGCCCTGGCCGCCGGGCTCGGCCTGGGCACCCCGCGCGCCCGCCAGCTCCTCGAGGCGGCCGGGATCGACCCGGGCCGCCGCGCCGAGACCCTCTCGCTGGCCGAATTCGCCCGGCTCGCCGCCACGGCGGGCTAGCCGTTCCTTGGGCCCGGCTAGGGCCCGGTGGTAGGATGAAAAAGCCGCAATGAACACCACTTACAGACCAGATCCGGTTCCGATCGACGCGCCCGGCGAGCCCGCGGTGCGGCTCATTCCGCTGGGCGGCCTGGGTGAGATCGGGCTCAACATGATGCTGATCGAGTGCGGCCCCGACATCCTCGCGGTGGACTGCGGCCTGCTCTTCCCGGATGACGAGATGCCCGGGATCGACTTCGCGATCCCGGACTTCGCGTATCTCCGCGAGCGGCGCGCCGCCTTCCGCGGGGTGGTGCTCACGCACGGCCACGAGGATCACATCGGCGCCCTGTCCTACCTGCTGCGGGAGTTCCCGGTGCCGGTGTACGGAACGCCGCTGACCCTGGCGGTGGCCCGGCATCGCCTCGCCGAGAACGGCGTGCTCGAGCAGGCCGACCTGCGCCCCTACGCCCCGGGCGACCGGATCGTGATCGGCGGCTTCACGGTCGAGCCGATCCGCGTGACCCACTCGATCGCCGACGGCATCGGCCTCGCCATCGAGACGCCGCTCGGCACCGTGGTCCACACCGGCGACTTCAAGCTCGATCCGCGTCCGGTGGACCATCAGCAGCCGGACTACTCGCGCTTCGCCGCGCTGGGCGAGCGCGGCGTGCTCGTGCTCTGCTCGGATTCGACCAACGTGGGCCGGCCCGGACGCACCGGCTCCGAGACCGAGGTGGGCGCGGCGCTCGCCGGCCGCTTCGCGGAGGCGCCGGGCCGCATCGTCGTGGCCACCTTCGCCTCGCACATCCACCGCATCCAGCAGGTGCTCGACCTGGCGGCCCGGTGCCACCGCCGCGTCGCGCTGCTCGGCAAGAGCATGATGACCAACGTGACGGTCGCGCAGGAGCTCGGCTACCTCACGGTGCCCGACGGCCTGATCGGGCCGCTCGAGGACCTGGCCGAGCTGCCCGCCCAGCGCCAGGTGATCCTCTCGACGGGGAGCCAGGGGGAGCCCAACTCGGCGCTCGCGCTGATCGCGGCGGGCGAGCACAAGTACGTGCAGGCGGGGCCGGGCGACCTGGTGATCTTTTCCTCGCGGGTGATCCCCGGGAACGAGCGTGTGATCGGGCGCGTGATCAACGCGCTCCTGCGCCGCGGCGCGGAGGTGCTCTGGGAGGACGTGGCCTTCGTGCACGTCTCGGGGCACGCGAGCCAGGAGGACCTCAAGCAGATGCTGGCCCTCACGCGCCCGCGCTACTTCGTGCCGGTGCACGGCGAGTTCCGGCACCTGCTGCAGCACGCGCGGCTGGCCGAGGGCGTGGGCGTTCCGAAGGACCGCATCTTCCTCATCGAGGACGGCCTCGGGCTCGAGGTGACCGCCTCCGGCACGCGCGTGCTCGGGGGCTACCCGGCCGGGCCGGTGCTCGTGGACGGCAAGGGCGTGGGCGACGTGGGCAGCGTGGTGCTCCGCGACCGCCAGCTCCTGGCCGAGGCGGGCATGCTCGTGATCGCGCTCACCATCGACCGCGGCACCGGGTCGATCGTGGCGGGACCCGAGATCGTCTCGCGCGGGTTCGTCTACATGAAGGAGGCCGACGCGCTGATGGAGGAGGTCAAGACCGCGGTGCGGGACGCCCTGGCCGGCCGGCAGGAGCCGGAGGTCTTCGACCGCGAGCTGGTGGGGGCGATGGTGCGGAGCGCGGCGCGCCGGTTCATCAACCAGCGGTTCCAGCGCAAGCCGGTGGTGCTGCCCGTGATCCTGGAGGTGTGATGGCGGAGAAGGTGACGATCGAGAAGGTGCTGCCCGAGAAGGCCCCGGGCGCGAACGGCCACGGCCCCCGTGATCTCCGCGAGGGCCCGCGCGACGGCGCGCCGAAGCGCCGCCTGCCCCGCAAGACCAGGGGCGAGCCCGGCCGCTGGGTGCGCGAGGCCAAGGGCATTCTCGCCCTGGCCCTGGCCGGCTTCGGCGTGGTCGCGCTCTACGCCTACGATCCGACGATCCATCCGCTCGACCAGTCCAGCCCGGCGGGGCCCGTCGGGGCCTGGCTCGGCTGGGCCTCCTTCCACGCCTTCGGCTATGCCGGCTATCTCTTCCCGGTGCTGCTGGCCCTCTACGGGGTCTCGGCCTTCGTGCGGCCCCGCGTGGCCCACGGCTGGCAGGCCGGGGTGGGGCTGCTGATCCTCCTGGTGAGCGCCACCGGCATCCTGGCCCGCGCCTCCGACACCCTGGCCGAGTACCGGCTGCACAAGGGCGGGGTGGTGGGCTGGGCGGTCTCCGAAGCGCTCATGGTCTCGATCGGCACGGTGGGCACCTGGATCGTCGTGCTCGCGCTCATCCCGGTCGGCGTGCTGTTCGTCACGCGCATCCCGTACAGCGTCCTCTCCCGCGCGCTGCGGGCCCGCTTCGGGCGCCGCCCCGAGGCCAGGAAGGGGCGCAGCCAGAGCCAGGCCCAGACCGAGCTGCCGCTGATGGCCGCCGCGCCGCCGGGCGGCTGGCCGGCCGGGGGCCCGGCGGCCGCGCCGCCGCCGCTCGTGGTGAAGGAGCCGCCCAAGGCCAAGTCGGGGCTCGCGGACAAGGGCCTCGCCTGGCAGGAGACGTTCGACTTCGGCAAGGGCGGCGCGGAGGCGTTCAGGCTGCCCGCGGTCGGCCTGCTCGCCCCGCCGCCGGCCTCGTCGCTCTCGCGCACGCGCGAGGAGCTGGAGAACAACGCGCAAACCCTCAAGAAGAAGCTCCACGACTTCGGGGTGGACGGCCACATCGTGCAGGCGAGCCCGGGGCCGGTGATCACGTCCTACGAGTTCGAGCCGGCGGCGGGCGTGAAGGTCAGCCAGGTGGTGAACCTGGCCGACGATCTGGCCCTGGCGATGAAGGTGGCGGCGGTGCGCATCATCGGGCCGATCCCGGGGCGCGGCACGGTCGCGGTCGAGGTGCCGAACCCGGAGACGGCCACCGTCTACCTCCGCGAGATCCTGGTGAGCCCGGAGTTCGTCGCCACCAAGGGCCGGCTGCCGCTCGCGCTGGGCAAGGACACCACCGGCAACCCGGTGATCGCCGACCTGGCCGCGATGCCGCACCTGCTCATCGCCGGCTCCACCGGCAGCGGCAAGTCGGTCGGGCTCAACACCATGATCTGCTCGCTCCTCTACAAGGCCACGCCCGCGGATGTCCGGTTCCTCTTGATCGATCCGAAGCGCCTCGAGCTCGGCGTCTACGAGAAGATCCCGCACCTGCTCGCGCCGGTGGTCACCGACGCCAAGGAGGCCTCGGCGCGGCTCAAGTGGATCGTGGGCAAGATGGACGCGCGCTACAAGCAGCTCCAGACCAAGGCGGTGCGCAACATCGAGGGCTACAACAAGGAAGTGCCGCCGGAGGAGCGACTGCCGTACTGGGTGGTGGTGGTCGACGAGCTGGCCGACCTCATGATGGTTTCGGCCGGCGAGGTGCAGAACTCGCTGATCCGCCTGGCCCAGATCGCCCGCGCGGTCGGCATCCACCTGATCGTCGCCACCCAGCGGCCGTCGGTGGACGTGGTGACCGGCCTCATCAAGGCCAACTTTCCCACGCGCATCGCCTTCCAGGTCGCCTCGAAAGTGGACTCCCGGACCGTGCTCGACGGCAACGGCGCCGAGCAGCTCCTGGGGCGCGGCGACATGATCTACGTGCCGCCGGGCGCCAGCCGGCAGATGCGCGTGCACGGCTCCTGGGTCTCCGACAAGGAGGTCAAGGCGATCTGCGAGTTCCTGCGCACGCAAGGCTCTGCCGTCTACGAGACGGTGGAGCTGCCGTCCGAGGAGGCCGGCGCGGCGGGAGGCGGGGAGGACCGCGACGACATCTACTGGGACGCGGTGAACCTCGTGGTCGCGCAGCGGGCCGCCTCCATCTCGTTCCTGCAGCGGCGGCTCGGCCTGGGCTATCCCAAGGCCGCGCGCTTCATCGACATGATGGAGCAGGACCGCATCATCGGGCCCGGCCAGGGCGCCAAGCCGCGCGAGATCCTCGTCGGTCCCGAGTACCTGCAGAAGCGGGGGAAGTAAGGTGGCGCGAGGCCTTCGCCCCTCACCCCGGCCCTCTCCCCAGAAGGGAGAGGGGGTCTCGGAGAACCCTCGCCCCCGAAGGGGGAGAGGGCAGGGTGAGGGGGCGTTTCTTCTGTTGGCTCTCCTCTCCCTCCTGCTTACGCCGCTGGTCGCGCACGCCCAGCCCCTCGACGAGGTGGTCAACGGCGTCGAGGCCACCTACGGCAAGATCGTGGACCTCCGCGCCGAGTTCACCCAGACCGCGCGCAACAAGAGCCTGGGCCAGGACATCAAGGCCGAGGGCACCGTGCTGCTCAAGAAGGGCGGCAAGATGCGCTGGGACTACAAGAGCCCGGCGCCACAGCAGATCGTCTCGGACGGTACCTCGCTCTGGGTCTACACGCCCGAGCTGAACCAGGTCAACAAGGGCAACGCGCCCAAGGCCCTGGCGGGACCGGCGGGCAGCTTCCTCTCCGGCCTCGGCAAGCTGCGCGAGGAGTTCACGGTGCGCTTCCTCAATCCGGCCAATCCGCGCGACGGCGCGGGCCGGCCGGTGCTCGACCTCACGCCCAAGCAGCCGACCCCGCTCCTCACCCGCCTGGTGATCACGGTGGATCCCAAGGACTACGTGGTCCGGCAGGCGGTGCTCTACGACCAGTTCCAGAACACGGTCACCATGACGTTCAACCGGGTCGCCATCAATCCGGGGATCAGCGACACCCTCTTCGTCTTCACGCCGCCGAAGGACGCGGCGGTGGTGCCGCTCGACCCGCGCTAACCGAGGACCTCGCCATGGCCGCCGAGAACAGCTTCGACATCGCCTGCAAGATCGACATGCAGGAGGTCACCAACGCGATCGACCAGGCCCGCCGCGACATCGCGACGCGCTACGATCTCAAGGGCGCGAAGAACGAGATCACGCCCGAGAAGATGGACATCGTGATCTCCTCGACGGACGACATGAAGCTCAAGGCCGTCCTCGACATCCTGCAGTCCAAGCTCCACCGGCGCGGCATCGACCTCAAGGCCCTCACCATCAACGATCCCGAGCCGGCGGGCGGCGGCCTGGTGCGCCAGAAGATCACGCTCCAGGACGGCGTGCCGATGGAGAAGGCGAAGGAGATCGTGCGCCTGATCAAGGACTCCAAGCTGAAGGTCCAGGCCTCGATCCAGGAAAAGCAGGTGCGGGTCGTCGGCAAGAGCCGCGACGACCTCCAGGCGGTCATCGCGCTGCTCAAGGCCGAGGACCTCGGCATCGCGCTCCAGTTCACGAACTACCGCTCCACGTAGATCCGCCCCCGCCCCCTCCGCCGTAACTCAGGGTGAACCCGGAGCGCGGGGCGCCCGCCGCGACCGAAGCCCGGGGCACGGCCAGCGGCGCTCCTCCTCCCTCCCTCTCCCCCGTGAGGGGGAGAGGGCAGGGTGAGGGGGCGGGGGAACGCGAGGCCCGCGCGCTACTCGTTCACCACCGGATTGCGCCGCACGGTGGGCACGCCGATCTTGATGAACGGATGCGCCTCCGCCGTGTGGCAGGCGGTGCAACCCGCCCGCAAGGCCTCGATGCGCTGCTTGAACAGCGCGAGGTCCTTCGCCTTGATCGCTTCCATCACCTGCAAGTAGGGCCCCTTCAGGAAGAGGGCGTCGGCGTTCTTGCGATACTGCGGCCGCCGCTCGAGGCCAGCCGTGATCGCGTTGCCCATCTCGTGAGCCATATGGCCGGCGTACCCCCAGTTGCCGTCGATCCCGCCGAAGTACATCTCGGTGTAGCGGTAGGCGACCTCCGCCATCGTGGTCTCGAAGCCACGGAGCTGGCGCTCGATGGCGGCCGCGCGAGCGTCCGGCGCCAGGCGCACGTACCAGCCGCCCTTGTCGGCCGACTGCGACGGCGAGTGGGTGTGGCTCTGCGCGCGCACCGCTTCCCAGCCCGCGGCGGCGCCCAGGCCGATCAGGGCGGCGGCGACCGCCATCACGAGGAACGAGCGAATCCGGCTGTCGGGTCGTGTCATGAGCGTGGTCCTTTCACCGTGGCGCTTTCACCGTGAAGGTGAAGCGATTGTCGACGATATGGCCGTCCACCGAGAGGACGCGATACTTGACCGTATAGAGGCCGGGCGCCCGGGCCTCCACCGTGACCGACAGGCGCCGCGGATCGTCGGGACCCACCGTCACGTCGCGGGCGTCCACCTGCGCGCCCGCCGCGTTCCAGACCGAGACCGTGCTGTAGGCGGGCTCGAGCCGCTCGTTGAACCAGAGCTGCACGCGGTCCGGCATCCGGCCCAGCACCGCGCGATGCGCGGGCACCGACCGCACCAGGAACGCGTGCGCTCCCGCGGGGATGCTGGCGAGCGGGGTCGCGAGCAGCGCGATCGCCAGCGCCAGCCCCCACCACCGGTGAGCGCGTCCCGGGACGGCGCTCGCTCTCACCGCTTCCCGGCCGGCTCGGGCGCGGTCACCGTGAAGAGCACGATGCCCTCCGTCACGTGACCGTCCGCGGCCATGACCTTCCAGCGCGCCTGGTAGGCCCCCGGCGGGAGCGGGGGCAAGGCGTACACGAGCGTGTCGACGGCCGTATCCGGCTCCTGGCGCAGGAGCGCGATGGTCTTCTGACGCGACCCCACGAGCTGCACCGAGCAGAGCGGCTTCTCGAGGCGGCTGTTGAAGCGCAGCACCAGCCGCTTTGGGCTCGCCAGGGACTCCCCGTGCCGCGGGACCGACTCGACGATGATGGCGTGAGCGTACGCCTCGGGGAGCCCGCTCAGGCATGCTCCGATCATACCCAGGACCGCCAGGATCGCGAGGCCTGACCGCGGGAGCGGGCTCATCGGGCTTCCGGGAGACGGACCGGCTGCACGACCGTCCTGAGGAAGGGGACCTGCTCCTCGTGCCAGGCCACCAGGAAGTCGCCGTCGGGCGCGAAGGCGATATCGGGGGCATAGGCCTTGATGGCGGTGGACAGCACGCGGATGGGGCTCAGGGTCCGCGCGCGCCCGGCCGGGTCCACCGCCATGCGGGCCTGGTCGGGGATGGAGGTCGCGGAGGTGTGCAGGCGCTTGGGCGGCCCGAAGCGCCGCCCGTCGGGCGACACCGCGAAGCGCAGGTCGGGCCGGATGTCGCGGCCCTCCGTGTACCAGCTCATGTACACGCGTCCCTTTGCGTCCAGGCCCACCGCGCCGCCGCGATGGGGGCAGGCATTGATCTTCCAGTGGTCGGCGCTCACCAGAGCGGGATCGCCGAAGGTGCGCCCGCCATCCCGCGAGATCGCCAGCACCATGTCGCGGACGTCGCCCGGGAAGACCCGCCGCCAGGTGAGCGCCACCGGGTCGCCCGCCGCGGTGACCCACTGCTGGCCGAGGATCAACCGCAGCGCGAGCCCCAGATGGAGCAGGCACGACAGCGTGATCGACGGTCCTCGTGATCCAAACGACTCGTTCACCAGGGCACTCCCCACCTCGAACCGGAGTCAGAGCGAGAACACCGCGAGCCTCGGGCGCGGTGCCAAGGGGACCGCGCCGGGTTCGGGACGGACTTCGGGCCGGCTAGCCGGTGGGGACGGGCGGGGCGCGGTCCTGGTCGGGACCGCGTAGCCGGATCGACGGGGAGGAGAGACTTGGCTCGGCCGCGGTGCCCGCGATGGCCAGGATGAACGCGGTCTCGACGACGCTGTCCACCGAGACCGCG
>Ga0209640_10003065_pt1 | contig 14621 bp, 19 predicted proteins | sample RifCSP10_1_FD_184018 | JGI IMG/M metagenome (GOLD analysis project Ga0209640, IMG submission 184018) | Soil microbial communities from Rifle, Colorado - Rifle CSP2_sed 10_1 (SPAdes) (version 2) | ecosystem: Environmental > Terrestrial > Deep subsurface > Rock core/Sediment | place: Rifle...
CATGGGGGCCGAGTTCGTCGCCAGGTCTGGGCTCGGTGACGAGTTGAACCACGTGAGGGTGGACCCGCACACGTTCTTGGCAGATGGTCTCCAGAACGTATTCGCCCTTGGTGACGCTGCCGCACTCCCCGTCTCGAAGGCCGGCTCGGTGGCACATTTCGCAGTCGAAGTGTTCGTCGAGAACTTCCTCGATCACATCGCCGGGCGTCCGATGCAGCGCGCATTCGATGGGCACGCCAACTGCTTCGTCGAGTCGGGCGCCGGCAAGGCTCTCCTCATCGATTTCAACTACGACACCGAGCCTCTGCCCGGCACCTACCCCCTCCCGGTGGTGGGGCCTCTCAGTCTTCTCAAGGAAACCCGGATCAACCACCTCGGCAAGCTTGCCTTCAAGCCCATCTATTGGCACATGCTCTTGCCAGGACGCCGACTTCCGGTCCCGAATGCGATGTCGATGGCCGGCAAGGAGATTCCAACCGGCCAACCAGATAGAGAGGACGTGACCATATGACAGTTGCAGCCATTCACGGGCGCGACATCCACGTCGATGTCGAGGGCTTTCTCACCGATCCGATGGAATGGGATGAGAGCCTGGCGGAAGCCCTTGCCGCCAACATCGGCATCGACTTGACCGAAGGGCACTGGTCGGCGATCCGATTCGCCCGTTCGGACTTCGCGGCGAACGGGGAGACCCCGACCCTGCGCCGCATGGCAACCACCGGCGGCGTTGCGACCAAGGACATGTTTGCCCTGTTCCCCAAGAAGCCGGCAAAGAAGATGGCTTATGTGGCCGGGCTTCCCAAGCCGGTCGGATGCGTTTAAAGGAGAGACCATGACAATGACACTGGAAGCACCGGTGCCGGTCTTCGACGAGGAGTCGACGGGCCGCAAGTTGGCGATCATCTGCTCCAAGGGCTCGCTGGACATGGCGTACCCCGGGCTGGTGCTGGCGAATGCCGCCCTCGGTGAAGGCATCGAGACCCATGTCTTCTTCACCTTCTGGGGCTTCGACATGATCAACAAGGAGACGATGGGTCATCTCAAGTTCACACCGGTCGGGAATCCGGCGACGCACATGCCGCCGATGCTCATGGGGCTTCCGGGGATGACGTCATTCGCCACCCACATGATGAAGAAGCAGATCGAGGGCATCGACATACCGGATGTTCCGGAGTTCCTCGAGATGATCACCGACGCCGGTGGGCACCTCTGGGCATGCCGCATGTCGGCCGACATGATGCACATCGAGGAGAAGGACCTCTACGAACGGGTCGAGGGAATCATCAGCGCCACCGACTTCATCGAACTCTCCGAGGGTGCCCAGATCATCTTCGTTTGAAACCGAGTAGCGCCAAGGTCTCGACGGCTCGATCCCGGGGGATGAGCTCGAGGGCATATCCAGAGTGGACCACCACGTAGTCCCCGATGACTGCGTCGGGGACCATGACCAGGTCGATGTCCCTCTCGGTGTCGATGATCGAAACCCTTCCCGGGATCGAGGCAGCCGTTGGCTCTCCGATGCTCACGACCCGTCCCGGAATGGCGACACACATCGCTAGCCCTCGAGCCCGATCGAAACCAGCAGCACCCCGAGGGCACTCGAGTCGGTGGGGTCCGCAGACTGCTCCACCTCCACCTCCGGCGCATAGCCCCATTCTTCCAAGGCATAGTGGTGGACGCCCTCTCTCAGCGAATCCGGGCCGATGCCGGACAACGCCCCCACTCTGAATCTCAGGCTGGCGACCTGATCCTGCGCTCCATCGATCTCTTTCTCGACCCGGTTCATCAGGTCGCGCACTATCCCGCTCTCATGCACGATCGATCTCCATCACCAGCTCCTTCACCGCTCGCTCGACCTGGTCAGACAGCCCCACGCCCGGCGCCAGGGTCGAGACCTCGATCCCGTACACCATGATTCGCTCGGGCAGACGCCCCAGGCGCCGGGCCATCTCGATGGTCTCCATGACCCCGACCGAATGGGTGCTGGTCGCCAGGATCCCGCTGGGAAGGGGCTCATGATGGGCATCGAAGCGGTGGACCGTCCCTGGGGGCGCTCCGGAACGTGCCGCGTCGACAACGATCACCTCGTCGGCTCCCTCCCAGACATCCATCAACTCATATGAGCCGTTGGCCTCTTGGTGAGCCTCGACGCGGCGGACTCGGCGGGCGACCTCGAGACCCGCGGCATCGTCACCGCGGGTCGGGTTCCCGACTCCGATCACGATTCGCCTCACTCCCGCTCCACGGTCAGGTCCAGGAAGTGGGTGGCACAGGAGATACATGGGTCATAGCACCGGATCGCCTGTTCCAACTGCCACTGAAGCTGATCGTCCGTCAACTGCGTGCGCCCCACCACGTAGGCGCGGAGGTCGTCTTCGATGCTCAGCTGATTCTGTGACGTCGGAGGGACGATGTGCGCCTCGGTGATGAGGCCCCCGGAATCGAGGGCATATCGGTGGTAAAGGGTGCCCCGAGGGGCCTCCGAGGCTCCGTGACCCACCACATCCCGCGGCTCGACCTCGATGGACGGGGCGTCGGGCTGGGTGTAGCCGTCGATCAAACGCAGTGCCTCCTCACAAGCGAATGCGATCTCAACGGCTCTGACGACGATGCTCCGGAAAGGGTTGTTGCACCTGGAACCGAGCCCGGCCTCTTCGGCGGCCTTTCTGGCCATCGGGGTGAGTTTCTCGAAGTTGAGCGAGTAGCGGGCCATGGGCCCCAGGTGATATGCGCCTCCACCCTTGCGACGGGCGTGGAGGGCGTTGGACCATGAGACGTGACTCTCCTCGAAATGGTCGCCCCACTCGTCGACGCTGATGTCCAGCCCTCGGTTCGACACGATGCGGCCCTCATGGATGGCGTACTCGTCGGGGTGTTGAAGGGCGACAAACTCATAGTCACGCTCGAACTCGGGGAAGGGAAGGCCGGACACCCACCGGGTCGTGGCCACCGCGGCCTCCAAGGCCCATTCCAGGTCTGGCACCAACGTCTCCAGCTCCTTCTTGGTTGGAACCCGGTAGAAGCCACCGACCCTGATGTTGATCGGATGGATCTCCCGTCCCCCAATGAGAGACATGATCTGATTGCCGATCTTCTTCAGCCGCAGACCCATCTGCACCTGCTCCGGAAAATCGGCGGCCATCGCAATGGCGTTGTCGTATCCCAGGAAGTCTGGGGCGTGGAGGAAGTAGACGTGGAGGGCATGGCTCTCGACCCACTCCCCGCAGTAGATCAGTCTGCGTAGGGCACGAAGGCCGCCGGTCAGCTGGACACCGCCGGCGGACTCCATCGCATTGCAGGCGCTGGTCTGATAGGCGATGGGGCATATGCCGCAGATGCGAGCGGTGATATCCGGGGCTTCCGAGAACCGGCGTCCACGGAGGAAAGCCTCGAAGAAACGAGGTGGCTCGAAGATCTTGAATCTGAGGTCGAGCACCTCGTCCCCCTTCAGCTTGAGGTACATCGCCCCCTCGCCCTCCACTCGAGCCAGGTAGTCGACGGCGATCTCTCGTTCAACGCTCATAGGCATCGCTCGCCTCCCGGAACTCGGGGGCGTAGGCGTTGAACGTGCGCAGCGCCCGAACCAGATCGACGTCGGGTACCCCGAGCCCTCTCCACCACGCCGCCAGAGAGTCGACGTTCGGCGATTGGGAAGGCCCGTAACATCCATAACAGCCACGGTCGTAGGCAGGGCAGATGGCTCCGCACCCGGCCTGAGTTATGGGTCCCATGCACGGAATCCCCTGGGCGACCATGACGCAGTTGGTGCCCCGCAGCTTGCATTCGACACAGACGCTGTGCCGGGGGATGTTCGGCTTTCGCCGATGGAGGAAGGCGTCGATGACCTCCAGAAGCTGGTACTTGGAGATGGGGCAACCTCGCAGTTCGAAGTCGACCTCGATGTGGTCTGAGATCGGTGTGGACGTCGCCAGCGTCTCGATGTATTGGGGATGCGCATAGACGATGGTCAGGAACTCGTCGACGTTCTCCCAGTTCCGCAAGGCCTGAATCCCCCCTGCGGTGGCGCACGCCCCAATGGTCACCACTGTCTTCGAAATCTCTCTGACGCTCATGATCCTCTCGGCGTCGTGAGGCGTGGTGATGGAGCCCTCCACCAGAGAGAGGTCGTACGGCCCCTCGACCTCTCCGCGAGTGGCCTCGGGAAAGTAGGCGATGTCGATGGCGCCGGCAATGTCCAGGAGGTGGTCCTCGGCGTCGAGGAGAGTCAGCTGACATCCGTCGCATGAGGCGAACTTCCAAACGGCGAGTCTTGGTCGTAGCGACGTCATAGCTCCGGCACCCGTAGACGGTCGGCCACCTGTGCGTATGGAAGCACCGGTCCGTCGCGACAGAGGAAGTCCCGCCCGAATTGACAGTGACCACAGAATCCGATCGCGCATTTCATATTGCGTTCCACACTCACATAGACACTCTCGGACGCCAGTCCACGCAGCTCGAGCTCGTTGGCCACGACCTTCATCATGATCTCGGGCCCGCAGAGCATGGCGACGGTGTTGGTGGAATCGAAGGAGATTCGGGGAACCAAGCCAGTCACCACACCCACGTCGCCGAACCAAGCCTCGTCGGATCGATCGACGGTGACCTCGATCTCCATGTCGAACCGGCTCCTCCACGAGTGGAGCTCTTCTTCGAAGAGCAGATCGACGGGTGAGCGGGACCCGTAGACGATGGAGACCGCGCCGAACCGATCCCTGCGTGCCAGGACGTCGAGCACGACCGGGCGCAGCGGGGCCATGCCAATGCCACCTGCGGCCAACACCAGGTCCCTCCCCTCCGCTTCCCCCACCGGCCACCCCACTCCATAAGGGCCCCTGATGCCTATTCGATCGCCGATGCGCAGGGCGGCAATGGCCGCGGTCACCGCGCCGACGGAGCGAACGGTGTGGACCAGGGTCTCTGGTTTGTGGGGATCCCCAGAGATCGAGATCGGCACCTCGCCGATGCCGAACACGTACAACATGGTGAATTGACCCGGCGAGAACGACATTCCCCCACCGTCCTCAGACTCGAGCTCCAGGGTCACGGTGTCCGGTGTCTCCGAGTGTTGGGAGACGACACGAAACGGGCGGGGCAGCATGGCCTCAGCTGTGCCCTCCGGCAGTACCGAACCAGAGACGTGCGGCATGGGTCAGGTGGTCCTGTAGAGATCGAGAAGTTGGATCCTGGTGCGATGCAGACGTCGCACCACCTCCTCAGCCACGACTCCCTGCACCTCGAAAGCCAGGTCTCGATTGACTTCGCATTCACGACGCACCTCGAGTGCATCGAAGGCAACGAGTGTGGTGTCTTCGAGAGCTCGTGCTCTCCAGTTCCAGCGGTAGGGCGGGAAGAACCAGCTCACACCGACCAGGTCGCCGGGTCCAAGTGTCTGAATGACCACGGGCGCCCTGCCCGGGATGGTCATCTCGAGACCGATCTTGCCGGTGGCCACGATGAAGAAGCTCTCGGCTGCGCCGCCCTCCTCGAACAGGATCTCGCCGTTCGCCAATTGAGCCTCGTGCGAGACGGTCTCGAAGAACTCGAGCTCGGTATTGGAGAGCCTGGTGAGCAGTTCGCTGCTATCTCGTATCGATCGGAGGTTCATCGGCTTGCATCCTGTGTGGCGCGGATGGCGGCAACCTCTTCGGTGATGTCGATTCCTACCGGACACCAGGTGATGCAGCGACCACAGCCGACGCACCCCGAAGAACCGAATTGGTCAAACCAGGTTGCGAGCTTGTGAGTCATCCACTGCCGGTACCTGGATTTGGTCGTGCTTCGAACGGGAACGCCGTGTAAACCCGAGAAGTCCATGGTGAAGCATGAGTCCCAACGACGCGACCTGGATGCCGAGATCCCGTCGAGAGTCACCGTGTCCTCGGTCGTCGAGCAGAAACAGGTAGGACAGACCAGCGTGCAATTGGTGCAGGCCAGACACCTGTTCGCCACCTCCTCCCAGCGAGGGTGCTCGAGGTTGGCGAGGAGGAGTTCTTTGATTCCTTCCGTCTCCATCGTTCTGCCCATGCTCGAAGCGGTCTTCTCCACAATCCGATCGACCGTTGTGGCATCCGCGTCGGTCGCCTCCCGCCCGGGGAGCATCGACAAGACTCGCTGGCCCGACTCGCTACCCGCCTCGAACACGAACTCGTGAATCCCAACGTCGATGATCTCGGTCAGAACCAGGTCGTAGCCCGATGTGCAGCGAGGTCCTGTTTCCATCGAGACGCAAAAGCAGGTGCCCCCGGCAACCATGCAGTTGATTGCCACGGTGAACACATCGCGTCTCGCCGTCTCGTAGGTGCGGTCAACCTGCCCACTACCCAGGAAGACACGATCCTGGATCGCTATCGCTGCCAACTCGCAGGCCCGGACACCGAGAAAGGCGTAGCGAGTCTCGGGAACCTCTGTTTGGGCGAACTGCAACGAGCCGTTGGCCTTCGTCACCTGGATGAGGGTCGTCCTCGGCGGATAGAGGACCTTCTTCCAAGAGTGTTGCCCGACCGCGTAGCCGAAAAGCGCCTCATCGTCCCTGCGACGTAACCGGTAATGGCCCCCGTCTTGCTCGTCGGTCCAACCGATCGGCAAGTCGTTCACACCGTCCAGCTCGTCATAGACGATTGCGTGGTCACGCACTCTCGGTCCGACGATTGTGTAGCCCTCCTGTGCCAAAGCGTCGAAGAGATGACCCATGTTCTCTCTGTCAACGACCCTCTGGCTCATGAGGCCTCAGACAGTACAGACCTGGCCCCGAGGGTGGTTCCGGTTCGAAGGGGTACTCGATATCCGGCTGCCGCGGCGGTTGTAGGGTTGGCGCCGCGATGGCCCGGAACCGGCACAAAGATGTTCAGACTCGGCGAACCGGGGTTCTCCTGGCTGCCGGAACCGCAGCGATCAGCGGCATCGCCATCTTCGTGAATGGCTACGGGGTGAGGGCCTGGACCGAGATCTCCGACCCGACGACATACACGATGTTGAAGAACACCGTTGCCGCTCTGATCCTCCTCGTCGTGGCGACTGTGGTCGCCAGGAGAGCGGGAGCGGGTCGATTCGACCTGAGCCAGGTCAGAAAGCACTGGCTCGGCCTTTCCCTGATCGCCATCGTCGGTGGCAGCATCCCGTTCGTCTTGTTCTTCGAGGGGCTGGCCCGGGCAACCTCGAGTGACGCCGCCTTCATTCACAAGACACTGGTGGTGTGGGTGACGGTCCTTGCCGTTTCCTTCCTACGTGAGAAGATCGGCCCCCTCCATATCGCGGCCCTCGTCCTCCTCATTTGGGGCCAGGTGGCGTTGAGCGGCGGAGTCGGTGCCATCGAGCTTGGAGCGGGTGAATGGATGATCCTGGCCGCCACCCTTCTCTGGGCGGTCGAGACTGTCATCGCCAAACGAGTGCTCGGCTCCGTGCCCTCGCTCACCGTCGTGGTGGCGCGCATGGCCGGGGGAGCGGTCCTTCTCATCCTCTATGGCGTCGGGCGAGGCGCATTTGCAGGCCTGACGGGTGTAACCCCGGAGCACATCGGCTGGATCCTCTTTACCGGCCTCACTCTCTCCTGCTATGTCGCGACATGGTTCGCCGCATTGGCCCGTGCTCAAGCCGTGGACGTGACCGCAGTACTCGTCGGAGGAGCCATCATCACCGCACTTCTCGAGCTCGGGATTCGTGGCGCACAGCTTCCCCCCGCTCTCGGTCTGGTGCTGGTGGGGTTCGGTGTGCTGACCGTCGTCGTGGCCGGATGGCGCCGGCCGGCAGCGACTCGATGAGCTCGATGTCCGGAGCGTCTCTTTTCTGCAGATTCGCCTTCCCTCCGAATTCCCTCGGTTACTGCGGACCCTCCGACCCCGGTCTGCTCAAGGAGCTGATGAGCGGTGGGAATGCTGCAATCGAAGAAGTCACCCATGTGATCCCTGCCTTCGCCGGCGCTTGGCCATATCTGGAGCTGATCGCGGTATGCAGCGACCGGGACCCACTCGATCCGAAAGTGGTCGAGGCCTATTGGCTGGGCGGCCCTCTCCTTGAAGAGGTGGACCTGCTCACGATGGGCAATTCGGTCGCGGACCGCTTCCGGCAACGCGCCGGATGGGACTGGCAGGCCGTGTCCGACGCTCTCAACGCGGGCGGGCGGCCTACCCACTCTTTTCACGTTTTCTGCATCTATCCGTGGGTGGGCCTGCTCCAGTCGGGGATTGTCGACCAGGCGCTCGATGTGCTCGATCGCTGCCGAATCCGATGGGGTGAGGTGGTGGGGCGGACAGGTGACCGACTGTTGGTCAACTCTCAGCCGCTTGCCTGGGACGGGGATCGGTTGAGTCTGGCTGTCGGGCGAATCGAGTCGGTGCTCCCGCCCGTCGACGATGGTCATATCGAGGTGGGCGATCTGGTTGCGATGCACTGGGACTATGTGTGCCAGCGAATCACACCGAGCCAGCACCGGCATCTCAAGCGATATCACGATCTTCACCTTTCGATCGCCAACCGGTCGGGTTCGGCGCTCGGGTCACGGATCGAGCGCTGAGCGGTTCACGCCCGCCTCTGTGCTAATCGGGTTCCGGGGGACGGCGCTTCTGCTTGAGGTCACTTCGTGCCTTCTTGCCGGCCAGCCGTCTCTCGGTGGCGGTCTTGGAGGGCTTGGTCTTCTTCCTCGGTTGCCGTTCCACGAGGGCGCCTTCCAGCCTGGCGACGAGCCTGTCACGGGCGATTTCCCGGTTACGCAACTGGGAGCGGGTGTCTGCCGCGGTGACCTCCACCCATGATCCAAGACGTCGTGCCAGCTTCTCTCGCACATCATCGGGCAGCGTCGACCCGTCGACATAGAACCGCAATGTCACTGCGGTCTCGCTGCGATTGGCGTGCTGGCCCCCGGGGCCGCCCGAGGTGTCGAAACGCTCCTCGAGCTCCGACTCGGGGATCAGCCATCCGCTGACGGTGATCCCTTCGCCGGTCACTTCTCGTCGTAGTACTCGGTGCCGAGATGGGTGATGAGGTCTTCACCCATCATGTGGCGCAGGTTGTTCTTGAGCTTGGTGTGCTGGATGAAGAGGTCGTTCTCGGGATAGAGGTCCTTGCCGTGTTGAGGGCTCTTGAAATAGAAAGACAGCCACTCCTGCACCCCACTCCGCCCGGCTCGGGCGGCCAGGTCCATGAACAGAGCCAGGTCGAGCACGATCGGGGCGGCCAGGATCGAGTCCTTGCAGAGGAAGTCGATCTTGATCTGCATGGGGTAGCCGAGCCAGCCGAAGATGTCGATGCTGTCCCAGCCTTCCTTGTCGTCGCCCTTTGGCGGGTAGTAGTTGATCCGGACCTTGTGGTAGAGGTCGCCGTAGAGCTCGGGGTAGACCTCCGGTTGGAGGATCTGCTCGAGGACACCGAGTTTGGAGACCTCTTTGGATCTGAAGCTCTCCGGGTCGTCCAATACCTCACCATCGCGGTTCCCAAGGATGTTGGTCGAGAACCAGCCCCTGATCCCCAGCATCCGAGCTTTGAGCCCTGGGGCCACGATGGTCTTCATCAGCGTCTGTCCGGTCTTGAAGTCCTTGCCCGCGATCGGGATCCCCTCCTCGGCGGCGAGCTGGACCATCGCCGGCACGTCGACGGTCATATTGGGAGCGCCGTTGGCGAAAGGAACGCCCATTCTCAGAGCTGCGTATGCGTAGATCTGAGAGGGGGCGATGGTCGGGTCGCTCTCCTTGAGGCCCTTCACGAAGGCGTCGAGGTCGACGTGGGCCTCGGAAAGATCCCGATAGGCCTCGGTGGAGCCACACCAGACCATGACCAGCCGATCGACCATTTTCTCGGCGCGGAAACGGTCTATGTCCTCCATGAGTTTCTCGGCGAGGTCCATGTAGTTGGTCCCCTCCTTGACCTGGTCGACCCCGTCGAGGTTCTTGACCCAGTTCTCGGAGAAGACAGCCGAGAGAGGTTTGACGGATCGGAGCTCTTCTCCGATTCCCTCGATGTGACGGGGATCGAGAACCCCGGCCTTCATCGCCGAGGTGTAGGCGTCGTCGGAATAGGGGTCCCAGCCCCCGAACTCGAGGTCATCGAGACCGGCCAGAGGGACGAAGTCTCTGATGAGCGGATTGCGCTGCTCGGTGCGCTTGCCGAGCCGGATGTGCGACATCTGGGTCAATGAGCCAAAGGGCAGGGCATCGCCCTTCCGTGCGGCCAGCACGCCGGCGATGAAGGTGGTGGAAACCGCACCCATGCCAGGGGTGAGGACGCCCAGCTTCCCGGTGGCGGGGGCGATCTTGGGTATGTCTGTCATCGATCCTCCTGGCGGGAACGATAGAAGAGCAGGTGGGGTCTGCGGAACCCGGGTCTAGTCTCCTCACGTGGATCTCGCCCCCGATTCGCTGGGCCCAACGGTCGACGTCGCCCTTCTGGCGGACGCGGTCCAGGCGGTCAGGGGCAAGTTGTTCGTGCTCGGAGGCGGTTGGGACACCCTCTGGGTGAGGTCGTTTCCGGCCCGACATCCCAGCCTGGCGATCGGTCTCAGACTTCGAGTTCCATCGTCTTGGGGTGAGGAAGTCCTCAAGGTTGCTGTCGAGCTCCAAGACGCCGACGGTGCCCCCATGCTTCCCCACCCGCTGGCGCACACCGTGCATCTCCCCACCCATGTCGAGTCTCCGACCACCACCGACTTCGGGTTGATTCGATCATTCACCTTCAACAACCTGTTGTTCCAGAAAGAGGGCTCCTACTCATTCGTGATCTCGGTCGACGACGAGCCGGTCTCGCGGCTCCGGTTCGCAGTGCGGGCCCGTTCCACGGAGGGGGAGCCCGCTTCCTGAGGCGAATCGATGTCTGATAGCGCGAGCGTCCGCATAGCCTGACCCCCTTGCACGGGACAACAGGACCGTCCCGATCCTTCCCTATCTACGGAGGTCTGTCTGTCTCTGCTGCAACGTCCTTCTTCGCGCCTTTTCTGGTGTGCGGTGACGGCTCTGGTCGCGATCACGAGCTTTCTCCCCTCGTTGCCCGCGGATGCGGCCGAGGAGCCACCTTTCGAAATCAGGTTCCCCCAGGAGACCCAGGTCACGCTTTTTGCCTCGAGCTTCGGCGCCGGGCGCTCCGGCGGGCGTCGTCATCATGGGGTTGACCTCATGGCTCCAAAGATGACCCAGGTGTACGCAGCCGAGGACGGCTACGTGGCGCGAGTGGAGACCCATTCGCTCGCCGGTCGCTACATCGAGATCTCACATGTCGGCGGTTGGTCCACTCGGTACGTCCATCTCAACAACGACCATCCGGGAACGGACGACGGTGACGCCGATTGGTCGTTGACCTTGGCGCCCGGCGTCGACGTCGGGGCGTGGGTCGAGGCTGGTCAATTGATCGCCTGGGTGGGCGATTCCGGCAACGCGGAGTGGAGCGGCTCCCACACCCATTTCGAGCTTGTCATCGATGGGCGCCCCATCGACCCCTATCCGTTCCTCAAAGAGGCATGGGAACGGGATGAGGAGAGGTACGAGGCCCACCTCTGGGATCTCTTGCACCCCCTCGCCTCAATCGAATGGTCTGAACGAATCATTGGATGACGCGGGCATCGTCCAACTCCAGCACCCGACGGGCGAGACCCGGGTCGCCGGGGGAGACCCTCGCCATTTCGGGCACCTCCACCGCCGGTGCTTCCCCGTCCATCACCCAGATGACCCGACGGACTCCGGCGTTGACAACCGCACGACCCCATGCCTCGAGGACGTCGACCTCGGTGGTGGCAAAGGACCGCTCCCGATTGTCTCGGGCAGCATCGGTAACGAGGACCGCGGTGAAGCAATGCAAAGCCGCTCCTTCGATGTGGCTGTCGTCGGACACATCCCCGAGCGCCACCTTGACCCCCCTCCGTTTGAGTCCGGCGACGATCTCGGGGTCCGAGACGAAGGCACGCACCTCCCGCCCCGGTTGGGTCAATGCGCCGATGATCGCCAAACCGGGCCCGGTGTCTGCGCCGATCACGATTGTTGGCATGGCGGCGAAACTAACGTATGGCGTCCTGTATGCGTGATGTGGTGCTTTGAGCTGGGAAGATCAACGCTCGTGGCACCTGATGCGGCCACTGGTGTACTACCTGCGGGAAGATTTCATCTCGCCCGCCATGGCCGGGGGTCGCGACATCCTCGACTTCTCCGCCGGGCTCGGGGACCTGTCCCGATACCTCATCGAAAGCGGAGCCCGCAGTGTCACTGCCACCGTGCCCGAAACCACTCCCCCCGTACCCACCGACGCGGTCAGATGGGTGGGGGATGTCGCCGCGGGCAACCTCGCGGAACGTCTTCCAGAGTCGTCGTTCGACATGGGCGCGGCCCGAATGGTGTTCCAGTTCCCGACCTGGGAAGGGGATAGGGCCGATCCCGACACGATGGTCGAGGCGTTCGCCCGGGTCCTCCGGCCCCGTGGTCGGCTGGTCGTGGCGTTTCATCAGTTCCGTGCATTCGAACCGGTGCCCGCCCAAGGCGATCCCCCGACGGCCGACGAGGTGCTCGAGAAAGCCACAGGGGAGCTGGCACGACTGGCCAGGGTGGTTCGCTACCTGGGTCTTCCACCACGCGACGGACCGTCGGGGGAGAGCGGATTCGGGTTGAAGGTCCCGATGTTCGTTACCACGCTTCAGACCCACGGGTTCGACATCGAGACCGCCGATCATCCGGAACCTTTCACCTTCCCCCTCGATCTCGATGACAGAAGCGACGAGGACATCACCGATCTCGGTCGTCGGGTGATGGATCTGAAGAGCCGGTACCTGTCCGATCCCGATCAAACCCCCTATGACAGACCGGGCGCCGTGCGCAGGATGCTCATCGAGTTGAGCGGGATGTTCGAGTTCGTGGCCTGGCCGATCGTCAGAGTGGTGGCCCGACTCCGAGATTGAGCGTTTTCCGCCAGTCTGCTCCTTCAGGTACAATCCCACTATCGGGATAGTGGAAATTCGTGACACCGCTGTGCGGTTCACAAGAAGAGGCCAATTCGAAACGATGCTTGAGGTGATCAACCCGTGGCCACTGTCGATCTAGATCTTGGTTCGTACCGGCTCGGCTGGCACGACGACGTCGAGTACGCATTCACACCGCGCAAAGGCCTCGATGAGACCGTGATCCGTGAGATCTCGGCACTCAAAGGCGAGCCGGAGTGGATGCTCGCGTTCAGGCTGAAGGCCTATGACCGCTTTCTGAAGAAGCCGATCCCGCAGTGGGGCGGTGGCGGTCTGCTCAACACCATCGACTTCGATGACATCTACTACTACATCAAGCCGGCCGGTGAGCAGCAGAAGGACTGGGACATGGTCCCCGAGGGGATCAAGGCCACTTACGAGAAGCTGGGGATTCCCCAGGCGGAGCGCAAGTACCTGGCGGGGGTAACCGCGCAATATGAGTCAGAAGTTGTTTACCACCGCAATCGGGACGACCTCGAGAAGCTCGGGGTCTTGTTCACCGACATGGACACCGCCCTCCGCGAGTACCCCGACATCGTCAAGAAGTACTTCGGGACCATCATCCCGCCCAATGACAACAAGTTCGCCGCGCTCAACTCGGCGGTGTGGTCAGGCGGCTCGTTCATCTACGTCCCGCCAGGCGTGCATGTCGACCAGCCGCTGCAGGCCTATTTCCGGATCAACTCCGAGAACATGGGCCAGTTCGAGCGGACCCTGATCATCGTCGACGAAGGGGCCTACGTGCACTACGTCGAAGGCTGCTCGGCACCGGTGTACACCACCGACTCGCTTCATGCCGCCGTGGTCGAGATCATCGTCAAGGAGGGGGCGCGCTGCCGGTACACGACCATTCAGAACTGGTCGAACAACGTGTTCAACTTGGTCACCAAGCGGGCGGTTGCCTATCGCAACGCAACCATGGAATGGGTGGACGGCAACCTGGGAAGCCGTCTCACCATGAAATACCCCGCGGTATGGCTCATGGAGCCAGGAGCCCATGGCGAGGTTCTGTCCATCGCCTTTGCCGGCGAGGGCCAGCATCAGGATGCGGGCGCCAAGATGGTCCACGTCGCTCCCGACACCACGTCCACCATCGTCTCCAAGTCGATCGCCAAGGGCGGGGGCCGCTCCGGTTACCGGGGCTTGGTCCGCGTCGAGCCTGGCGCCGAGAACGCCAAGAGCTTCGTCCGATGTGATGCCCTTATCCTCGATGAGAACAGCCGCTCCGACACTTATCCATACATGGAGATCGAAGAGAATGACGCAGAGATCGGGCACGAGGCCACTGTTTCCAAGGTGGGCGAGGAGCAGCTCTTCTATCTGATGAGCCGAGGGCTCACCGAGGATCAGGCCACGTCCATGATCGTCGCCGGCTTCATCGAGCCGATCGTCAAGGAACTGCCGATGGAGTATGCCGTGGAGATGAACCGCTTGATCGAGCTCAACATGACGGAGGCGGGCGCCGTCGGCTAGATGGCGACCGCGGACGTGTTGGGGGGCGGGCGTCCCCCCGTGCGTAATTGGGATCCACAGGTCCGCATATGACCCCTGACCGTCCCAATTACCGGGAGGCGGTTCCCGCCTTCAGTCGCCGACGAGTAGGGTTTTAGAGCCTCCCTTCCTGGGAATGAACCCTCGGAAATCGAAACACGGAAAGGGATCTTCCATGGCAATACTTGTTTGGCTGCTAATCGGCTTG
>Ga0209640_10003068_pt1 | contig 14616 bp, 11 predicted proteins | sample RifCSP10_1_FD_184018 | JGI IMG/M metagenome (GOLD analysis project Ga0209640, IMG submission 184018) | Soil microbial communities from Rifle, Colorado - Rifle CSP2_sed 10_1 (SPAdes) (version 2) | ecosystem: Environmental > Terrestrial > Deep subsurface > Rock core/Sediment | place: Rifle...
TGGCCTGGATGTCGATGTCGGTGGCCTGGCCCTGCACGCCGCCCAGCGGCTGGTGGATCATGATGCGCGCGTGGGGCAGCGCGAAGCGCTTGCCCTTCCCGCCCGCGGCCAGCAGCAGCGCGCCCATCGAGGCGGCCTGGCCCATGCAGATGGTCGAGATCGCCGGCTTCACGTACTGCATCGTGTCATAGATGGCCATGCCCGCGGTCACCGAGCCGCCGGGCGAGTTGACGTAGAGGTAGATGTCCTTGTCCGGGTCCTCCGCCTCCAGGAACAGCATCTGGGCGATGACCAGGTTGGCGATCTCGTCCTCGATATAGGTCGGGAGGAAGATGATCCGCTCCTTGAGGAGCCGGGAGAAGATGTCGAACGCCCGCTCGCCGCGCGGGGTCTGCTCGACCACCATCGGGACCAATCCCATCGGGCGCCTCCTTGCCATGCTCGTAGTGTACCTCAGGCGGTCTTTGCCTGATTCTTTTCGATGAGGAAATCGATGGTCCGGCGCTCGCCCAGGGAGTGTCGGATCCCCTCCAGGTCGCCGCTCTGCTCGAGCATCCGGTGGACGGCGGGCGCCGGCCGCTGGCCGGCCAGGGCCACGCGCTCGACCTCGGCGTCCACGTCCGCGTCGCCCGCGGCGAGGCCCTCCTTCTCGGCGATGGCCTCGATGAGCAGGGCGCGCTTGACCGCCTTCTCGGCCCCCGGGCGCAGGTCCTCCAGCAGCTTCTTGTAGTCCCACGGCACCTTGTCCGGGTCCACCCCCTGCCGGCGCATGTGCTCCCGCGCGTGCTCGATCTGGTGCCCGACCTGGCGCAGGATGAGCGCCTCCGGCACCTCGAACGCGTGACCCGCCATGACCGCGTCGAGCACCGCGGTCTCCAGCGCGCGGCGGTTGTCGGCGTCGCGCCGCGCCGCGAGCCCGGTGCGGACCTCGGCCCGGAGGGCGTCCAGGGTCTCGAAGTTGCCGCCCACGCTCTTGGCGAGCTCGTCGTCCAGCGCGGGCAGCACTTTCTCCTTCACCTCGGTCACCGTCACGCTCGCCTCGGCCGACTTGCCCCGCAGCGCCTCGTTGCGATGGTCGTCGGCGAAGCGCACCCGCGTCTGGCGCGAGCCCCCCGCGGTCAGGCCGATCACCGCCTCCTCCATCTCGGGCAGCACGCTGCCGCCGCCGATGACGAAGCCGTAGCCGGTCTCGGAGCGGGGCTCCTGCCCCTCGGGGGTGAGCGTGTAGTCCACGATCACGAGGTCGCCGGGATCGGCGGCCCGCTCGACCGAGCGGTACTCCACGTGCTGCTCCTGCAGCGCGGTCAGCGCCTCGTCCACCTCGGTCTCCGCGAAGGGCTTGGGCGTGTGCTCGACGGCGAGGCCGGTGTAGGCGCCGAGGGTGATGGCGGGCTTGACCTCCACCACCGCGGCGAACTTCAGGGCCGCGTTCTCCTCGAGCGTGACCTCCTGCAGATCGGGCTCCTCCACCGGCTCGATGTGCGTCTCGGCGAGGGCCTGGCGGTAGACGTCGGGGATCAGGCGGCGGGCCACTTCCTGGCGCACGTCGTCCGCGAAGTGCAGCTTGATCATGCTGCGCGGGACCTTGCCCTTGCGGAATCCGGGGAGCTTCGCCTCGCGCTGCACGCGATCGAAGGCCTGCTCCCAGGCCTTCGAGACGACCTCGGGGGCTTCCTCGACCTGCAGGCGCCGCTTGCAAGCCCCCAGCTCTTCGATGTCCACCTTCATCGCCGTTCCACCTTCATGACGACTCCCAGGGTTCTGGTGCGAGAGGGGGGAGTTGAACCCCCACGGGTTGCCCCTCTGGATCCTAAGTCCAGCGCGTCTGCCAGTTCCGCCACTCTCGCACGACGGGTCGCGGGTAGCTCGGTGCGGGGAGGATCAGGCCAAGTAAGGATAACACAAGGCCCAAAGCGCCCCGCCAGTCCGGGCGGGATCGTGGCACAGGGCCGCCCGCTTCCGCAAGCGCGGGAGGGCCCGGCCACGGCTCAGGCCGAGCCGTCCCGCAGCCGGCGGTAGCGGCGGATCAGGGCGTTGGTAGAGCTGTCGTGCCGGAGCGCCGGCTCGTCCCGGCTCTCGAGCTCGGGCGTGATCCGGCCGGCCAGCGCCTTGCCCAGCTCCACGCCCCACTGGTCGAAGGAGTTGATGCGCCAGATCGAGCCCTGCACGAACACCTTGTGCTCGTAGAGGGCGACCAGGCGCCCCAGCGCGGCCGGGGTCAGCGCGGGGGCCAGGATGGTGTTGCTGGGCCGGTTGCCCTCGAAGGTGCGATGCGGCACCTGCGCGGCGGGCACGCCCTCCGCGGCCACCTCGGCCGCGGTCTTGCCGAAGGCGAGCGCCTCGGTCTGGGCGATGAGGTTCGCGGTGAGCAGGGCGTGGTGCCGGCCCAGCGGATCGAGCGCCCGGCCGAAGCCGATGAAATCGCAGGGGACGAGGCGCGTGCCCTGGTGGAGGAGCTGGTAGTAGGCGTGCTGGCCGTTGGTGCCCGGTGTCCCCCAGATCACCGGCCCCGTCTGGTGGGCGACGCGGCGGCCGTCCCAGTCCACCGACTTGCCGTTCGACTCCATCTCGAGCTGCTGGAGATAGAACGGCAGCCGCCCGAGATAGTGGCTGTACGGCAGCACCGCGTGGCTCTCCGCGAAGAAGAAGTTCACGTACCAGACGCCGAGCAGGCCCAGCAGCACCGGCATGTTCCGCTCGAACGGCGCGGTGCGGAAGTGCTCGTCCATCTCGTGCAAGCCGGCGAGCATGGCCCGGAAGTGCTCGGGGCCGATCGCGATCATCAGCGAGAGCCCGATGGCCGAGTCGTAGGAGTAGCGGCCGCCCACCCAGTCCCAGAACTCGAACATGCTGGCGGGGTCGATGCCGAACTTCGCGACCTCCGCCGCGTTGGTGGACACCGCCACGAAGTGCCGCGCGACCGCCTTCGGATCGTGGAGCGCGCGCAGGCTCCAATCCCGCGCCGCGTGGGCGTTGGCCAGCGTCTCCTGGGTGGTGAAGGTCTTGGAGGACACGACGAAGAGGGTCTCGGCCGGATCCAGATCCCGGGTGGCCTCGACGAAGTCGGCGCCGTCCACGTTGGAGACGAAGCGCAGCGTGAGCCGCCGGTCGCTGTAGTGGCGCAGGGCCTCGTAGGCCATGACCGGGCCCAGGTCCGAGCCCCCGATCCCGATGTTGACGACGTTGCGGATGGGCCGGCCGGTGAAGCCGGTCCAGACCCCGCTCCGCACGCGCGTGGAGAAATCGGCCATGCGGTCGAGCACCGCGTGCACGGCCGGCACGACGTCCACCCCGTCCACCAGGATGCGGCGATCGCGCGGCGCCCGCAGCGCCACGTGGAGCACCGCGCGGCCCTCGGTGATGTTGATCATCTCCCCGGAGAACATCGCGTCGATGCGCTGTCGCAGGCCGGCCGCCTCGGCCAGGATCAGCAGCAGCCGCAGCGTCTCGTCGGTGATCCGGTTCTTCGAGTAGTCGAGATGGAGCCCGGCCGCCTCGAGGGTGAGGCGCTCGCCCCGGTTCCGGCCCTCCGCGAACAGCGTCCGCAGATGAACGTCCCGCACCTGCCCGTGATGCTTCCGCAGCGCCGCCCACGCCTCGCTCTGGCTGATCACCGTGTCCCCTCCCCCTCCCGCGCGAACAGGACCGCGCGGCTGTGCCGCGCGATCATCAGGTCTTCCCGGGTCGGCACGACCCGCACCTGGCAGGCGCTCTCCTCCGCGCTCACCCGGTCGGCGTGGGCCGCGTTCCGGGCCGGATCGAGGCGGATCCCCAGGTGGCCGAGCCCCTCGCAGATCTCCGCACGCACCGGCGCCGCCCGCTCCCCGATGCCCGCCGTGAACACCAGCGTGTCGAGCCCGCCCAGCGCCGCCGCGAAGGCCCCCACCTGCCGGCGCGCCTGGTAGCAGAACATCGCCACCGCCAGCGCGGCGTCCCGGTCGCGATCCCGTCGCTCCAGCAGCGTCTTCATGTCCGCGCTCACGCCCGACACCCCGAGCAGGCCTGACTCCTTGTTCACCAGTCGGTCGAGCCGCTCGGCATCGTGGCCTTTCTCCCGCATCAGGTAGAGGAGCACGCCCGGATCGAGATCGCCCGTGCGCGTGCCCATCATGAATCCGCCCGCCGGCGTGAGCCCCATGCTCGTGTCGACGGGCCGCCCGTCGCGCACCGCGGCCATGCTCGCCCCGTTGCCCAGGTGGGCGATCACCACGCGGCCGCGGCTGGCCGGGCCGAGCCGCTCGATCACGTACTCGTAGGATAGCCCGTGGAAGCCGAACCGCCGGACGCCGGTCGCGTCACTCAGCCCGCGCGGAAGAGGGAAGCGGCGGGCCACCTCCGGCAGATCGCGGTGGAACGCGGTGTCGAAGCAGACGACCTGCGGCAGCGCGGGGAAGCGGGCGGCCACCGCCTCCACGCCGGCCAGGCCGCTCGGCATGTGCAGCGGGGCCAGGGCGACGACCCCGCGCAGGTCGCGGAGGAGCCCCGGCGTCACGCGCTCCGGCGCCAGGTGGTCCGGCCCGCCGTGCACGAGGCGATGGCCGACGCCGACCGGCTCGGGCAGCGCGTGCTCGCCGATCAGCGCGAAGATCGCGGCCACCGCCGCGCCGTGATCGGCCCAGCGGCCCGACACCCGACGCTCCGGCCCACCCGGCTGCCTGACCCAGGCGAGCGCGCCGGGGCGACCGATCTCCTCTACCTCGCCGTCGGCCAGGCAGTCCTCCCCGTCCCACACCGAGAACTTGAGCGACGAGGAGCCCGCGTTCAGGCAGAGGATGATAGGGGCGTCGGGCATCAGGGCTCGCTCCAGCGCCAGTCCCGCACCTCCGGCATGTCCTCGAGGTGCTCGCGGATGTAGCCCTCGTGCCGGTCCAGCATGACCCGGCAGTGGCCGGCGAGCGCGGCCCCCCGCGCCTCTCCGCCCGGGACGCGCCGCAGCGCTTCGAGACAGAGGTGGTAGCGGCTCATTCCGTTGCGGACGACCATGTCGAATGGGGTCGTGGTCGTGCCCTCCTCGTTGAAGCCGCGCACATGAAACCGCTCGGCGGCGGGACGGCCGTGGATCAGCTCGTGCAGGGCGCGCTGATAGCCGTGGAAGGCGAAGACCACCGGCGTCGTCTCGGTGAACAGCGCGACGAACGTTTCGTCGTCGAGCCCGTGCGGGTGGAAGCGCGGGGCGAACAGCGTCATGAGGTCGACCACGTTGACCACCCGGACCCGGAGCGCGGGCGCGTGGCGGCGCAGCAGCCAGGCCGCGGCCACCACCTCGAGCGTCGGCACGTCGCCCGCCGCGGCCAGCACCACGTCGGGCGCCCCGTCGTCCGCGCTGCCCGCCCAGGGCCAGACCGACACGCCCCTCGCGCAATGCGCCCGCGCCGTTTCGAGGTCGAGCCACTGGAGCTGGGGCTGCTTGTCGATGACGATCAGGTTCACGTAGTTGCGGCTGCGGAAGCAGTGGTCCGCCACCGAGAGCAGGCAGTTGGCGTCGGGGGGCAGATAGATCCGCGACACCGTCCCCTTCTTGGAGAGCACCACGTCGATCAGGCCCGGGCCCTGATGGCTGAAGCCGTTGTGGTCCTGGCGCCACGAGGTCGACGTGAGCAGGACGTTGAGCGAGGCGACCGGCTCACGCCACGACAGCCGCTCCGCCTCCTGCAGCCACTTGGCGTGCTGCACCGTCATCGACGCCGAGACCATCGCGAAGGCCTCGTAGCTCGCGAACAGCCCGTGCCGGCCGGTGAGCAGGTAGCCCTCGAGCCAGCCCTGGCAGCAGTGCTCGCTCAGGATCTCCATCACGCGGCCGTCCGGGGCCACGTGATCGTCGCCGGCCGTGCGCGGCAGCACCGAGCACCGGCGCTCCACCTCGAACACGTCGCCGAGCCGGTTGGAATTGGTCTCGTCCGGGCAGAAGAGGCGGAAGTTGGCGGCGGCCCGGTTGCGCGTGAAGATGTCGCGCATGAACTTCCCGAGCTGGCGGGTCGAGCCGTGCAGCTCCATGGCCGGCCGCGGGACGGGCAGCGCGTAGTCTGCGTAGTCGGGCAGGTCGAGCGGCTGGAGCCGACGGCCGCCGTTGGCGTGGGGATTCGCGCCGAGCCGACGGTCGCCCCGGGGGGCGAGCGCGGCGAGCTCGGCGCGGAGCCGCCCGCGGTCGTCGAAGAGCTCCTCCGCCCGGTAGCTCCGCATCCAGGCCTCGAGCAGGGCCAGGTGCGCGGGATCCTCGCGCACGCGGTCCACCGGCACCTGGTGCGCGCGGAACGTACCCTCGACCGGCAGCCCATCCACCACCTTGGGCCCGGTCCATCCCTTGGGCGTGCGCAGCACGATCGCGGGCCAGCGCGGGCGCGTGGCGCGGGCGGGGCCGGCGCCGGGACGCCGGGCCTCCGCCCGGATGGCCCGGATCCGCGCGTGGCAATCGTCGAGCACGCGGGCGAAGCGCGCGTGCATCGCGGCGGGATCGTCCCCCGCCACCACGAGAGGCTCCCAGCCGTGGCCGCGCAGCAGGCTCACCACGTCGTCGTCGTCGGAGCGCCCGAGCACGGTGGGCCCACCGATCTTGTAGCCGTTGAGGTGGAGGATGGGGAGCACCGCCCCGTCCCGCGCCGGGTTGAGGAAGTCGATGCCGGTCCAGCTCCCGGCGAGCGGCCCGGTCTCGGCCTCGCCGTCACCCACCACCGCGGCCACGATGAGCTCCGGGTTGTCGAAGGCCGCGCCGAAGGCGTGCACCAGCACGTAGCCGAGCTCGCCGCCCTCGTGGATGGAGCCGGGCGTCGGCACGCTCACGTGGCTCGGGATGCCTCCGGGGGTGGAGAACTGGCGGAAGAGCCGGCGCAGGCCGGCGGCGTCCCGCGACACGTCCGGGTAGATCTCGGAGTACGTGCCCTCGAGGTAGACGTTGGCCACGATGGCGGGCCCGCCGTGGCCCGGACCGGCCAGGTAGATCACGTCCGCGCCGGTCTCGGTCACGAGCCGGTTCAGGTGCGCGTAGATGAAGCTCAACCCGGGCGAAGTGCCCCAGTGGCCGAGCAGCCGCGGCTTGACGTGCTCGACCGCGAGCGGCTCGCGCAGCAGGGGATTATCTTGAAGATAGATCTGGCCGACCGTCAGATAGTTCGCGGCCCGCCAGTACGCGTCGAGGAGCTGAATCTGCTCGGCCGACATCGCCATGAGCTCATCTCCCGCCAGCCGGTCCCGCGGCGGCGCGAGCGAGGGCGCGCGCCCGCAGCGCGGACAGGTCATAGTCGACGAGGTCGCCGATTCGCTCGATGCTGAGGTCGGCGGCCGGATGGGTGGCGAGGATCTCCGGATCGTGGGCGTAGTGGCCCTGGCGAGGGAACACCGTGGTCACCCGCCGACCCCACGCGCGCTTCACCGCGGTGAGGATCCGGAGCTTGTCGTCCACCAGAACGTAGTGCTCCGCGGGGTATCGCTGCTCGACGTCGTCGAGCTCCCGCTCCTTGTGCACGTAGATCAGCACGCCGTCCACCGCCTCGGCCAGGCCGGAGCGCCGGACCTTGCGCGGCTGGAACACGACGTCGCCGTCCGAGAGGATCACGGTCGGCCCCCAGCTCCGGAAGCGCTCGAGCACGTCGAGGGAGCCGGGATAGAGCCGGTTCGCGAAGGGGTAGTCCACCAGGAAGGCCGACACCGTCAGCAGGCGCAGGTCGCGCGGGAACTCGAGCCGGTAGCGCTGCAGGGCTCCGAGGTAGTCCGCGTAGCCCAGCTCGGCCCGGAGCTGCTCGAAGAGCGCCCAGTAGCGCGCCCGGCCCGGGGGCCCGACCGCCTCGTCGAGGTGGCGGCGGAGGTCGGCGGTCACGCGGTCATTGTCGAGGAGCGTGTTGTCCACGTCCACGAGGAACACCACCGCCGCGCGCGCGGAGCCGGTCACGCGCGCGGGGGCCCATCCTCGGCGGGCTTCTCCCGATGCCCGCCGAACTCGAAGCGCAGCGCGGAGAGCACCTTGCCCGCGAACTCGCCGTTGCCGCGTGAGCTGAATCGCTCGTAGAGCGCGGCACTCAGCACCGGCACCGGCACCCCCTCGTCCACGGCGGCCGCGATGGTCCACCGCCCCTCCCCCGAGTCGGAGACGCGGCCCGAGAAGTCGCCCAGATCCCGGCTCTTGGTGAGCGCGCTCGCGGTGAGATCGAGCAGCCAGGAGGCAACCACGCTGCCGCGGCGCCACACCTCGGTGATGTCCCGCAGGTCCAGGTCGTAGCGGTAATGCTCCGGGTTCCGCAGGGGCGAGGTCTCGGCGTCCGCGGCGCGGGTGCTCGCGGCTCCCGCGTTGGCGTGGCGGAGGACGTTGAGACCCTCCGCGTAGGCCGCCATCAGCCCGTACTCGATGCCGTTGTGGACCATCTTCACGAAGTGCCCCGCTCCGTTCGGCCCGCAGTGCAGGTAGCCGTGCTCCGCGGTGCCGCCGGTCTCCTCGCGGCCCGGGGTGCGCGGGATGGTGCCGAGGCCCGGGGCCAGCGACGCGAAGATCGCGTCGAGGCGCTTCACCGCTCCCGGCTCGCCGCCGATCATGAGGCAGAATCCGCGCTCGAGCCCCCACACACCTCCGCTCGTGCCCACGTCCACGTAGTGGAGACCGCGCGCGGCCAGCTCGCCGGCCCGCCGGATGTCGTCGTGGTAGTGCGAGTTGCCGCCGTCGATGATCACGTCGTCGCGCTCGAGCAGGGGCGCGAGGGACGCGAGCGTCTGGTCCACCGCGGCCGCCGGCACCATGATCCATACCGCGCGCGGGCGGGCCAGCGTCTGGACGAACGCGGGAAGCGACGCGGCGCCGGTGGCGCCCTCGCGGGCGAGCGCCTGCACCGCGGGGGCGGAGACGTCGAAGACCACGCAGTCGTGGCCCGCCCGGTGGAGCCGCCGCACCATGTTGGCGCCCATGCGTCCCAGACCGATCATGCCGAGCTGCATCACTCGCTCCTTTGTGCGACCGCCACCGCCGCGATGACCGCCGCGCCGGCGCCGGTGGAATCCTTCACGTACGCGGTCGCGATGCGACCGGCACGCTCCCCGCCAAGCAGTTCAACGATGGCCTCGCGCACGAGCGCCTCGAAGCCCGGGTAGCCGCCCCAGACGCTGCCGTCCACCGCGATGGTACGCCGGTCGGCGAGCTCCGCGTCGAGGAAGCGCAGGGTGCCGACGAGCGCGGCCGCCACCAGTCGGGCCGAGCGGCGGGCGATCGCCGCGGTGAGCGCGCGGACGCCCCACCGCTCCTCCGGCGTGCTCGAGGCGCCGAGCGAGCGGAGCCACGCGGCCACGTCGTCGAGCCCGGCGGTGTGATCGGCGGCGATGCGCGAGAGGGAGGCGCTGTCGAGGGCGAACGGGGTGGTGAACGCGGGGGAGGCCGACCAGCGAAACTGCCCGGTCCGCTTCCCCAGGTCCTCCAGCGCGCGGCGCAGCAGCTCACCCAGATAGTGCCCGGAGACCATCTTCTCGAAGCGCTGCGCGCCCGGCGGCGGCTCGTCGATCTCGCGGTCGAGCGCGGCGTCATACGGGGTTCCGACGGCGCCGACCCCGTCGAAGTTCCCGGACTCCAGGTTCCGGATGCCCGCCGGCCCCAGGTCCGCGGCCAGGTTGGTGCCGGTGCCCAGGATCAGCCCCACGTCGGCCGGGGCCGCGCCCGCGTCACGACCCCGCGCCCGGTAGCTCTGCAGCATCAGGGTGGCCACCGTGTCGTTGGCCACCGCGGCCACCACGATCCGATCGAGCCCGGCGCGGCGGAGCGCGGCGCCGAGCAGCACCGCCACGTCCTGGCCCTCGAGGCCCTTCAGGCGCCAGCCCTTGGTCGAGGCCAGCGCCACGGCTCGATCGATCCGCTCGAGGCGGGCCGGGTACGAGTAGATGAACGCGAGCGGCGCGGCCGTGACGCCGTGCCCCCGGGCCACGCGTCCGACCGCCCGGGCGATCAGGTCGAAGACCGGCTCCGGCGCGCCGCGCTTGTCCGACTCGGAGAAGGTGAGCGCTTCCTCCGCGACGATGCGGGTCACCCCGCCCGCCCCGAGCTCGACCAGGCCGGCCCGGGCCTTGGTGCCCCCCCAGTCCACCACCATCACCCGTCCCCGCTCGTGCCCCGAGGGCTGCCGGGTGAAGGTTCGTAACATCTTGAGGGAGCTGGGCTCGCCGACGAGCCCGCGCGCCATCTGCCGGGTGAGGTCGCGGGCGATGGGCTCGAGCACGGACACCGGGGCGTCGAACCGGGCGGCCGTCGAGGCGATCGCGGACTCGTCGGAAGCGCCCATGGGCGTCATCATACTCCGGGGGTGGCGGTGCTATGATGAGGCCCACGATATGAGCACGCCAGAGCGTCGCAAGACGATCTCGGTGGACGTCGGCGGGGTCAAGGTGGGCGGCAAGCGGCCCATCGTGGTCCAGTCCATGACCAACACCGACACCGCCGACGTGGCCGGGACGGTGGCGCAGGTCAACGCGCTGCACGCGGCGGGCAGCGAGCTGGTGCGCGTCACCGTCAACACCGAGGCGGCGGCCCGCGCGGTCCCCGAGATCGTCGAGCAGGTGACCGTGCCGGTGATCGGCGACTTCCACTACAACGGCCACGTGCTGCTGACCAAGTATCCGGACTGCGCGCGCGCGCTCGCCAAGTACCGCATCAATCCCGGCAACGTCGGGGGCAAGCACCACGACGACAACTTCCGCGCGATCGTCCAGGTCGCGGTGGACAACGGCAAGCCGGTGCGCATCGGCGTCAACTGGGGGAGCCTCGATCAGAACCTCCTCACCCAGATGATGGACGCCAACGCCAAGAGCGCGGAGCCGCTCACCGCCCGCGACGTCACCATGAACGCGATGGTGGAGAGCGCGATCCAGTCCGCCGAGCTGGCCGAGCAGACCGGGCTCGGCCACGATCGCATCATCCTCTCCGCCAAGGTCTCGGGCGTGCAGGATCTGGTGGACGTCTATCGCAAGCTCGCCCCGCGCTCCGACTACCCGCTGCATCTCGGCCTCACCGAGGCGGGCATGGGCGCCAAGGGCATCGTGGCGAGCACCGCCGGCCTGGCGATCCTGCTGCAGGAGGGGATCGGCGACACGATCCGCGTCTCGCTCACCCCCAAGCCCAACGGCGACCGCACCGAGGAGGTGCAGGTCGCCCAGCTCATCCTCCAGTCCCTGGGGCTGCGCAGCTTCCTGCCCCTGGTGACCGCCTGCCCCGGCTGCGGGCGCACCACCTCGACCTTCTTCCAGGAGATGGCGGAGCAGATCCAGGCCTACCTGCGCGACCGGATGCCGGTCTGGAAGGGCCGCTACGCGGGCGTGGAGGAGCTGAAGGTCGCGGTGATGGGCTGCGTGGTCAACGGCCCCGGCGAGTCCAAGCACGCCGACATCGGCATCTCGCTGCCCGGCACCTTCGAGGAGCCCAAGGCGCCCGTCTTCGTGGACGGCGCGCTCAAGCTCACGCTCAAGGGCGACACCATCGTCGCCGACTTCCTGAAGATCCTCGACGACTACGTCGAGAAGCGCTACGCGGCCGGCCGCAAGTAGCGGCGCGGCCGGTCGGGACTCCCGCCATGCCCATCTCGCCCTACACGCGCGATCTCCGCGCCAAGATCGGACACGCCCTCCTGCTGCAGCCCGGCGTCGCCGCGGTCATCGTCAACCCGGCGGGCCAGGTGCTGCTGCAGCGCCGGAGCGACGACGGGGAATGGGGGCTCCCGGGCGGCGCGATGGAGCCGGGTGAAGAGCCCGCGGAGACCCTGGTGCGGGAGATCCGCGAGGAGACCGCGCTCGAGGTCGTCCCCGAGCGGATCGTCGGGGTCTACGGGGGGCCGGATTTTCGCGTGCGCTACCCGAACGGCGACGAGGCGGCAATCCTGAGCGTCACCTTCTTCTGCCGGCCGGTCGCGGGCGCGGCGCGCGTCAACGACGACGAGTCGCTGGAGGTCCGCTACTTCGCGCCCGACGCCCTGCCCGCCATGGCGCCGCGCCACCGCATGCGGATCGAGGACGCGCTTCGGAACGACCCGCGGGCGCGCTTCCGGTAGCTCGCGCCGCCGCCCCCTCACCCTGCCGCCCCCTCACCCTGCCCTCTCCCCCTCGCGGGGGAGAGGGTGGATCAGGGCTACGTTTTCAGCAGCTCCTCCGCGATACGCTTGACCTCGCCCGCCTCCACCTGGCCCTTGTGGGTCTTCATGATGTCGCCGACCAGGCGCCCGGCCTGCTTGGGGTCGCTGATGCCGAGGGTGCCGATGCGCTCTCGCACCAGCGCGCGCACCGCCGCCTCGTCCATCGTCTTGGGCAGGTAGCGCTCGCAGAACTCGATCTCGAAGCGGAGCTGGGCGGCCTGGGCCGCGCCGCGCTCCCCCGCCTTCTCGTACTCGGCCAGCGCCTTCTGGAGCAGCTTGCGGTAGGCGGAGATCACGTCGAGCACGAGCGGGTCGTCCACCGTGCCCGCGAAGCCCTTGGCGGTGCGCCGCTCCTGGATCTTGGTCTTGAGCATGCGCACCACGTCGGCGGTCCGGCTGTCCTTGGCCTTGATGGCCTGGGTGAGCGTGTCGTTCAGCGTCTGCTCGAGTGCCATGCAGATCCTCTAGGCCAGCCAGTCGGCCAGCTTGGTGAGCGTCGAGAGCTCGCGGTCGGGGCGCGGCTCGCCCCGGACCTGGTGCTTGCGGTTGATCCAGGCCGTCGGGATGCGGTGCCGCCGGGCCGGGGTCACGTCGTGGAAGTGGCTCTGGGCCGCGTGCAGCCAGCGCCGGCCGCCGATGCGCTCGCGCGCGGTCACGAAGTGCGCGTCGGCCGGCTTGTAGGAGCGCACCTGCTGGGCGGTCACGATCAGGTCGAACGGCACCGTAAAGTGCTTCCGCGTGCCCGCCAGCAGGTCGTCGTCCACGTTGGAGAGGATGCCGAGCTGGTAGCCGGCCCGGAAGAGGCGCTCGAGCGCCGCGTTCGTGTCCGGGAACGGGATCCAGAACGGGAGACTCTCGGCCAGGAAGCCCGTGCGCGACTCGGGCAGCTCCCAGGCGAGCTGCCGGGCGACGCGGCGCGTGCTCTCGGTCAGCACCTCGCGATAGCTCCGGTAGCGCTCGGCCTCGACCTCCGCCTCGATCTTCTCGTAGGCCTCGAAGACGTGGCCCGGGTCGAGCCGACCGCCGGTCTCCGCGACCGCCTTCGCGAACGCCCCCGCGATGCCGCCGTCCCAGTCGATGAGGGTGCCGTAGCAGTCGAAGGTGATGATGTCGTAGGGACGCGCGGCGCTCATCGGCGATGCCCTCAGACGGTGGGCCGCTTCTGCGCCCACGGCCGCGCCTGCTCGAAGGCGGCGGAGGCCTGCAGGACCTGGAGGTCGGCCAGGCGCCGGCCGACGATCTGCAGCCCGACCGGCATGCCGGAGGCGGTGAACCCGGCGGGCACGGTGGCGGCGGGCTGCCCGGTGAAGTTGAACGGATAGCTGAAGCCGGCCCACGGGAACCAGTCCCACACGTGCTGCGGAAAGCCCACCGGGTTGAGCCGGCCGACCTCGAAGGCCGCCACCGACACGGTCGGGGTCAGCAGCAGGTCGTAGGTATCGAAGAAGGCGCGCACCGCGTCGCAGTAGGCGTTCTTGCGGCCGCGCATCGCCACGTAGGCTTCCGCGCTGTAGCGGCGGCCGGCCTCGAGGGCCGCGACCAGGCCCGGATCCATGCGGGAGCGGAACTCGTCGAGGAACTGGCCGTAGTTGCCCGCGTAGTGCGCGTTCCACATGAGGCGAATCATCTCGCGGGTGTCCGGCCAGCTCACCTTGACGTCCTCCACCGCACAGCCCAGCTCCTGGAACGCGAGCGCGGCGCGCTGCGCGACCTGGCCCACCTCGGGATCCACCTGGAGACAGCCCAGATCGAGGCTCCAGCCCACGCGCAGGCCGCGGACGCCCTCGCGCAGGCGGCCCACGTAGTCGGCCGGCGGCGCGTCGAGCGACTGGCGGTCCCAGTCGTCGGGCCCCGCCATCACCCCGAGCATCAGCGCGGCGTCCGCCACCGTGCGCGTCATCGGTCCGGCATGCGAGGCGCTGTCGGTGTTGGAGACGGGCCACATCGGCACCCGCCCGAACGTGGGCTTGAGGCCGTAGATGCCGCAGAAGGCCGACGGCACGCGCACCGAGCCCGCGCCGTCCGAGCCCTGGTGGAGCGGCCCCAGTCCGGCCGCGGTCGCCGCGCCGGCGCCCGCGCTCGAGCCGCCCGAGGTCATGGCGAGGTTCCAGGGATTGCGCGTGATGCCGGTCAGCGGGCTATCGCCGAGCGCTTTCCAGCCGAACTCCGGCGTGGTCGTCTTGCCGGTGAGGACGGCGCCGGCCGCCTTGAGCCGCCGCACGTACGGCGCGTCCACCTCGCCGATGCGCGTGGCGAAGACGTGGGAGCCGAAGCGCGCGGGCACGCCCTCCACCAGGGCCAGGTCCTTGATCGAGACCGGGATGCCGTGGAGCGGGCCGAGCCGCCCACCCTTCATCACCGCCTCCTCGGCGGCGCGCGCGGCGGCCAGCGCGGCGTCCGCGGTCACCGTGCAGAACGCGTTGATCTTCGGGTTCACCTGCTCGATGCGCTCGAGCACCGCCCGGGTCAGCTCCACCGGCGACAGCGCCTTCGACCGGATGCGGGCGGTGAGCTCGGTTGCGGGCGTGTAGGC
>Ga0209640_10003070_pt1 | contig 14615 bp, 19 predicted proteins | sample RifCSP10_1_FD_184018 | JGI IMG/M metagenome (GOLD analysis project Ga0209640, IMG submission 184018) | Soil microbial communities from Rifle, Colorado - Rifle CSP2_sed 10_1 (SPAdes) (version 2) | ecosystem: Environmental > Terrestrial > Deep subsurface > Rock core/Sediment | place: Rifle...
GATCCCTTGGGCCCACCGCTCTCCGAGAATATCCCGGGCCTCTTCGAGAGTCTTTCCTCCCTTGAGCAGGTCGTAGTACCCCCACGCGCAGTAGAAATCCATGTAGTCGGTAAGGCCAACCAGAGCCGCGAGCTTTCCGCAGGCGCCGCGCGAATTCGGGATATCCGGGTAGAATTCCCCGATGAGCATATGGCCCCAGTACTCGGCGTCCTCGCGCGTCCGAATCTTCTCCAGGATCGCGCGGTGGCGATCTACCAGCCGGCACATTGGCGTCTCGAGGAAGTCGTCCGTTTCGATCTTCCTCGACCGTGTCGTCTTTCTCGTCACGTCCAACATGAATTGGGCAAGGACGGGTAAACGTTTGGTTTGCAGGTCATCAAGAGAGGTTCTGCTAACCCGTGATCGGACGCTTCTATTAGGGGCCGCATGGATGTGGCAGCATTTCACTGGGTTCGCCCTCCTCGCCGTGATGCTTAAGTACGTGTCGCGTAATTAGTACGCGAATGTCCTCGCTAGAGACCCACCTGCGAAAGGCGGAGGAGTTCCGAGAGGGTGCTTCCAGGGTCAACGCGCCCGGCCTCCTCGTCGAGGCGTGGTTCCTCAGCGCTTACCATCTCATCGAGGCATGTGCAGCCAAGAAGAGGGTCCACATCCAGAAGCACCAACGGGTGCCCGATGAACTTCAGCGGAACCCGGCGATCCTGGGTCCGAACACCTCCACCGTGGCCGACGCGTTCCGCTACTTGGACCACAACGCCCGAGCCAAGTTCGTCTACGGAAACTCCGGGACGCGGGCCGATCTCGCGAAAGCGCGGAAGAGTTTCGAGACGATCGAGTCCATCTGTCGGGAGGTACTGGGATGAGTCCTCCCAGGTTTGAGGAAGCAATTCGGGCGGCGGCCCGGGAGCTCGCCGCGGTCCCAGGCGTGCGATCCGCAGTCCTGTTTGGCTCGGCGGCGCGGGGCAGCGCAACGGAAGAGAGCGACATCGACATCTTCATTGAGTGCAACCCAGACGCAGAGGATCCCGCATGGAAGGTCCTGCTCGCCCTCGACCGCCAGTTCGACGTGGAGTTCAGCGTCATCTATTATCGCCCCGAGGAGCGCGACGCCATCGATAAGCAATTCCTCGAATCCATTTTCCGCCAAGGTCGGGTCCTCTTCGGCAGCCTTCCTAGCGTGACACCGGTCGAGCTCGACCTCCAGCCTCTCCGCCTCGTAAGCTACCAAACGGGCCGTCTGTCCCCCCGCAAGCGCGCTCAGTTCCTCCGAGAGATCGACGGATACAAGACTCAAAAGCGGGTTGGGAACAAGACGTACGTCGTCCGGAAGCCTGGGTTCTTGACAGACGTCGGTGGCTGGCGGGTCGGGCGAGGAGCGGTCATCGTCCCCGAGGACAAAATCGAGGCTTTCGACGAAATTCTTCGGCGATATGGAGCCAAGCGGCACATCATTCCGATCTGGTCTCAGCGTCCGTGACCCGACAATCCGGCAGATTGTCACACCTGGCAGATAGACCGTATTGCTATCCGATCTTACCAGCCGCGAGCAGGCCCACTGTGAGGTTGGCCTGATCCCTCAAATGGAAGCCAGCCCCGCAGTCGTCGGATCAGGTTCGCCTCGCTAGGAGGACTCCTGTGTCTTCGACATCACGAATTCGATCGCCTTTCGCTGCTGGTCAAGGGTCACATTCCCTTTGACCCCATGCTCGAGGAGAATCTCTATCATCTCTCGAACGGTCGTCTCCGCCATCGCCGCGGCTTCGCGCAATGTAACCTTCCCCTCCCGATAGAGCTGAACCGCGTATTCAGCCGCGCCCATCGCAATGAGCTTCCGTATCGCCGTAGACTCGTCCAAGCGCTCACGCCGAGCGAGTTCGCGAATCGTCTTGAGCAGGGACTCAGGGATCCTGAGGCTTTTCACACCGCTCACAGCATGTCCTCCAAAGCGTTCCGTGCAAGGAGATACTCGTTCTCCCCAATGAACTCAGCGAGTCGTTCAAGGTACACGAGAGCTTGGCGAGCATCGATGTGCTTCATACGAACCATGAGAACCATGAGCGAACTAGATGTCACATAGGGAATCCGCAGGGCATCGAGAGTTTGGAGGAATCTCCGGTCGTCACTCGCAACCGAGTCGTATCCGCCGGAACGAAATAGGAGCAAGACCTCCCCTTCGCCGCTCGCGAGCCGGAGGTCACGCACAATCGGCTCCGCGGCTCGATTCCTGCGAGGCGTCCGGATTGTTATCCGATTCCGCCGGATGCTCTCTTCGATCTTTAGTGCGTCAGGAAATCCCGCCTCCTTCCCCCTGTCGACAGATTCCACCACAACTCCTCGCGGGATGGAGATCGTGAGTGCCAAAGTTGCGGTCTCCTTCAACGAAGTCTTTGCCAGCTTAATGAGCACGTCCGAATTCGCGCTGCACGTAGCGATACGCGCAGATTGTCCCCCTCAGCGGTGGCCGTGTCTCCTCCTGTTCCTCCCGCGAATAGTTTCATGCTGCACGGACGAACCATCTAATACGGCATGCGGGCTCCTGCCGACGTGAAGAGGCTCCGTGAGCGCCGGCACCGAAAGGAGGAACGGCTCCGCGCCCTCGCGGAATCCGCCATCCGGGCACGCCGCTTCGCGGCAGCGGAGACATTGGACATGGGATTCGAGCTCATCGAATCGGGGAGGAGCCTGAGCCGTGCCGCCGAGGAAGCGGACGCTGGACGCGGTACTTAGGACCGCGGAGGACGTCCTGCGCTCGAGCCGTGTGGACCACGTCTTCGTGGGCGGAGTCACAGTCCTAGCGTTCGGCATGCCCAGAACGACCACCGACGTGGACGTCATCGCGGCCATCGACGCGAAGAGGATCCCGAAAATCGTGGCGGGATTCCAGCGCGCGGGATTCCTCGCCTCCGCCCAGGACCTGCACGATGCCCTCGTCGAAGGCGGCCATGTCACGATCCACGACACGCGGTCTGCCTACCGGATTGATCTCGTGCCCGCCCGCACGGAGGCGCACCGGGAGGCGCTCAGGACCAAGAGGAGAGTCGCGTGGCGCGGCCGCCGACTCCCGTTCGCCGCCCCCGAGCACACGATCGTGATGAAGCTCCGCTGGGGGAGCGAACAGGATCTCGAAGATGCCATGGGCATCTACATTCGACAGGAGGAAGCGCTCGACTTTCAGGCCATGAGGGGCTTCGCGCGGCGCCACGGCGTGGCCCGAGAGCTGAGGGACCTAGAGAAGCAGGCGCGGAACCTCTCCGGAGGATGATCCGTGCAGAAGCCGCCATGGGTCATGAAGTAGCTCGCTTGCGGGGGCTACTCCGGTGGCGACCCCAAGCGTCCCACACTTCGCGGGCCATCTTCTCGAAGTTCTCTTCGGGGCCAGCCAGACCGATTGAAAACCATTGGACGAATTCCTGGTGCAATATCCGCCGTGTATCGGATGCCGACCGCGCTCCCTCCAGGCGCAGTAGGATCGTGTCTACCTCAGGTTCGTAATCGTCCGGCAGCTGTGCAATCTCGATGGGATCGTGTTTCGTCACAATCCGAAGGACTTCATCGTAGAGGGAACCGTAGCGCGCTCTCAGAACAGTGCGATGCTCCAGAATCTTTCCTGCTGATTTCGGATTGCCCGTCACCGAGAGACCGAGGCTCCCCGGAAGAATCAAACTTGCGGTAGGCGAGGTCGCATTCTGTGCAGGTTGTCGCGCCACGACCGGATCGTTCCTAGGTCCGCCGGAGCACACCGCCGTCCTCGAGAATCTGTTGACGCCACCTGCCTCCCCACCATTCATGGCCCGGCCACCAGCCCGGGATCTCCTCTGGGATCCTCACGAGCTTGACCTCTTCAATCTCTTCGATGTCTTGCGGTGTGCCGGTTTCCGACAAAGCGAGGCACCGGAACGCGACAAACCACCGTTCGAGATTCCATGCCCGCCACCGGATTCGGACCCGGTAGATCCCAACGAGGTTTCTCAGCCGGACCCGTCGGCCCGTCTCCTCCAACGCCTCACGGAGGGCCACTTCCTCGACATTCTCGGCTTCCTCGATGACCCCCGTCGGGAGGTCGAAGGCACCCGGGGAAGCGCCGCGCCCTCGAACAACCGCGAGTCGTCCCTCGGCATCCTCGATGAGGAGGACGATTTCTCCGAAGCACGGCGTATCCTCTATCTCTCGCCGGAAGTCCACGTGGCGTTGATCCCAGCGAGCAACCCGCCATCGGACCTTCCCATATCTCCTCTCGAGCCGTCGAATCTCCAGGTCGGGAGGCCGCTCGACGTCGTATCCGTGGAGAGGAGATTGGAGTTCCTGTCAATCGTGGTTTCGAGACAGCGAGCGAGTGACTCCACGAGGACCGATGCAATGCCGCGATGTCCTCACCCCCGATTCTGGGACTTCGAAACTCTTATCGTGCCACGACCACCTCGCCCGTGCATGCGCTTCGATGACCGTCAGTGGGCGGGGCTCCTCCTGTTCGGCGGGATTGCGGAGTTTGCGATCGGCCTGACGATCGCCGAGGCCGTGTATCCCGGTTACAGTGTCTCGAGGAACTACATCAGCGACCTCGGCATCGGTGTCGCGTCGGGGATCTTCAACGCGGCGATCATCCTCGTCGGACTCGCGGGCTTCTTCTCGTCGAGGTTCCTCTTCCTCACGTTCCACGACCGAATCCTGTGGATCCTCGTCGCCCTCGCGGGAATCGGCGCGATCGGCGTGGGCATCTTCACGGAAGACTACCCGTTGGTCCACAGCATCTTCTCCCTCGTAACCTTCCTCTTCGCCGCCCTCGCCGCAACCTATGCGTTCCGGTTCATCCGGCCGCCCCTCGGGTACCTGTCGATCGTACTCGGCGTGTTCTCCCTCGCGGCCCTTGGCCTCTTCGTGTCCAAGACGTATCTGGGCCTCGGCCCGGGCGGGATGGAACGGATGATCGTGTGGCCCGTCCTCGTGTGGGGACTCGCGTTCGGGGGATACCTCCTGGGCACCTCGGCCGGATCCGGAGAGACATCTACTCCCGGAACGTCGACCTAGTGGAGACCTCCCCGTTTCCGTCATACGGTACTGGAGAAAGCCTTTAGACCGACGGCTATATCGCCCGCTCCCCGGGTGGTCTGTTCCGAATGCGTTTTCCTTGGATCGTCGTCGTGGTCCTCCTCGCCACCCTCGTGGCCACGATGGGAAACGCGCCATCCGCCACTGGGGCGCTGCAGAAACCCGCATACAGCTCTGGGGATCGCTGGGTTTACGACCTCCGCGGTTCCCTCGATGCGTTCCCGGGGACCAACGTGAGCGATGTGGGCACGTTCTCGTTCGGGCTCGTGGGTCGCGTGGAGGTCGCGATCCTGGGTGCGGACCAGGCCCTCGTCGACGGCGTGTCGACCTCCGTCGTCCGCGTCGAGACCCGAGCCTCCGGATTCCTGAACGGGACGTTCTCCGCCCCCGGGCTCCCGGGGACCGGGACCGTGAGCGGGACGTTCTCCTCCCTCACGACGGACCTCTGGGAGACGCAGGCGTACCTCCCGGTCGCCTCGGAGGGCACGACGACGTACCTCGCAACGATCTCGTTTCTCGTGACGATCGACTTCTCCGCGAGCATCCGGCTGAACGCGACGACCGCGTACGCCTCGATCCCCGCCTTCGACCTCGACGTCGGGGAGTCCGCGACGACCCCGTACACGACGGACGTCCTCGCGAACACGACTGCCACCTTCTCGGGCGAGACGTTCACCTCGGAGAACGTCACGAGCCTCTCTTCGACGTGGACGCGGGAGGTCCTCCGGGAGACGACCGTCGCGGTCGACGCGGGGATGTTCTCCGCGTACGAGATGAACCAGACCCTCACGGTCTTCCCGGGCCTCGCGGGCTTCGTCCCCACCAATAGGGCGAACGAGACCGCGTACTTCTCGAACTCCGCCGGTAACTACGTGAAGCGCGACGCGTATGCGAACGGCACGCGGGTGGCGGAGATATCCTTGGTGTCGTACTCGTACGGCCCGGGGTCCTCGGGGTTGTCGATCGTCGACCTCTCCCTTATCGTCGGCGTACCGATCGTCGCGCTCCTCGCGGTCCTCGTGTGGCTCCGCCGACGGAAGAAGAAGGCGCCCGCGCCCCCGGAGGGCGAACCCCGTGCTCGTTGAAACGTCCGGCCTGACGAAGGTCTTCGGTGAGATCCGGGCCGTTGACGACCTGAGCGTCGCGATTCCGGACGGGACGATCGGCCTCGTGGGCCCGAACGGGGCGGGCAAGACGACGTTTCTGCGGCTCCTCCTCGGCCTCCTCCGGCCGACCGCCGGCACGGCCCGAGTCCTCGGCCACGGGATCGACGACGGCGTCGCCGTGCGGGAGCGGATCGGCTACATGCCGGAGCACGACTGCCTCATCCCCGACATGACGGGGATCGGCCTCGTGTCGTACATGGGCCGCGTGAGCGGTCTCGACAAGGACACGGCGATGGGCCGGGCCCATGACGTCCTCCAGTTCGTCGGGGTCGAGGAGGAGCGCTATCGGAAGGTCGCGGAGTACTCGACGGGGATGAAGCAGAAGATCAAGCTCGCCCAGGCGATGGTCCACGATCCCGAGCTGTACATCTTCGACGAGCCCACGACGGGCCTGGACCCGCGGGGCCGGAAGGAGATGCTCGACCTCGTGCGCACGATCGCCCAATCTCCGGGCCGCAACGTGATCCTCTCGAGCCACCTCCTGCCCGACGTGGAGACGATCTGCAAGCACGTCGTGATCCTGGACGGCGGCCGGCAGATCGCCGCGGGGGACATCGCGACCCTCCTGATCGGCGAAGACCGGATCCGCGTCGACGTCCGCGGGGACCGGGACGCGTTCGTACGCCAGCTTAGGGACGCGGGCTACGAGGCGGAAGCCGGGGCGACGGGCGTCCGCGTGGCCCGAAAGCCTGGCGTCGAGGCGGATGTCTTCCGCGTGGCGAAGGCCCTCGGAGCGGAGATCCGCTACCTCGGCGCGGAGATCCGGAGTCTGGAGGAGCTCTTCCTCGAGCTCGTCGAGCGAAGTGCGGGAGGGACGAAGTAGGTGTCCATCTCCCTTCCGACGTACACGCGCCGCGAGGGGCCCCTCCTCGGGCGAGGTCCGCGCGTGCGGACGATCGTGGTCACAGGCCTGAGGCGGGAGTTCAAGCGGCCCGCCGCGATCTTCGCGATCGGCATCGGGACCGCGATCACGACGATCACCGCGATCGTCTTCGTCCTCTTGGCGCCGTTCTTCTTGCAGGGCCAGCCTCTCGACCTTACCTTCTTCTACCTTCCCGCCTCGAACCTTGCCATCCTGTTCTTCGTCACACTCATGGCCTCCGTCGTCGGCGCGGGCCTGATCGCGGACGACCTGGACTCGATGGCCCTCACCCTGTACCTGAGCCGGCCCATCACGCCGGCGGACTACCTGATCGCGAAGGCCGCGATCCTCGCACCCCTCGTCTCGATGATCTCCGTCCTGCCGCTCTTCATCACGCCGCTCCTCGGCCTCCTCCTCGGCCTGTTCCCCTGGGACATCGCCCTCGCGGCGATGGGGCTCTCGATCGTCGTCGGGCTCGTCCTGACCGCGTTCTACACGTCCATCGCGCTGTTCCTCTCGAGCCTCACCCGCCGGAAGAGCTACGCGGCCGCGGGCATGTTCGCGGTCACGTTCGGCCTGTGGATCCCTGCGCAGGTCTTCGCCTCCCCCGGAGCGCTGGACAACCCGAGCCTCCTGTACATCGCCCCCTGGGAGGACTTCCTCGCCGTGGCCCGCGGGGCTTACGGGGTGAGCAGCGGCCCGATCGACTGGCCACTCGCCCTCGCAATCCTCCTGGCCGCGACCGTCCTGGCGGCCCTGGCGACGTACCTGCGCATGCGCGCCGTGGAGGTCGTGACCGGATGACCGGGGTCGTCGAGGCGCACGAGCTCTCGAAATGGTACGGAGAGGTCCTCGGCCTGAACGGGTTCACGGCGTCCTTCGGCTCGGGCATCACAGGACTCGTCGGCCCGAACGGCGCGGGGAAGAGCACCCTGTTCAAGCTCCTGATCGGCCAGCTGCGGTCCGACAAGGGGGAGGTGCGGCTCCTCGGAGAGGATCCGTGGAACAACGTCCCGCTCAAGCGCCGCCTCGGGTACTGCCCGGAGCACAACCAGGTGTGGGGCTGGATGACCGCCACCCGGTTCGTCGAGACCCTCCTCCGGCTGGATGGCCTCCCGGCGGCGGACGCGCGGACGAAGGCGGCGGAGGCCCTCGAGCTCGTCGGCCTGACGAAGGCGAAGGACCGTCCCCTCAAGACGTACAGCCGCGGCATGAGGCAGCGGGCGAAGCTCGCGCAGGCGCTCGCCCACGGCCCGGAGGTCCTGATCCTCGACGAACCCCTCTCGGGCGCGGACCCCGTCGGCCGGGTGCACATCCTCCGGACGATCTCGCGGTTCGCCCGGGAGGGCGGACACGTCCTCATGTCGACCCACGTCCTGTACGAGATCGAGCGGATCACGGAGAACATCGTCTTGATTCACAACGGGAAGGGGATCGCGTCCGGGAACCTCCATGCGATCCGCGCCTTGATCGACCAGCATCCCCACGCGGTCCGGATCGCGACGCCGCAGCCGCGGGAGGTCGCGCAGGCCCTTGCGGGGATGGACCACGTCGTGGCGATCGAGATGCCGACGGCCGACGCCCTCATCGTGCGGACGCGCCAGCCGGACGCCTTCTACCGCGAGCTGCCGGAGATCGTCGTCGAACACCGACTCGACGTCCGCGGGCTCGAGAGTCCGGACGACAGCCTCGAGGCCGTCTTCCGATATCTTGTGGGATGAGCTCGTGGCGTTCGCGCAAGCCTTGGGGAAGGGGTGGGTCGTGACGGCCCTGACGGTCCGCTACCTCCTGACGACCCGACGGGTGATCGCGATGGCCTTGTTCGCGGCCGTTCCCCTCCTCCTGGCGGGGTCCCTCGCTCTCGCTCGCGTGCCCACGTTCGACATCCTGCTCTTTCAGGTCCTGATGGTCCCGCTGTTCCTCCAGGTCGTCCTGATTTTCGTGACCCTCGTGAACGCGGCGCCGCTGATCCGCGAGGAGATCGAGGACAACACGCTCCCGTATCTGCTCACGCGGCCGATCGGAAAGCCGGCGATCGTCGCGTGGAAGTACGCCGGCTATCTCGTCGCGGTCCTCGTCCTCCTCGTCCCGCCCTTCGTCCTTGCGTACGGAGTGACGGAGGCTTACGGAGGCCTTGCGCTCGGCACCGACTCCGATGTCCTCGCGGGGTTCCTCGTGGCCACGGTCCTGGGAAGTGCGGCGTATGGCGCGCTGTTCCTGTTCATCTCCGTCGTCCTTCGGAAGCCCCTCGCCGTCGGCCTCCTGATCGGGTTCGTCTGGGAGTCGGTCGTCGGATCGATCCCCGGGAACGTGCCGAAATTCAGCGTGATCTACTACCTCCGGTCGATCCTGAAGGGGATGATTGACGTCGGCCCGCTGTCCGGATTCCCGACGGACGTCTCCGCGGGCGTCGCGGCCGGGGTCCTCGTCGGCCTTTCCGTCGCGTTCCTGGTCGCCGCGATGGCCGTCTTCCAGCGGAACGAGTTCCGGCAGAAGGCCTAGACGTAGCTTTGCGGCGCGATCCCTTCACAGGCCACAAGTCGCCCGGCCCGGCTGTCGTGTGCTCGCAGGGTCGTATCGCGAATCCTCCGCCGCGTCCGCTTGGATTGTCCTCGGCACGTTGGTGCCCGGTCCACGTAGTGGGTTGGACGTTCCGCGCGAGAGGTCCATCGAGCGATAGGCTTTGTGCCGGTCGGCCGACCGCCTACCGGGTCCCTTCCCAGACGAGCCCGGTCCCTACGACCCGTCGAAGGACGTGCCCGTGTCCCTCGAGCTCCTCGAGGAGGATCTCCGCGTCGTCGTCCGGGACGCCGAGGACTGCAGCGACCTCTCTCGTCGCGCACCGGTCGTACCGCCTCAGGACCTCGGCCACGGAGGCCTCCGTGGGCGCGATCGTCTTGCCAACGAGTCCGGGATCCACCTGCCGCATGACGTCCTCGAAGACCTCCCACGGCTGCCAGCCGTTCAGCCGCGCTGAGGCCTCCCCGCGGGAGATCTCGAACGTCGGGAAACCCGTGACCTCGAGGCGCTCGCACTCCTCCCGGTCCGCCCGGAAGGCCCGCTCGGCGCTTCCGTCCTCGAGTACCTTCGTGAACGCGTCGACGTCGAGACCCGCTTCTTTCGCGACCTCCGTCTGGACGGCCGTCCGATGGATCCCGCGACCGTCGAGGCACCACGCTTCGCGCAGGGCCCGAAGATACCGCCGTCCGAGGTCGCGTCCCTGCAGCTCCGCCGCCTTCGCGGCGATGCACGCAGGCCACGTCGACGAGAAATCGTCCACCGCCGACATCATGCGCTCCGCGTCCATCGGCATGCGGTGTTGGGTCGCGACCGCGTCGAAGAACGCCCGCACGGATTCGGTCCACCGGCCACCGGACATCCGCGCCCACTGCTCCCGCACGGGCGTGAAGTCCTCGAAGAGGCCGCCCATGCGGACGTCGACGGCAACGACGTCCGGGTAAACGACCTCGAGGCGCCGCATCATCGGCTCGAATCCCCAACACCAGACGTTGTGAGGGTCCGTGTACCAGACGACCTGGGTCCGATCCGACATGACTCGCCCGATCCGTGTCGAGAGAAACATTCCTTCGTTATGAACCTTCATCGCAACATGCTTTGATCGTCGAACGGGTCGCGTCCGTCCGAGGTCTGGCTCGAGGAACTGTCCGGGCACGGAATCCCGGTGAAAGATTGAAATATAACGCGATATATCGAGTCGCCCATGGCACCCGGCCTGACCGCTTCGCACTCCGACGGCCAGCCCGTGCGGCTCGCGGGCCTGGGCAAGGACTACGGGAGCTTCACGGCCCTCAAGGCCCTCGATCTCACGGTCGAGGAGGGGTCCTCCCTGGGGTTCCTGGGGCCGAACGGCGCCGGGAAATCGACGACGATCAAGATCATGACGAACCTGATCCGACCGTCCCGCGGACACGCGACGCTGTTCGGGATCGATGTCGCGCGGGAGGCGACCCGTGCCCTCGCGCAGGTCGGGGCCGTGATCGAGACGCCCGAGTTCTACGGGTACCTCTCGCCCCTCGAGACCCTCGCCTACGCAGGCCGGCTTCGCGGCATGGCGAAGAAGGACATCGAGAGCCGCAGCGAGACCGTCCTCAAGGAGGTCAAGCTCCAGACCTGGGCCGATCATCGGATCCAGGAGTTCTCCAAGGGGATGAAGCAGCGCCTCGCGATCGCCCAGGCCCTCCTCCACGAGCCCGACCTCCTCATCCTCGACGAACCCACATCGGGGCTCGACCCGCGCGGGATGGCGGAGGTCCGCGACGTGATCAAGGCCCTCACCGGGCAGGGGCGGACGGTCTTCATGAGCTCCCACCTGCTCCCCGAGGTCCAGGAGATCTGCGACGAGGTCGCCTTGCTGGACCATGGGAAGCTCCTGATCCACGGCTCCGTGCGAGACCTCTCCCGCGGCACCGGCATCGTCACATTCCAGGCGACGTTCCTCCGCCCCGTTACGGACGAGGAGCTCGCATCCGTCGGCCGGCTCCCGCGCGTGCAAGGCGCGAAGCGGGCGGACGACGCCGCCGTGGACGTCCGCATCGCGGGCGGGGATGAGGCCCAGGCGGAGGTCCTCGAGGGGATGATGCGCCTCGGCCTGCGGGTCTCGAGCTTCCGCCCCCTCGGGTCCCCGCTCGAGCAGCTCTACCTCGACCGGATCCAGGAGTCGGACCGTCTATGACCGCGAGCCCCCTCTCCCAGGCCCTCACGGTGACTGCCTACGAAATCCGGAAATACCTCCGCGGCCGCCGCCTGATCGGGATGCTGATCCTCCTCGCCCTCATCGTCGGCCTACTGGTCGGCCTGCCGCCCGCCCTGGGGATCCCCTACGCGACGGACCCGAACGTCTTCGTCTCCACGTTCGCGGGCTTCTCCGGCCTGCTTGTCGTCCTCGGCGCCGTGCTCTTCGCCGCGGACGCCCTCGTGTCGGAACACGAGAAGCGGACAGGATACTTCCTCTTCCCGAATCCCGTTCGGCGAGAGGTCATCGTCGTCGGGAAGCTCGCGGCGAGCCTTCTCACGTCGGCCGTCGTGGTATCCCTCTACTACGTGGCCGCGGCGATCGCGGCGCTCGTCGTCACCGGCGCCACGACGTGGGATATCGGGCTGTCGTACCTCTACGCCCTCGCCTACTTGGCGGCGGTCGTCGGCGTCGCGTTCCTGCTATCCTCGATCTTCAAAAGCACCGTGGCGGCGACCGTGCTCACGTTCTTCCTGTTCACCCTGATCTTCAACATCGTCTCGGCCGTCCTGTCGCTCGCGAACATCGACCCATGGTTCCTCCCGACCTCCGCATCGGGGATCATCGGGAACGTCCTGTCGCCGTCGCCGTTTGGCGGCGGCGGCCCAGGAGGCCCGTTTTTCACTTTTGTCCCGGACGTGACGACGTCCCTCCTCGTCTTCGCCGCGTACTTTGTCGCGGGTTCCATCCTCGCGATCCTCCTCTTCCGCCGTCGGGAACTATCGTCCTGACGCGAAGTTTCGCTGGCATCCATTGATCTTGGCAATCGCAGGTCTAAGGACAAACTTCAAGTATATCGCGATATATCGAGACACCATGTACCGCGGACCCGGTTTCGGCGGCTCCTTCCACTTCCTCGCGAAGGGCGACTTCAAGGGCCTCGTCCTCCACCTCCTCGAGGACCACCCGATGCACGGATACGAGATCATCAAGGCGATCGAGGAGCGCTACCAGGGCTTCTACAAGCCGAGTGCCGGGGCGATCTACCCCGCCCTCCGAGCCCTCCTCGGGAAGGGCTACGTCTCCGTGAGCGGGGAGGAACGCCGCAAGACGTATCGCATCACCCGGGAAGGGAAGGCCTACCTCCGGAGCCGCCGCAAGGAACTCCACGACCGATTCCGCGCCTTCGAGGCCGCTGTCGGGCCGGAGCGGGCCGCTCTCTTCCGGGAGTTCCGGACGACGGGGAAGCTCCTCGCGACGAACATGCGGGACGTCACTCCGCGTCAAGCGGAGGAATTGCGGAAGCTCGTCGTCGAGATGCGGGAGAAGGTCCTGCGGATCCTCTCCAAGTGAATCGAAGCGAGGCCGTGGCGTCAGGCGCGCCCGCGCCGCCAAACGTGCGAACCCAGGCGGGCGAGACGTACAGGCCTGCGGCGATTGACGATACGAGAAACGTCGTGGCCATGAAGGCCGAGGCGCTGAACGTCATCACGAGCTGGCGGATTCGTCGATCGGCGCCCATCCCTTCGCCCGTCCGTCGGCAGGAACCTCCATGGGTAAGAACGTTTTCGTATCCGTGGGGGCGGGTCCAGAATTCTCCGATTTCGCTCTCACTTCAGCGAGAACCGCCTCGAGGATCTCGATAACCATCTCCCGTTCGGCGATCTGGTCCGGGTATTCGCAGCTCCACTTGCGCCAATGCGGTCGTTTGTGGGCGACCTTGTACTTGACTCCGGACATGAACGTCGTGTAGCTGTCCTCGTCGATCTTCCGTACGCGTTGGTGCGCGAGGATGTACCAGTGATACTGCGTGTTCGGTGGCACGCCGGAGCCGGGCGGAGCGCTCCGTTCCCGCGTCTTGATCGATGCGAACGTGAAGTCCCACTTGTCCGGGGCGACCTTCCGCTCCCGCCACAGGCCGTTCGGGTAGATCCACACGTGCTCCCCGCCGACCGACATGCCCGTGTACGGTTCCCCGTGGAATTCCTTCACGTCGTCGTAGGCCATTCCGCGGTCTATTGCCGGCGGGAAGCTTAGGCCCTCCCTGCAGAGGGAGGGGTGAAACTACTCTCCTCGAACGGTTGATACCGTTTCCGGGACTAGCCGGGACGGCGAGGAATTAAGAAGCGGAAGGCCCGTCCGTCCTTGAGGGAGGTCGATCCGGGATTCGGGGGGAGGACGTTGTCGCTGACACGAACAAAGGATGAGACCGCACGGGGTGTGCGCTGATGGTCGACATCTCGTCCTTTTTCAAGAAAGCGGACTTCTACGGGGTCCTCCTCCCCGGGTATCTCTCGGTCACTCTGTGGCTCCTGTTGTTCCGTCCGGATACGATCTTCGCGTCGGATGGTGCCCTCTCGACCGACTTGTTCTCCGCGGTCGTCTTCGTCATCTTCGGACCGGCGGTCGGACTCGGTCTCCAGCAGCTCCATCGTCGCCTAGCGACTTTCCTGTCCTGGGCGACGGGCGGAACTCAAGCGGGTTCGAGTCTTTGGAAAGCAGGCATTCCGCTCCCGCCTCGAGGGCCGTGGACGCCGAACTATTACAGTGATTACGCGCGTCTGCGACTCCAGGCGACTGACCCGGAGCGGGTGGAGTTGGACCTCGCGGAGGCGAACTACGACTTCGGCATCTCCGTAGGGATCGCTCTCGCAGGGCTCGGCATCTACAATCTGTGGGTAAACGGCGTGGCCGGTGCCTCCATCTTCGCACTCTTTCTGATTGTTGCCGTGATCCTCCTGGTCGGCGGGTACCTCGAGTGGCAGTACAGCGTGGCTCCGACGATCGATTACCTCAGGAAGAAGCATCCTGCCTCCGTCCGGACGCCTTGAGGCAGGACTCGGATGCG
>Ga0209640_10003071_pt1 | contig 14613 bp, 16 predicted proteins | sample RifCSP10_1_FD_184018 | JGI IMG/M metagenome (GOLD analysis project Ga0209640, IMG submission 184018) | Soil microbial communities from Rifle, Colorado - Rifle CSP2_sed 10_1 (SPAdes) (version 2) | ecosystem: Environmental > Terrestrial > Deep subsurface > Rock core/Sediment | place: Rifle...
GGCGTTCGGCGGGATCTCCGGCTGCACGAGCACGATGTCGAGCATCAGAGGTCGCCTCCTTCGGGCGGGAACGTGCGCGCGACGACCCAGCCGGCCACGTGCGCGGCACCGGCGCGCTTGAGCGTCGCCGCGATCTCGTCGAGCGTCGCGCCGGTGGTCATCACATCGTCGAGCACCGCGATCGCCGCGCCCTCGAGCGCGCGCGGCGCGCGAAAGGCGCCGCGCACGTTCTTTGCGCGCTCCGGCCAGGGAAGATCGGTCTGCGCCGGCGTGTTGCGCACGCGCTCGCACAGCTCGGGCGCAAGGCGCGCCGCGGTGGCGCGGGCCACATGGCGCGCAATTTCGAGCGCCTGGTTGTATCCGCGCTCGCGCAGCCGCGCGGCCGAAATCGGCACCGGCACCACGTAGTCCACGCGCTGTTCCCGTCCGATGCGCTCGGCGAGCAGCCCCGCGAGCAACCGGGCGAGCGCAAGTTCGCCGCGGAACTTGAACGCTTGCACCAGCACGTCGGCCGGAAAGCGGTAGGCGAGCGCAGCGACGGTGGCGTCGAAGTGCGGCGGGTGCGCGAGGCAGCGCCCGCAGATCGCGCCGGCCGGCGAGGCAAGCGCGCAGCGCGGGCAGAGCGCGCGATCCAGGCGCGGCAAGTCCGCGTCGCACGCCGCGCACAGCAGGCCGTTTCCGGCGGCGCCGCGGCACAGGAAGCACGCGCCGCCGAATACCCATTGCGCGAACTTTGCCGCCGCCTCGCCGAGCATGCCCCATCTTATACTGCGGCGCATGATCGACCGGAAAGCGGTTCGCCGGCGCTTCGAGCGCGCGGCGCCGCGCTACGCGGATGCATCGCGCCTCGAAGCCGAAGTCGGCGCGCGCATGCTCGAACGGCTCGACTACGTGAAAATCGCGCCGAAGCGCCTGCTCGACGCCGGTTGCGGACCGGCGCGCGAGGCGCGCGCGCTCGGCGCCCGCTACGCGGATGCGGAACTCGTGCTGCTCGACCTCGCGCTGCCGATGCTGCGGCTCGCGCGTCGGGCGGGCGGAATGCTGTCGCGGCTGCTCGGCAGGCGTCGGCCGCTTGCCGTGTGCGCGGATCTCGAACGGCTGCCGCTGCGCCCAGCCAGCATGGAACTCGCGTGGTCGAACATGGCGCTGCACTGGGCAGGCGATCCGCTCGCCGCAATTCGCGAATTCCACCGCGTGCTCGCGCCCGAAGGGCTGCTCATGTTCAGCACGCTCGGGCCCGATACGCTGAAGGAGTTGCGCGCGGTCGCGGGCGCGGCGCGCGTGCACGCGTTCGCCGACATGCACGACATCGGCGACATGCTGGTCGCGGCGGGGTTCGCCGCGCCGGTCATGGACGCGGAGCGCATCACGCTTTCCTACGCGGGCGCAACGGCGTTGCTCGCCGATTTGCGCGCGAGCGGCCAGACCTGTGCGCTTGCGGCGCGGCCGCGAGGCCTTGCGGGAAAGGGATTTCTTTCCGCCCTGACCGGCGGGCTCGAGGCGCAGCGGCTCGAGGGCCGCCTCGAGGCGACGTTCGAGGTGGTGTACGGGCACGCGTGGAAGGCGGCGCCGGCGCGCGCCGCAGACGGCCGCGCGATCGTGCGCTTCGAACGCGCGGGCGGCGCGGGCCGCTGAAGCCGGCGGCGGGAAAATCAATCGCCGCGCGGCGCCGTTTTCTTGAGGCAAGCCCTTGACTGTGGTAACTTTGCGCGCTCTCAAGCGGTACGCTGTGTGCGGAACGGGTGGCCATGGAGAATCCGCGGCGCGAGTTGGCATTGATCGGGTCGGCTCCGGGATTCAGCGTGCTCCTGAAGCGCAACCGCTCGATCTCCCCGTCGGCCCTCGCGATGGGAAGAAGGGCGGCGCGTAGGGCCGCCACGGGGGCGCTCGCCGTCCTCGCCGCGGCGTTCTCCGGCTTCGCGATGGGCCTGGAGTGGAACCTGCAACCCGCGGTGACGAAGATCGCGGCCGACATTCACGGCCTGCACGAATACGTGATGGTTCTCGTCACCGTGATCTTCGCCGGCGTGTTCGGCTTCATGTTCTGGTCGGTCTACGCGCACCGCAAGGACAAGGGCCACAAGGCCGAGCAGTTCCACGAGAACACCACCGTCGAGACCATCTGGACCGTGATCCCGGCGATCATCCTGATCGTGATCGCCTGGCCGGCGACGCGGGTGGTGGTGGCCCAGAAGGACACCTCGAACCCGGACCTCACGATCAAGGTCACGGGCTACCAGTGGCGATGGGGCTACGACTACATCAAGGGCGAGGGCGAGGGCATCAGCTTCATCTCGACGCTCGCCACGCCGCGCGAGCAGATCGAGGGGCGCGCACCCAAGGGCGAGCATTATCTGCTCGAGGTCGACAACGAAATGATCGTCCCGATACGCAGGAAGGTCCGGGTGCTCACCACTGCGGCGGATGTGATTCATTCCTGGTGGATTCCGGCGTTCGGCGCCAAGCAGGACGCGATCCCGGGGCTTGTCCGCGACCTCCATTTCAAGGCCGAGAAGACCGGCGTGTACCGCGGCCAGTGCGTGGAACTGTGCGGCAAGGAGCACGGCTTCATGCCGATCGTGGTGCGTGTCGTGACGCAGGACGAGTACACCAAGTGGGTCGGCGGGAAGAAGAAGGCGATGGCCGCGGCCGCCGACGACCCGAACAGGACCTACTCCCTGGATGAGCTGAAGAGCCGCGGCGAGAAGGTGTATGCGGCCAACTGCGTCGCGTGTCACCAGGCGAGCGGCAGGGGTACGCCGCCTGCATTCCCGCCGCTCGACGGCTCGAAGCTCGTCACCGGGCCGAAGGAGGCGCAGGCGGACGTGGTCCTGAACGGACGGCCGAACACGGCGATGGCCGCCTTCGGCAAGCAGTTGAACGACGTCGAGCTTGCGGCGGTGATCACCTTCACGCGCAACAACTGGGGCAACAAGACGGGCGATCTCGTCCAGCCGGCCGAGGTCAAGGCGCTGCGGAAGTAGGCACCGGGAGAAACGGATGAGCGCAGTCATCGACAACCACGGCCACGCGGCGCAGCACGAAGAGCATCACGGAGTCCACCCGGGCGGCGTCATGCGCTGGATCATGACGACCAACCACAAGGACATCGGCACGCTGTACCTGTGGTTCAGCTTCATCATGTTCATGGTCGGCGGCGTGATGGCGCTGGTCATCCGCACCGAGCTGTTTTCGCCCGGCTTGCAGTGGGTGGACCCGGATATCTTCAACCAGATGACCACGATGCACGGCCTGATCATGGTGTTCGGCGCGATCATGCCGGCCTTCGTCGGTTTCGCGAACTGGCAGATCCCGATGATGATCGGCGCGCCCGACATGGCGTTCGCGCGCATGAACAACTGGTCGTTCTGGATCCTGCCCTTCGCCGGGAGCCTGCTCATCACCTCGTTCTTCATGCCGGGCGGCGCTCCCGGGGTGGGCTGGACGATGTACGCACCGCTCACCGTGCAGATGGGCCCCGGAATGGATCTCACGATCTTTGCGGTGCACCTGCTGGGGATGAGCTCGATCATGGGCTCGATCAACATCATGGCCACCGTCCTCAACATGCGCGCGCCGGGGATGACGCTGATGCGGATGCCGATGTTCGTCTGGACATGGCTCATCACCGCGTACCTGCTGGTGGCGACGATGCCGGTGCTCGCGGGGGCGGTGACCATGACGCTCGCCGACCGGCATTTCGGCACCACGTTCTTCAATGCGGCGGGGGGCGGGGATCCGGTGCTCTACCAGCACATCTTCTGGTTCTTCGGCCACCCCGAGGTCTACATCATCGCGCTGCCGGCGTTCGGCGTGATCTCGCAGGTGATCCCGGCGTTCTCGCGCAAGCCCCTGTTTGGCTATGCCTCGATGGTGTACGCGACCTCGGCGATCGCGATCCTGTCGTTCATCGTCTGGGCGCACCACATGTACACCGTCGGCATGCCGGTGCAGGGACAACTCTTCTTCATGTACGTGACGACGCTGATCGCGGTGCCGACCGGGGTCAAGGTCTTCAACTGGGCCGCCACCATGTGGAAGGGGTCGCTCTCGTTCGAGACGCCGATGCTGTTCGCGATCGGGTTCCTGTTCCTGTTCACCCTCGGCGGGTTCACCGGACTGGTGCTCTCGCTCGCGGCGGTGGACGTCCAGCTGCACGACACCTACTACGTGGTGGCGCATTTCCACTACGTGATGGTCGCGGGGGCGCTGTTTTCGGCCTTCGCCGGGATTTACTTCTGGCTGCCGAAGTGGACCGGGCGGATGTACGACGAGACGCTCGGCAAGATCCACTTCTGGCTGACGATGATCTTCTTCAACGTCACCTTCTTCGTGCAACACTTCGCCGGGCTCGCGGGCATGCCGCGCCGCATCCCGGACTATCCGTTGATGTTCGAGACGTGGAACAGGATCAGCTCGATCGGGGCCTGGGGCTTTGGTCTCTCGCAGCTCCTGTTCCTGTACGTGGTGCTGAAGGCGATTACGGGCGGCGCCAAGGCGCCGGAGAAGCCCTGGGAAGGCGCGGACTCGCTGGAATGGACCCGCCTGCCGACGCCGGCGCCGCACCACACCTGGGAAACGCCCCCGGTGCTGAAGTAGCCCGTGGCGAAGGACTGGAATCATCATGGCTGAGACGCTGCGAGCGGGCGATGCACGCGAGCGCGAGAACCGGCGGCTGCTCGCGCGGCTCTCGATCGTCGCCGCGCTGATGTTCGGCTTCGGCTTCGCGCTGGTGCCGTTCTACCAGAAGATCTGCCTCGCGCTCGGCGTCAACTCGCTGGTGGAGCGGGGGGATGTCGCGGCGAACGCGCAGGTGGACACCACGCGCACGGTGACGATCGAGCTGGACGCGAACGCGCACAACCTGCCGTGGCTGTTCCGGCCGCTCACCCGTCACGTCGCGGTGCACCCCGGAGAGCTGGTGCACGTCGAATACGAGATCGCGAACGTGCGCGGTGCGCCGGTCACCGGGCAGGCCGTGCCGAGCTACGCTCCGGCGCTCGCCGGGCGATATTTCAGCAAGCTCGAGTGCTTCTGCTTCAGCCGGCAGACGCTTGCCGCGGGCGAGACCCGCAGAATGCCCGTCACCTTCGTCGTCGATCCGGCGCTGCCGCAGGACGTGAACACGATCACGCTGTCGTACACGTTTTTCGAGGTTGCGGGGCTCGGGGACCGGAGCGAGCGGAGCGGACGATGAAACAGGCGTCGTTTCTCGACGTCGTGAAGACCGTACTGTCGGGCGCCATCGGCATCCGCCGCAAGTCCGACCACGACAGCGCAACGTTGAGCCCGGTGCGGATCGTCATCGTTGCGGTGGTGTTCGTGGTGCTGTTCATCGTCGCAGTCATCACGATCGTGCGAATCGTGACCAGTTAGGACCGGGGAGATCCACATGGAACAGGGCGCAACGACCCCCGACAGGCGTGCTCGTACTCGCGGGAGGGCACACTACTTCGTGCCGGAGCCGATGCCCTGGCCGATCATCGGCTCCGCGGCGCTCTTCCTGATGGCGTTTGGCGCAGTGTTCCTGTTCAACGGAACAAACGGCGGCTGGGTCGGGATCGGCGCCGGCTTCATCATGCTGCTCTACATGATGTTACGCTGGTTCGGTGACGTGATCCGCGAATCCCAGGAAGGCAAGTATGGCGGCTGGGAGGACCTGTCGTTCCGCTGGGGGATGAGCTGGTTCATCTTCTCGGAAGTCATGTTCTTCGCCGCGTTCTTCGGCGCGCTGTTCTACGTCCGCGTGCTGTCGGTGCCCGACCTGGCGTCGCTGGAGAGCCGCGCCGTCCTGTGGCCCGGATTCGCCAGCCACTGGCCCTCGGCGGGTCCGGCGTTCGCGGAGAAATTCTCGCCGATGGCGGCCTGGGGCATCCCGGCGCTGAACACGCTGCTGCTGCTTGCCTCCGGCGTCACGGTGACGATCGCGCACTACGCGCTGAAGGAGAACCACCGCGAAACGCTCATCCTGTTCCTGTTTTCCACCGTCGTGCTCGGCGTGCTGTTCCTCGCGCTTCAAATCGTCGAGTACGGTCATGCGTACTCGGACCTGAATCTGAAGCTCTCGACCGGCGTGTACGGCTCGACCTTCTTCATGCTCACGGGCTTCCACGGCTTTCACGTCACCGTGGGCGTAATCATGCTGAGCGTGATCCTGCTGCGCTGCCTCTCGGGCCACTTCAAGCCCGACTATCACTTCGCTTTCGAGGCGGCGGCGTGGTACTGGCACTTCGTCGACGTGGTGTGGCTGGGTCTGTTCATCTTTGTCTATTGGCTCTAAGCCGCGCGGCCGGGAAAATGGGGTCAGAGTAAATTTTACGGCCGCGCGTTCGCGTGCTTGGAGCGAGTCGCGGAATATTTACTCTGACCCCATTTTTATTTTTACAGGCGGCCGGGGAGGAAGCCGAAGTAAAAGCCGGCCATGAGGAACAGAAACAGGACCATCGACAAGCCGACGCGGACCGCGAGCGCCTTCACCGCGCGATTCGAGCCGCTGCGATCGTGGAGCACGAAGAACAGCGCCGAGCCGAGGCTCGCGACGATCAGCAGCAGCGCCGCGATCACGACGTAGCGCATCGTCTGCACAGTGTAGCGCCGTTCGATGAGACTCGCGGGCTTCGCATTCCGTCCCCGATGGTGGGGTTTCCTGCTCGCTGGCGCGGGTTGCGCGGCGGGTGTTGCGCTGGGCAACTGGCAATGGGGGCGGGCCGAGGAGCGCAGGGCCGCGGCGGCGGCGCTCGAAGCGGCGCGGCGCGCGCCGGCGCTCGAACTTCCCGGCCAGGCGGTCGATGCGGCGCCGCTCGCGCTCAAGCACGTGGCCGTGCGCGGCGAATTCCTTCCCGGCTACACGGTGCTGCTGGATTTCCGCCTGCATCGCGGGCGCCCCGGCTACCACGTGGTGCAGCCGATGCGCATCGCACAAAGCGGCCTGTACGTCGTCGTGCTGCGCGGCTGGGTGGCGGCCGGGGTGCTGCGCGACCGGCTGCCCTCCCTCGCCACGCCCGCGGGCGAGCAGCGCATCGAAGGCATCGCGTTCGAGCGCCTGCCGCAGTTTCTGGAGCCGTCGCGGGCAGCCTCCAGTTGCCGTCCCGGACCGCTGCCCTGCGTATGGCAGAACCTGCGGATCGACGCGTTCGGCGCCTGGTCGGGGCTGCGGCTGCAGCCGCTCATCGTCGAGCAGTCGAGCGAGCTGGCCGACGGACTGGAGCGCGACTGGGAGCGCCCGGAGGCCGGGTACCGGAGGAACGAGATGTACGCGCTGCAGTGGTATTCGCTCGCGGCCCTGTCGGTCGTGCTGTTCATCGTGCTGAGCTTTCGCCGTGGCAAGCCCGCCGCCGGGTGAGGCGCCGGCGCCCCCGCACGCGGTGAAGCGCGGGCGCTACAAGCTCCTCGCGCTCGGCGCCTTCTTCGCCCTTCCGGTGCTCGCGGGTTGGGTCGCCTATCTCACCGGATGGGTGCCGGGCACGACCTCCAACTACGGGACGCTGCTCCCGCCCAAGCCGCTCGGGACGCCTGCGCTCGAGGCGCTGCGCGGCAAGTGGGTGCTGGTGCAGATCGACGGCGCTGCCTGCGACGCACGCTGCGAGCGGAAGCTCTACTACATGCGCCAGGTGCGCCGCGCGCAGGGCGGGGAGATGCGGCGTGTCGAGCGCCTGTGGCTCGTCACCGGTTCCGCGCCCGTGCGCCCCGAGCTGCTCGCCGCGATCGAGGATACGCGCATCGCGCGCGGCGACGCGAAGCTGCTCGCCGCGTTCGGGGCTGGCGAGGCGGCGAGCGAGCACATCTATCTCGTCGATCCGCTCGGCAACCTCATGCTGCGATTCCCGCGCGACCCCGATCCGTCGAAGATGGTGAAGGACCTGGAGCGGCTGCTGAAGTACTCGGGAATCGGCTGAGGCAGGGGGCGGTCCTCTTCTCCCCGTTCTGTACATGCGCTAGACTTCGCAGCCTTTCTACCGTGACCGCGAATACCCTGATTTCCGCATCGGCGCGCAACGTTGCGCAGCGCGCCACCACGATCGCGCGCAGCGCGCGGGCCTACTACGCGCTCACCAAGCCGCGCGTGGTCTCGCTCATCGTCTTTACCGCCGTGATCGGGATGTTTCTCGCCACGCCCGCAATGGTCCCGCCGCTGCTGCTCATCGCGGCGACCGCGGGAATCGCGCTCGTCGCGGGGGCCGCCGCCGCGGTGAACTGCCTGGTCGAGCAGAAGATCGACGCCCAGATGCAGCGCACGCGCGGGCGCCCGCTGCCGCGCGGCGAGCTCACCTCGCTGCAGACGCTGGTCTTCTCCGGCGCGACCGGCGGCGCGGGGCTGTGGCTGCTCGCGCAGTACGTGAACCCGCTCACCATGTGGCTGACGCTTGCGACCTTTGTCGGCTACGCGATCGTCTACACCGTCCTCCTCAAGCCCGCGACGCCGCAGAACATCGTGATCGGGGGCGCCGCGGGCGCGATGCCGCCGGTGCTGGGCTGGGCGGCGGTGACCGGGGAAGTCTCGACCGAGGCGACGCTGCTCTTTCTCATCATCTTTGCCTGGACGCCGCCGCATTTCTGGTCGCTCGCGCTGTATCGCGTCGAGGAATACGCCAAGGCCGGCCTGCCGATGCTCCCGGTGACGCACGGCAAGGAATACACGCAGCTCCAGGTACTGCTCTACACCATCATCCTGTTCGCCGCGACGCTGCTGCCGTTCGCGATCGGCATGAGCGGCTGGATCTACCTTGCCGCCGCGCTCGCGCTGGGGGCCGCGTTTCTCCTCTATTCGGTGCGCCTCTACGCCTCCTACAGCGATGCGCTCGCGCGCAAGACCTTCCGCTTCTCGATCGTGTACCTCGCTGCGCTCTTCGCGGCGCTGCTCGTTGATCATTACCTGGCGTTCTAGGCTGGTCGCGCTGCTCGCCCTCACGCTCCTTGCCTGCGGGGACGGCCGGCCGCAGTTCAGGAGCACCGACCTCACCGGCGCCGACTACGGCAGGAGCCTCGCGCTCACCGATCACTTCGGGAAACCGCGCACGCTCGCCGATTTCAGCGGCAAGGCGGCGGTGATCACCTTCGGCTTCACGCATTGCCCGGATGTCTGTCCGACCATCCTTGCCGACCTCGCGGGCGCGATGAAGACCCTCGGACCGGACGCCGAGCGCGTGCAGGTGCTGTTCGTCACCGTGGACCCGGAGCGCGATACGCGCGAAGTTCTCGCGAAATACGTCACCGTGTTCGATCCCCGGTTCCTGGGCCTGTCGGGCGACGCCGAGGCGACCGCGCGCACGGCGAAGGAATTCAAGGTGTTTTACGAGAAGCGCAAATCGGGCGACACCTACACGGTCGATCACAGCGCGCAGAGCTATGTCATCGATCCGCAGGGGAGGCTGCGGCTTTTCGTGCGGCACGACCGCATCGCGGCGGATCTGGCGGGGGACCTGCGGGTGTTGCTGCGCGAGAAACCTTAGTCTTGGTAGGGGCCGGCACAGGCAAGCGCGCGAGGGCTTACGCGGGCTCGGCCAAACCCGGTTTTCATGCAGGCTCGAATTTGCTATCGTTGTCCTTGGGGTAAGCTGTATGGAGTGGGTCGCTAGCGCGCTCCATTGACTTCGCGGTCCGGGAAGCATCGATCCTGCCGCGGCGTGCCGCCTGTTCAGCAGGTAAAATTGCGCATTGGAGTTTGGAATCCGCCTATGGCTCTGGCAATCGTATTGGTCTTGCTGATCGTCGGCTCGGTGCTGTTTCACTACTTGAGCCCGTGGTATTTGACGCCGATCGCCACCAACTGGGGGACGATCGACGACACGGTCACGATCACCTTCTGGGTGACCGGGTTTGTCTTCGTCGCGGTCAATCTGTTCATGGCCTACTGCGTGATGCGCTACCGCCACCGGAAGGACAGACGGGCGGCGTACGAACCGGAGAACAAGAAGCTGGAAGCGTGGCTGGTCGGATTGACCACGGTCGGAGTCGTTGCCATGCTGGCCCCCGGCTTGTTGGTATGGGCGAAATTCGTCGAGGTCCCGGAAGGCGCGGCGGTGTTCGAGGTCCTGGGCAAGCAGTGGCACTGGGGCTTTCGCTTCCCCGGGAAGGACGGCGTGCTGGGCACGGTCGATGCCAAGTACGTCAGCGATAAAAATCCGTTCGGCATGAATCCGGACGATCCCAACGGCCAGGACGACGTCCTGATCGCAAGCCCGGAAGTGCATCTGCCCCTCGGCAAGCCGACCAAGGCGCTGCTGCGCTCGGTGGATGTCCTGCACGACTTCACCGTGCCGCAGTTCCGGGTCAAGATGGACCTGGTGCCGGGGCTGGTCACCTACGTCTGGTTTACCCCCACCCGGACCGGGAAATTCGACCTGCTCTGCGAAGAACTGTGCGGCATCGCGCATTTCACCATGCGCGGCAAAGTCATCGTCGAAGAAGAGCGCGAGTTTCAGGCGTGGCTCGGCGGCCATCCGACGTTCGCGCAAACCGCGGCTCAAGTGGCCGGCAATGCCGAAGCCGGCAAGGCACTCTATGCCGTGTGTGCCGCCTGCCATGGCGCGCAGGCGGAAGGCAACCTTGCGCTGAATGCGCCGAAAATGAGCGGGCAAGGCGACTGGTACCTGAAGCGGCAATTGAAGTATTTCAAGAACGGCGCCCGGGGGACTCACGAGAAGGATGTTTTCGGTAAAATGATGGCGCCGATGGCGGCGACGCTTGCGGATGACGCCGCGATCGACAACGTCGTCGCTTACATCAGGACGCTGCCGGACACTCCTGCCCCCCCGACGCTGAAGACGATCACGAGCAATGGACAAAATCTCTATACGACCTGCGCCGCCTGTCACGGCGCCAACGGGCGGGGCATGCAGGCCACCAATGCCCCCCGGCTGGCAGGCATGAGCGATTGGTATCTGGTCACCCAATTGAAGAATTTCAAACAGGGCGTTCGCGGCGCCCATCCGAAAGACCTGTACGGTCCGCAGATGATATCGATGGCCGAAATTCTGGCCGATGACCAGGCTGCCCATGACCTCGCTGCCTACATCAATGCCTTGCGATGACCGGCCCGCTCGAGCGCCCTGCCATTCGTGCGATTATTATGGCGATGATGAGACTCAGGCGAACAAAGCGCCAATGAAGAGTCAGCGAAGAGGAGATTCTTGATGTCTTACGTCGCGCATGACGAATCGGCTTTCGTACCGCTCGCCGAGGTCGAAGAGGTAGAGCTCTACCATCCGAAGACTTTCATCGGCAAGTACATCTGGAGCCAGGACGCCAAAATCATCGCCGTCCAGTACGCGATCACCGCGATCGCGGTGGGGCTGGTGGCGCTGGTCCTGTCGGGGATCATGCGGCTGCAACTGGGGTTCCCGAACACCTTTTCCTTCATCACCCCGGGCGCCTACCTTCAGTTCGTCACCATGCACGGCATGATCATGGTGATCTACCTGCTCACCGCGCTGTTCCTGGGGGGGTTCGGAAACTACCTCATCCCGTTGATGGTCGGCGCCCGCGACATGGTTTTTCCGTATGTGAACATGGTGAGCTACTGGGTCTACCTGTTCGCGGTGCTGCTGCTGATGGCGAGCTTCTTCGTACCCGGCGGACCGACCGGCGCCGGCTGGACCCTGTACCCGCCGCAGGCGATCCTCGATGGCACTCCGGGGGCGAATTGGGGAATCCTCCTGATGCTCGTTTCCCTGGCGTTCTTCATCATCGGATTCACCATGGGCGGCTTGAACTATGTGGTGACCGTGTTGCAGGCCCGCACGCGTGGCATGACGATGATGCGTCTGCCCTTGTCGGTGTGGGGCATTTTCATGGCGACGATCCTGGCGCTGCTCGCCTTTCCCGCCCTGTTCGTCAGCGCCATCATGATGACGCTGGACCACGCGCTGGGCACCAGTTTCTTCATGCCCGCCATCGTTGCCAAGGGCCAACAGCTCGAGCACAGCGGCGGGAGCCCGGTGCTGTTTCAGCATCTGTTCTGGTTTTTCGGCCATCCCGAGGTCTATATCGTCGCCCTGCCGGCGTTTGGCATCGTCTCCGACCTGATCAGCGTCCATGCGAGAAAAAACATCTTCGGCTACCGGATGATGGTGTGGGCGATCGTGGCCATCGGCGGCCTGAGCTTCATCGTGTGGGCGCACCACATGTACGTCAGCGGCATGAACCCGTACTTCGGCTTCTTTTTCGCCACCACCACGCTGATCATCGCCGTCCCCACGGCCATCAAGGTCTACAACTGGGTGCTGACGCTGTGGCACGGCAACATTCACCTCACGGTGCCGATGATGTTCGCCATCGGCTTCATCTTCACGTTCATCAACGGCGGCTTGACGGGCCTGTTCCTCGGTAACGTGACCGTGGACGTGCCGCTTTCCGACACCATGTTCGTGGTCGCCCACTTCCATATGGTGATGGCCATCGCGCCCATCATGGTCGTGTTCGGCGCGATCTATCACTGGTACCCCAAGATCACCGGGCGCATGCTGAACGATACCCTGGGAAAAATTCACTTCTGGTTTACCTTCGTCGGCAGCTATGCCATCTACTACCCCATGCATTACCTGGGCTTCGCGGGCGTGCCGCGCCGGTATTATGCGATTGAAGGCACCAACTTCATCCCCGAATCGGCACAGTCCTTGAACGTCGCCATCACCGTCGCCGCATTGGTCGTGGGCGCCTTCCAGCTGGTCTTTTTGTACAACCTGGTCTGGAGTTATTTCAAGGGCAAACCATCGGGTGGCAATCCCTGGAACGCCACCACGCTGGAGTGGCAAACCCCCGACACCCCGCCGAAGCACGGCAACTTTGGTGCGACGCTGCCGGTGGTCTATCGCTGGGCATACGACTACAGCGTGCCGGGCGCCGAGCAGGATTTCATCCCGCAGAACGTCCCGCCGCGCGCCAGCAGCAAGGCGTAAGCGGCCAGAAAGCCGGCGACGTGAGCATGTTCAATCAATTGATGGCCAAGCCCTGGGCGACGGACCAGGTCAAGGTCGATGACCTCTACGCGGGCAGCGCGTCCTCGGAGCTCGCGAAGAAGCTCGCGCTGAGGGTATTTCTTGCGGTGGTCGCGGTCCTGTTCATGCTTTTGCTCATCGCCTACAGCGGCCGGATGGCGTATGAGGACTGGCGTCCCGCGCCTCAACTCAGGCTGTTGTGGGCGAATACGTTCGTGCTGATATTGAGCAGCGTCGCCTTGCAGTGGGCGCAGTATTCAGTACGCCGCGGGCGGATGGACGCCATGCGGATCGGCCTGCTTGCCGCCGGTGCTTTCACCGTTGTCTTTCTGTTCGGGCAGATCCTGGCCTGGCGGCAACTGGGCGCGATGGTTCAATTTGACGTAACCAACCCGGCGATCGCGTTTTTCTATCTGATCACCGGATTGCATGGGATGCACCTGCTGGGCGGCTTGGTGGCCTGGGGCAGGACCGTCGCCAGGGTTTGGCGCGATTTTGACGCGGCGAAGATCAGGCAGAGCGTGGAGTTGTGTACGACTTACTGGCACTTCCTGCTTCTGGTCTGGCTGGTGCTTTTTGGCCTGCTGTTTACGGGGAATAATCTGGACCTCTTGTTGAAGCTCTGCGGAATCAGGTAAACCGGTAAAAACACATGACACAAGCTGCTTCGACCACTACCGCAGAACCCCGACCGCTCGCTGAAGGCGTGCAGGGCATCGTCGCAGACTGGTCCTCGGACCAGCGGGCGTTCAAGAACGTCCCCTGGGGCAAGGCCATGATGTGGATCTTCCTCCTCAGTGACACCTTCATCTTCAGTTCTTTCCTGATCTCGTACATGACGGTGCGGATGTCCACCACGGAGCCCTGGCCCAACCCGAGCGAGGTCTTCGCGCTTACGCTGTTCGGCAAGAAAATACCGCTGATCCTGATCGCCATCATGACCTTCGTCCTGATCAGCAGCAGCGGGACGATGGCCATGGCGGTCAACTTCGGCTATCGAAAAGATCGTGTCAAGACCTTCGTCCTGTTGCTGCTCACCGCGGCATTGGGCGCCACCTTCGTCGGCATGCAGGCCTTCGAGTGGACCAAGCTGATCGTCGATGAGGGAATACGTCCGTGGGGCAACCCATTGGGGGCGGCCCAGTTTGGCTCGGTGTTTTTCATGATCACGGGCTTCCATGGCACCCACGTGTCGATCGGCGTGATTTTCCTGGTCATCGTGGCGATCAAGGTGATCCGGGGCGATCTGGATCACGAGCGGCCGGGCTTCATGACCGGCAGGAAGGGAAAATACGAGATCGTCGAAATCATGGGCCTGTACTGGCACTTCGTCGATCTGGTGTGGGTATTCATCTTCGCTGTCTTTTATCTCTGGTAAGAGGAACCATGGCACACGTCGAGGGGCAGCAGCATCCGATCGGCATCTACCTCAAGATCTGGGGGTTGCTGTTTGTTCTCAGCGCGGCGTCCTACATGGTTGACTACCTCCACATCCAGGGTTACCTGCGGTGGTTCCTGATCATCGTGTTCATGCTGTTAAAGGCCGGGCTGATCGTCGCGGTCTTCATGCACATGATGTGGGAGCGGCTGGCGCTGATGTACGCGATATTGGTGCCGACGGTATTGCTGATGGTGCTGCTGGGTATCGGGGCGCTTGAAGCGGACTACACCTTTTTTA
>Ga0209640_10003072_pt1 | contig 14612 bp, 13 predicted proteins | sample RifCSP10_1_FD_184018 | JGI IMG/M metagenome (GOLD analysis project Ga0209640, IMG submission 184018) | Soil microbial communities from Rifle, Colorado - Rifle CSP2_sed 10_1 (SPAdes) (version 2) | ecosystem: Environmental > Terrestrial > Deep subsurface > Rock core/Sediment | place: Rifle...
GTCGACCGGCACGAGGCTCGCAAGCACGTGGCGGCCGAGCGGGCTGCGGGGGACCTGATCCGCGGCCAGTGAACGCTCAGGATGGCGGGCCCGACCGGATTCGAACCGGCGATCTCCAGCGTGACAGGCTGGCATGTTGGGCCGCTACACCACGGGCCCGCAGCGGCGGGGGCGGAGTATACCAAGCCCCTTCCGGGCACCCTCAGCCGCTGGCGACCTCGAGGTCGCGACGCCCAGCGGCGGCCAACACGGCTATCGCCGCATACAGGGCGGCGACCCCGCCGAGTCCCATGGCGCCTGCCGTGAGCAGGGTCGCGGCCTGGGGTTGTGCCGATCGCGCCGCGATCATGAAGATGGCAGTCGCCCCGGCGGTGAAGGCCACGAACAGACCGCCCATTACCGCGGCCGCGTAGGACCATCGCGCCCCGCGGCGGAGCCCGGCCGCGGTGGCCAGCTGCCCGAGGCCCAGGAGCGCAAAGCCGCCGGCCAGGGCGAATGCGGCGCGCTGGACGGTGGCCGGGGTCAGGAAGTCGGCGGGCAGTCCGGCCAGGGTCTCGGTATCGATCTCGGCCAGGAGCCTGGCCAGCAGGCGCTCGGCGATGTCCTCAGCCGCAAAGGCGCCTGCGACGGCGCACACCACGGCTGCGGCGATGAGTGGCCCCGAGAGGAGGAACAGGAAACGGGAGGCCAGCAGCAGGCGGCGGGGCAGGGGATCCACCGCCCCGGCCGTCAGCGGCGCGGGCGGAGCAACAGCAGCCCGGAGCCGCCCAGCCCAAGGCCCGCGCCAAGCAATGACAGGGCCAAGATGAGGTCGGAAGGGCCCCGGACGATGATCCAGACCGCCCCCGCCACCGCGGCCAGCGCCGCGGCCACGGCCAGGATGGCGGTCGGGATGCGAGCTCGCTGGCTCCCGCCCAACATTCCGAGCGCCCCGCCAGCCAGTGCCACCCCGAGAACGAACAGGGCGAAGCCGGCGGTGATCTGGCCCGTTCCCAGCAGACCGGCGTTGGGGGGCAGGTTGGCGGGGTCGTAGCCACTCGACGCGGTCAGGCCGGAGACCACGATCCCGACCCCGGCGATGAAGACAGCAACCCCCAGCACCGCCACCGCCAGGGCGGCGCCGGCACGCGCCTCACCCAGGTGAGCAGGAGCCAGGGAATGGGGTCGACCTGCCGAATCACGGCCGGCGCCGGTCGTCATCGAGCGGTCCTCCGGTGAGCGGCGCGCATTGTAGGCGACAGCCGACCCCGGGGCCAGCCCGCCTATACTCGGCCCCGGAATGGCGTTCGAGATGCCAGTCGAGCCTCGCGAAGCGCGCCGCGCACGGATCGTGGGCTGGGCCACGTTCCTCCTGGTGGCGGTCATGATCGGTCTGCTTGCCTACCTCGGCTACGCCGGCTTCGAGGGATCGGATCAGCTCGTCCATCCCGACCGCAGCCGCGTCTGTCGCCTCCCGTCCGCGCTGGGGTGGAACTACCAGGCCATCAACTACGACCAGGCCTCCGACGCGGGCCTGGCCGCGGAGGCCGATCCGCTGGCTTGCGCCTCGGCCGGCCAGCCGGCGGGCACCGATCTCACGGCTGCCGATGGCACTCGCCTGGCCGGGTGGTACATCCCATCCGCCGCTCCGATCGGCCCGGACGGCCCGACGGTGGTCCTGGTCCACGGCCACGGCTCGAACAAGAACGCGATGCTCCCATGGGCTGAAGTCCTGCACGCCGACTACAACCTGGTCCTGTTCGACCAGCGCAACCACGGGCAGAGCTTCGGGACCGAGACCACGGTCGGAGTCCGCGAAGCGACGGATCTCGGCGCGGTCGTCGAGTGGCTCCGAACGACCCACGCCCCGGCATCCATCGCGGTCCTGGGAGGCAGCATGGGGGCGATCACGGCCACCAATGCCGTTGCGTCGGGCCTCCCGGTGCAGGCCCTGGTCCTGGACTCCTCTCCGGTGAGCGTGGCCAGCTCGGCCCAGCGCCGGATCGAGAGCCAGAACTATCCGCTGGCCCTCCCCGCCTCATGGGCGGTCGTCCTGGGGGCGCTGTTCCGGACCGGTGTGGACGTGACCGCGGCCGATCCGATCATTCACATCGACGACGTCGGGAGCGTCCCGGTCCTCATCCTCCAGGGCGACGCCGACCTGGCCATCGACCCCACCAGCGCCGATCAGCTGGCGGCGGCCGCCGCGGAGGCTGGCGTTCGGGCGGACGTTCACATCTGCGCCGGCGCCGGGCACTCCCGGTTGCTCGAGGTGTGCCCGGATGACTACCGCGCCTGGGTGCTAGGCTTCCTCGCCCAAACGCTGAGCCCCTGACGCCGATGAGCCGCTGAGCCTGATGAGGCTGTGACAGACCGATGACGACCATCGCCCGACCCGACGCCATCCTGAGTGTCGACGACACCCGGTTCGACGAGGCCATCGAGCGCTGGTTCCGGCAGCGCCTGGAGCTTCAGCCCGAGTGGGCGACCTACCTTGGGATCCACGAGCACGACCACCGCCTCTCGCCCGGGGGGCGTGAGGGGATCGAGCAGGACATCGCCTTCACCAACGCCGCGGTGGCGGCGATGGAGACGTTCGACCCGGCCACGCTGTCCCCGAACCGCGCCCTGGACCGCGACCTCGTCCTCCACGAGGCGCGTCTGAACCTGTTCGAGCTGACACAGCGGCGCTCCTGGCAGGGGCGATCCGATGCCGCCGAGGCCATCGGCGGCGCCCTCTTTCCGCTTTTCACGCGCGACTTCGCGCCCCTCGCCGATCGCCTGGAGAGCATCGCCGCCCGCCTGGAGGCGGCTCCCCGCTTCCTGGCCGAGACCCATGACCGGGTCGATCAGCCGGTGCAGCTGTGGACGGAGATCGACCTTCAGTCCGGAGAGAGCCTGCCTTCGTTCCTGGACACGATCCTGGACGCGGCGCGCACCCAAAACGCGCCGACGGCGGTCGTCAGCCGCCTGGAGCGGGCCATCGCATCGGCGGTCGGCGCCCTCGACGCCCACCAGGCCTGGCTCCGCGACGACGTGCTGCCGCGAGCGACCGCCGACTGGGTCACTGGCCCCGAGCTGTTCGCGGAGATGGTTCGCCTCCGCGCCCTGGAGGCCACCGGTGACGAGATCCTGGAGGTGGGTGAGCGGATGCTCGCCGAGTCCCACGCCCAGCGCGACGCGGTGTGCGCCGAGATCGACGCCAGCCTGACCCCGGCCCAGGTCGCTGACCAGGTCAAGGGCGACTACCCCGCCACCTTCATCGAAGCGCTTGACGAGTACCGGCGGGCCATGGATCGGGCCCGCGCCTTCGTGGTCGAGCACGATCTCGCCACCCTTCCCCCCAACGACACCCTGGTCGTGATCGAGACGCCCAGCTTCATCCGGCACCTGGTTCCGTTCGCCGCCTACTTCGAACCCGCTCGCTTCGACCCCATCCCGCAGGGCACCTACATCGTCACGCCGCCCGAGACGCCGGAGATGATGCGCGAGCACAACTACGCGTCCATCTCCAATACGTCGGTCCATGAAGCCTACCCGGGCCATCACCAGCAGCTGTCGGCGGCCATCACCAACCCGAGCCTGGTGCGCCTCTTCTCCGGCTCGCCGGAGTTCGCGGAGGGCTGGGCCTTCTACACCGAGCGGATGATGAAAGAGGCCGGCTTCGACGATACGCCCACCCATCGGTACATCCAGCTCACCGACGTCATCTGGCGCGCCACCCGGATCGTCCTCGACGTCCGGCTGCACCGCGGCGAGATCGGCTTCGAGGAGGCGGTCGACCGGCTGGTGGCCGAAACCGGCTTCGAGCGCCCCGCCGCCCTGGCCGAGGTCAAGCGCTACACGAGCACCCCCACCTACCAGCTGTCGTACCTCTATGGGCGCCACATGATCGAGACCCTGCGCGCGGACGTCGAACGCCGGCAGGGCCCCGATTTCAGCCTGAAGCGCTTCCACGACACCCTCCTCTACGGCGGCACGATGCCCGTCTCCTACGCGCGGCGCCTGTTCGACCTTTGATGGGACCGATGCGCGCCGTCCGGCGCGGGATTCGAGCCGGCTCGGTGGCATTGCTGGGACTCGCGGTTGCCTGCCAGGGCGTGATCCCGGGCACCCCGCCGACCGACTGTCCGACGTCGGAACCCACCGCCGCCCAGGCCGCCGCGATCCTGGCCGATGCGACCACGGCGACGTTCGAAACGACCCAGGGCAGCTTCACGGTCGAGCTGTATGGCGACGTGGCGCCGATCGCGACCGCCAACTTCGTGGCCCTGGCGCGTTGCGGGTTCTATGAAAGCGTCACCTTCCACCGAATCCTGGCCGGTTTCGTGGCCCAGGCCGGCGACCCGAACACGCGAGATAACCAGGGGGACTTCGAAGGCCTGGGCACCGGCGGGCCCGGTTACGGCTTCGCCATCGAGCTGCCACCTGAAGGGCTGAACTACGACCCGTACGTGGTCGCCATGGCCAACGCTGGGATGGCCAACACCAATGGGAGCCAGTTCTTCATCTGCCTGGCCGATCTCAGCGCAGATCTGCCGCGCTCGTACACCATCTTCGGGCGGGTTTCGTCCGGAACGGAGGTCGTTGACGCGATCGGTGCGGTGGCGGTCAATGACCCCGCGCTCGGAGTGCCGGTCGACCCGGTCGTCATCAATCGGATCCTGATCGGCGCGCCCGAAAGTACGCCCGAGTGACGCTCTCCGAGGTACGAAATACCGCTCCGAAAAGTAAAGGATTCTTCATTCCAAAGCATTGACCCTGACCTGGGGGGTCGGATATGATGGTCGCGCTGTTCGCACAGCGATTCACCACTGGTCGCAGGGTCATGGGTAGGTTTGGGTAAGGGTAGTGCGGGAAACCGCGCGTGAAAGATGCCCCCGCGATTAGCGAATCCGGCAGCAAATGAAGGCCCCTCTTCGGAGGGGCCTTCACCTATCCGCTAGACTCGGCTCCCCCCGCGCGCCGGTAGCTCAGTGGATAGAGCGTTGGCCTCCGGAGCCAGAGGTCGCAGGTTCGAATCCTGTCCGGCGCGCCATCGGCAACGCTTCCTCGTCCCGAGTCACGGTCCCAGGATGGTGCCGGGCGACTCCTGGATCCAGTAGCCAGCCCAGATCCCGGCGGTGATGTGGTACCAGTTCCCAGCCTGGTTGGGGATCGTGCTCTTCTGGTTCGTGGGCGCGTTGGATGCTGTGGCCAGGGCGTACGGCAGCGAGGCGGTGATCGCCCCGGTGGCGCTGAACTGGCGACCGACATACGTGCCGGGCGCGAAGTACAGGGTCCGCGGCGGGTCGTAGTTCTCGACCACCGGTGGCGGGGGCGGGGGCGGGACGTCACCCAGGATCGTGCCCGCGGACTCCTGGATCCAGTATCCGGCCCAGATCCCGGCTGTGATGTAGTACCAGTTCCCGCTCTGGTTCGGGATCGTGCTCTTCTGGTTGGTCGGCGCGTTCGAGCCGGTGGCCAGGGTGTACGGCAGCGAGGCGGTGATCGCCCCGGTTGGGCTGAACTGGCGACCGACATACGTGCCGGGCGCGAAGTACAGCGGGCGCGGCGGGTCGTAGTTCTCGACTACCGGCGGCGGGAGCGGCGGTGGCGCATCGCCCAGGGTCGTCCCAGCCGACTCCTGGATCCAGTAGCCAGCCCAGATGCCGGCGGTGATGTGGTACCAGTTGCCGGCCTGGCCGGGGATCGTGCTCTTCTGATCCGTGGGCGCGTTCGAGCCGGTGGCCAGGGTGTACGGCAGCGAGGCGGTGATCGCCCCGGCCGCGTTGAACTGGCGACCGATATACGTGCCGGGCGCGAAGTACAGCGGGCGCGGCGGGTCGTAGTTCTCCGACACGGGTGGCGGGGGTGGCGGTGGCGCATCGCCCAGAGTGGTGCCGGCCGACTCCGCGATCCAGTACCCGGCCCACACCCCGGCGGTGATGTAGTACCAGTTGCCAGGCTGGTTGGGGATCGTGCTCTTCTGGTTGGTCGGCGCGTTCGAGCCGGTGGCCAGTGTGTAGGGGAACGAGGCGATGATCGCTCCGTTTGAGCTGAACTGGCGACCGACGTACGTCCCGGGCGCGAAGTACAGCGGGCGCGGCGGGTCGTAATTCTCGACCACCGGTGGCGGTGGCGGAGGTGGTACGTCGCCCAGGAACGTGCCCGCGGACTCCTGGATCCAGTATCCGGCCCAGATCCCGGCCGTGATGTAGTACCAGCTACCGGCCTGGTTGGGGATCGTGCTCTTCTCCGTCGTCGGCGCCATCGAATCGGTGGCCAGCGTGTACGGCCGCGAGGCGATGACCCCCCCATAGGTGTTGAACTTGTACCCGACGTAGGCGCCTGCAACGAAGGAGAGGGGACGCCAGGGGAAATAGGACTCGGCCACCGGCGCCGGCGGCGCGTCGCCGAGAGTTGTGGCGGCCGACTCCTGGATCCAATACCCGGCCCAGATGCCTGCGGTGATGTAGTACCAGTTCCCGCTCTGGTTCGGGATGGTGCTCTTATAGCTCGTGGGAGCCGACGAGGCCGCGCCAAGGGTGTACGGCAAGGACGCGGTGATCGTCCCGGCCGCATTGAACCGCCGGCCGACGTAGGACCCGGCGGCGAAGTACAGGGGACGCATCGGGTTGTATGTCGCGATGGGCGGAATGCTGATCTCGGCCGCGACCGCGCTCCGGATCGACGGCATCTGGGCGTACAACGCCGCCCCCGGGCACCCCGTGTTCTGGTAGTCACGGTGGCCAGTGATGTTCGGCGTGGTGATGGTGGTCCCGGTAGCGGGATTCACGTACGTCGAGGTGCCTGTCGGGTCGATCCCGTGGGTGGCGGACGCCCAGGCCAGCATGCTCACCAGCGATGTGCGCGCCGCCGCCGTTGGCGGCTGCGTGGTGAAGTTGCCGAGCAGTGCGATCCCCATGCTGCCCGGGTTGTGATGCAGCGCGTGGCCGGACTCAACGACGTCTCCGTCCTCGTTGTCCCCGGTCGGGAAGGTCCCGTTCCAGTACTCGCGCGTGTACCGACCCTCGTAGACCCGTCCGGCCTCGTCGATCAGGTAGTTGTAGCCGATGTCGCCCCATCCCAGCGTGACGGCGTGGAAGTGGTAGATGGCTCGAACCGTCGCCGCTGGGTTCGGATCGTTGTTCCCGCCGGCGGTGTGATGCACCACCAGCTTCTGAAGGGGGTAGAACGCTCGGGTCCAGCGCTCCTCGCCCAGGCTGTCGAATCGAATGGTCTCGTCAGCGCCCCAGCCGCCGCGGGGGATGACTCCGGGAATCCCGCTCAGCGCGGCCGCATCGGCTCCCAGCCCGAATGGCGCACCGGTCGCGCCGGCCGCATCCATTGAGAGGACCGATACCTCCGGCAGTGACTCATCCGCTGTGATGCGGACCGCACGCATGCCGCTGGCGACCATCACCGTGCCGTAGGTCTCGCCGTCCGCTTTGGATGCCCCGAACTCGTCGATGTGGACGTGGGCCGGCTCCGAAAAGACCGCCCCGTCCGCGCTGAATGCCGCGTCTACGTGTGCACCCGGATGGCCCGACCAATGGATGACGATATGGGTCGTGCCCGCCGCGAGGGCGAACTCGTGGCTCCCGTCCACCGCGTGAGTCGATTCCGAGGTACGGACCCTGACCGGGCCGGGAGTCGTTGCGGGCGCTGCCGGCGCCACGCCGGTCACGACCAGCGCCATGACGAGGGCGGCCACGAGTGGACGACCGATCACGGCGTTCAAATGCATGGGCTAACCAAGCCTCCCTGGTCCTGCGCGGTTGAGACCCACCATACCGACCCAGGGCATGATCCGCTGTGGGCCGGTGTGCCCAGTACGATCGGGCCCGGAAACGCCTCCTCGCGCCAAGGGCGGCCGGCATCCGCCATCATCGGTCACGTGGGAGATCTCAACCGCCGAGATCGGCAGATGCGCGAAGCGGAGGAGGAGCGGCTGTCTCCGGCGGCCACTCGATCGGGGCAGTCGCGCGGCCGAGCACGGCCCGAGGAGCCCGACCCGTTCCGCACCGCCTTCGAGCGTGACCGGGACCGGATCATCCACTCCAAGGCCTTCCGCCGGCTGAAGCACAAGACCCAGGTCTTCCTCAACCCCGAGGGCGACCATTTCGTCACGCGCCTGACCCACACCCTCCAGGTCGCCCAGATCGCGCGCTCGCTGGCCGCGGCGCTGGCGCTGAACGAGGCGTTGGCAGAGGCGATCGCGCTGGGTCACGACGTGGGCCACACCCCGTTCGGCCACACCGGCGAGGAAGCCCTGGCGCCGTATTTCCCCCCTGCGGGCTGGCATCACGCGGCGCAGAGCGTTCGCATCTTCGAAGTCCTCGAGGACCTCAACCTGAGCTGGGAGGTGCGCGACGGGATACGGGCCCACACCTGGCGGATCACGCCTCCGCCACACACGCCCGAAGCCCTGTGCGTGCGCTACGCGGATCGGATCGCGTACCTCAGCCATGACGCGCTCGACGCGCTCCGCGCGGGAGTCCTGGCCGAGGCCGATTTCCCACCCCATCTGATCGAACGGCTCGGGCCTCCGGGACGCCGATGGATCGGTGAGCTCATCACCGCGGTCATCGACGAGAGCCTGGCGGCGGGCGCGATCGGGATGGACGTTGACACGCTGGCCCTCATGCACGAGCTGCGCGACTTCATGTTCGAGCGCGTCTACCTGCGCCCCGAGCAGGCGGCCCAGCAGCAGGTCGCGGTCCGCCTCCTGCGCCGCCTGATGGACCACCACCTGGCCCACCCCGACGAGCTCCCGGCCTCGTACCGGGATACCGATGCCGACCTGGTGACCCAGGTCGCCGACTACGTCTCCGGGATGACGGACCGATACGCCCAGACGGCTTCCGACCGTCTGTTCGGAGTGACGGCCGAGCGATTGGGGTGACGGCCGAGCGGTTAGGGTGACGGCGGAGCAGTCGGCACCACGGATGTGAACATGTAGCTCACGAAGGTGCCGTCGCCGCATTCGAGCGCGATCTCGTCCGGCCGATCCTCCGCACTCGGCGACGGGGCGCTCCCCGGCGGGCCGTACACCTCGCGCGACACCACGCCCACGAGGATCGTGCCCAGCCGGATGGGCTCCTCGCTGCCCACCACCGGCAGCGCCGTCGCATCTCCTGCCGCGGTGTAGACCCGATCGCCCCACAGGAGCGTCTCGGGGCAGCCGGGGCGCCCGATCGCCATCTGGAGGCTCCACAGGCCCAGACCGACGAAGACGGCCGCGGCGAGCACCGCGCAGCCCGCCGCCCGCCAGTTCACCGGCGAATCTCGAACCGGGTCATGCCGCCCGAGGCCGGTCCGCGGCTGACCTCGACCCGATCGACCCATGCCGCTCCGGGGCCATCGGCCAGCTGCGCCTCGAGGGTGTCGAGTGGCGTCGGCTCGCCTTCAGCCACCAGCTCCACCGCGCGCTCGTCGTCGGCGTTGCGGACCCAACCCACCAGGCCGAGTCTCGTGGCGGCGTCGACCACCCACCATCGGTACCCGACCCCCTGGACGCGGCCAGTGACCCGGGCCGTCAGCCGCTGCCGGTCGCTCACGCGCGGGGGGCGACCGCGGGCCACTCCAGCATGGCCACCTCGAGAGCCAGGCGGGGGCTGACGTTCAGCTCCAGGGCGTCCCGGATGCGCTCCAGGGCGGCGGCGGCCCGAGCCATCTCGTCCGGTCCGAGGGGCCGCGCCGCAGCCGGCAGCTCGGGGAGCAGCTCTTCGGACACGGCCAGGTGTGGCGAGCCGGCGGCGGCCACCGCCAGGTCGCGCGCCAGATCGACCCAGGCCTCGATGATAGCCAGCGCTGCTGCGCGCTGGACCACCGTCGGCGTCCGACCGCCACCTTCGGACGTGGCCGGGTCGGTGGCGGCATCGGGCCCCAAGGACAGGCGCGCCGCATCGTCCATGAGCTCGCGCACCGCGGCCAGCCGTTCGGCGCGGCCCCGCTCAAGGAGCGCGAGCAGCTCGTGCTGCGTGCGTCGCCGCCAGTCCACGCGTTCCGGTGCGCGGGCATACCCAACCGCGCGGCCGATCCGGCCGCCTGACAAGCGAGCGAGCGCCGTGGCCTGCTCCCCGGGGAGTCCTTCGCGCTCGATCAGCCAGGCTGCGAGCGCGTCCTGCCCGACCGGGGCCAGGCGCAGAGCCTGGCAGCGGGAGCGAATGGTGGGCAGTAGCCGGCCGGCGTCGTCGGCCACCAGGATGAAAAGTTGCCGATCGCCGGGCTCCTCCAGCGCCTTGAGCAGCGCGTTCTGAATCTGCTCGTTGGCGAGGTCCGCGCGCTCGACCACGACGACCCGCCAGCGCCCGGCGATCGGCGCACCGGCGACCTCTGCCAGCCATCGCCGCGCCGCTCCTACGATGCTTTCGCCGCTCGCACGGTCATCGCGCCAGCGCTCGGGCGACGCGAGGACCAGGTCGGGGTGGGTCCGCGCGCGCGCCTGACGACAGCCGGAGCAGAGGTTGCATGGTCGCTTGTCGGGATCGACCGCCTCACACAGGGCAGTGGCAAGCAGGTCGTCGACGAATGATCCCTTGCCGGCCCCTGGGGGGCCGTGGACCAGGAGCGTGGCCGGGCCGTCGCCTCCCAGGAGCGTCCGGCGGGCGAGCCGCTCCGCCACCGGCTGACCGATTGTCAGAAACCCCGAGCCGGCGACCTCGACACTCACGGCGGCGAGTATAGGCGGGGCATGCGTGCCGTCAGGATGGGGCCCGAGGCGCGGTCCGGCGGTCGGTGGCATACTGGGCCGGAGACAGCAGAAACGCTCGAGGAGGTCGGCCATGGGCAGCAAGGTGACCCAAAGCACAAGATCGACATCGGAGGGATTGGGCTTCCCCGATGAGTGGCAGGCATTCATGGATCGCATCGCGCGCAAGGACGTGCCGGACGAGGTGGCGCAGCGTGGCCAGGCACTGGCGGAGGCCATCGCCCAGGCAGCCGAGGAGGCCGCCCAGCGCGCATCCGCCGCGTGGAGGGAGTCGCGGCCCGTGCGCAAAGAGGTCGCGCGAACCATCGAACGCCAGGGTCGGCAGGTTGGCAAATGGTCTCGCCAGGTCTGGCGCCAGGACATCAGCCCTGGTCTGCGGCGCGCATGGAACCGGCGAACTGTGGCACTCGGCGCCGCGGGAGCAGCGGTCCCGGCCGGACGCCAGCTCATCGAGGAAGCGGCCAGTGAGCTTGGCCTGCGCCCGCGCCAGGATCGCCACTGGGGCTCGTTCTTCGCCGGAATCCTGATCGGCGCTCTGACCGGCGCCCTGGTCGCGATCCTCACCGCGCCCAAGTCCGGCCGCGAGACCCGTGACGAGCTCGCTACCCGCGCGCGCGAAGCGGCTGAAGCTGCCGGCGAATGGATTCCGGTCAGTGCGCCGTCAACCAACGGCAACGGGGGGACGGGCGTCGCCCCCGAGGCTACCGAGGTCGAATCCGAGAGCTAGCCCTCGGTGGGGGGTTTGGGCGTGGTCCGCTTGCGCGTGCTGCGACCTGAGGTGAAGCGCTTCCAGATGCCCTCCTCGTCGGACGCATCCGCGGGCGCCGGAGCCGCCTTGCCTCGCGTGGTCCGCGAGCCTCGCGGCTTGGCGGCCGTCGTCGAGGCGGACGCCCTCGACCCAGTGCCAGCCTCTTTGGAGGCAGCCTTGCCCGTAGATCGCGCGCGGGGCTTGGCATCTGTCTTGGCCGCCGGCTCTGCCGCGGGCTTCGCCGCGGACCGGGTCGAGGGCTTGCGGGTACGGGGCTTCCGCGTGACCGCCGGACCGTCGCCTTCTTCCCCAGCCGGCGCGGTCACATCGGGCTCATCGGTGCCATCGGTCGCCGAGGCGCCTGCGGGCTGACTGCTCAGTCCGAGCTCGGCCAGCGTCGCCGCATCGGCCTCCTCGAATTCGAAGCCAGGCTCCGCTCCCAAGCCTTCACCGGATCCGAGGCCTTCGAGCTCTTCGATGCTGTCGACTTCCTGCCAGCCGATCTCGGCGGGCTCAGCGTCGGCCGCGGCCGAGGCCGCGGACGCATCGGGAAGATCCCCCCGGCGACCACGGCGGCCCCTGCCCCGACCGCCCCGTCGACGACGCCGACGAGCGCTCTCGGACAGGGTCTCGTCCGCAGCCCCGCGAGCGGCGGGCGCGGCGCCATCGTTCGCAGGCTGCGGCTCGGTGATCGCAATCGGCTCCTTGTCGGTTGTGCGGGATCGCCCGCCGCGGGTGGGACGCGCAGGTCGTTCGGATCGGCGGCTCCCGGTCGCCCGCCCTCGTCCGCGGGTGGCGCTCCCGGCGTCCTCGCCGTCGCCTCGAATGGCGGCCATGGCCGCTGCCGCGACCGAGGGCGACGCCTCGCGGAATCCCACGTCGGGATTGACCTCTTTGGCGGGCATCTCGGGTGCCGGGACGCCCTTGGCATCCTTCTGACGGCTGATGGCGCTGATCTTCATGACGTCCACGAACTCGTCGGCCACCGCGAACAGGTCGGAGCTGGTGTTCGGTTTGAAGCTGATCACCTCGCACCGCACGCCCTCGTCCTGCAGGGCGCGAATGGCAGGCGCGAAGTCTCCGTCGCCGGAGACGATGACGGCCACGTCCATGCGGTCGGCGAGGCGGAAGAGGTCGACCACCAGCTCGATGTCGAGATTGGCCTTGACCCGCCCGTCGCCGAACTTGCGGATGTCCTTGGCAACGACCTTGTAGCCGTTCTTGCCAAGGAAATCGAGGAATTTCTTCTGGTTCTCGTTCTCGGGATCAAGCCCCGAGTAGGCGTAGGCGCGAATGAGATCGCGCCCCTTGGTGGCGTGCTTCAGCAGCGCCACGTAATCGACGTCGACATCCTGCCCGCGGGCAGCGTAGTAGAGGTTGGCAACGTCGACAAAGACGGCCACGTTCTTGCTCAAGTGAGCTTCTCCTAAGTGAATGGTGGTGGCCACCTCGTGGAGTTCCGGCTGCCTTCGCGCTCGACCCACGCTCCCGGACTGAGGCCGGAATGGGTGGCGCGGCTTGGGCGGCACCCTCGCTTCGCGAACCCGCTTGGGTTTCGGCGGCGGCGAGGGATCGGACATCTCCGCGTGGGAGGCCTAGGGCAACAGGATACCACGCCGCCTGGGTAAGGCCGCTTCGACCCCAGAAGATCGCCGTTTTCAGGGGCAGGACTGAACTTGCAGCCGATGGTCGGGGATATCCAGAGTGCCCGGGCGGTGACCTTGCGCACCTGTGGAGGCGCCCCTATGATGCCCGGCACACTCTTCCGGGAGTGATGCTGCGCGTCACCCGGAAGTAATTGGAGGAGGATTGGATGGAGAAGTTTCTACGTTGGAGCGCTGGCCTTGTGGTGCTGGCGTTGATTCTGGCCGCTTGTCAAACGAGCGCCAGCGAGAGTCCCGGCGAGAGCGCCGCCGCGAGCGTGGCCGATCCGGCTGCGGCTTGCGAGGCTCTGCCCGAGGGCTGTTTCGAAGTCGCGCCCGGTGACCCGATCCGGATCGCCAGCGCCCTTTCGATTTCCGGAGCCCCGGCATCCCTGGGCAATGACAGCAACTTTGGTATCCAGGTCGCTCAGGAGGAGCGCGGGCAGGTGCTGGGTCGCGACACCGATGTCGTCCATGAGGACGCGGGCTGCGCCGACGCGGCATCCGGTCAGACGGCCGCCCAGGCCATCGTGGCCGACACGACGATCCTGGCGGTGATCGGCACCAGCTGCTCACGGACGGCCGTCCCGGCCATGCCGCCTCTGGAGGAGGCGGGCCTGGTGATGATCTCGCCGTCGAACACGGCGCCTGGCCTGACCAACCCGGACCATGAGGACTACGCCGGACCGAACTACTTCCGGACGGCGTACAACGACCGCGTGCAGGGCGCCGCTGTGGCCCGCTTTGTCTGTGAGGAGTTGGGCCTGACTACGGCCGCCACCATCCACGATGGCAGCCCGTATGCCGACCAGCTGCAGCAGGTCTTCGTCGACCAGTTCGCCGAGATCTGTGGCGGAACCACCACGGCCCAGGAAGCGATCAACATCGGCGACACGGACTTCCGTCCGGTGCTGACCACGATCGCCGCCGACAGCCCCGAAGTGCTGTTCTTCCCGATCTTCGAGCCTGAGGGCAACGCCATCATCTCGCAATGGGACGAGGTCGCCGCTCTGGCGAACACGATCCCCATCAGCGCTGATGGACTGAAGACCGGGACCTTCCTCGATGCCAACGGCCTCGAGGCACAGGCCCTGGGAGCGTACTTCTCCGGTCCGGACCTCAACTTCGGGGATCGGTACCAGAACGAGTTCCTGCCGCCCTACTACGAGCTGAGCGGCACCGACGTGACGCTCTCCGCGTATCACGCGCATGGCTACGACGCCTTCAACATCCTGATGGATGCCATCGTGGCGGCGGTCGTAGGCGAGGACGCCGACGGGACGCTGTACATCAGCAGGGCTGGGGTCCGCGAGTACGTGGCCGGTCTGACCGACTACGACGGGCTCACGGGCACGTTGACCTGCGACGAGTTCGGGGACTGCGGCTCGGAGGAGGTTTCGATCGCCGAGATCGGGACCAACGCTGACGGCAACCTCGACTACCTTGAGGTCTACACCACGCGATCGGCCCAGTAGAGGACCGATCCACCCAAAGCCACTGGGAGCGGGTGAGCCGCCGGGGCTTCATGGACGCGGGGATCAGGTCG
>Ga0209640_10003073_pt1 | contig 14611 bp, 16 predicted proteins | sample RifCSP10_1_FD_184018 | JGI IMG/M metagenome (GOLD analysis project Ga0209640, IMG submission 184018) | Soil microbial communities from Rifle, Colorado - Rifle CSP2_sed 10_1 (SPAdes) (version 2) | ecosystem: Environmental > Terrestrial > Deep subsurface > Rock core/Sediment | place: Rifle...
CCGGTCAGGTCTTCGGCCAGCACCACATCGCCGGGCCCGAGCCGCGCCACCGTGCCATCGCCGACCTCGATCTCCGCGGTCCCCGACAGCGAGATCGAGTACTGCCGTCTGGGCGCGCAGTGCCAGCCGAGCACGTAGCCGGGCGGGGAGACCCGAAAGATGATCCCCGTCGCCGGCTGGATCGAGGTGCCCTCGCCATGCGCGCCTTCGACATCGACGAAGGGCTTCATCGCCAGCGGCATCTCGACGAGGTGCGACTGTCCATCCCGGCCGGTGTAGACCCGCCATATCTTCGGCATGCTGTCCTTCCAGGGCGGTCGCCCGGGTGGCGTGCCGCTCACGGGAGCAGATCGGCGACGGGGATCCGCGCGCCGGGCGCGGCCAACGGCGTCACCGTCGCCGGCGGTCGCACGAGGTTGACGGACCGATAGGCCCGGCCGTACGCGGCATCCGCCGCCGGCTGCGGCGCGCGATGCACCTCGACCACTCCGTCGACGAGGCTCACGATCCAATACTCGGGCAAGCCCGCCCGCGCGTAGAGGCCGCCCTTGAAGCGGCGGTCCAGCCTCAAGCTCGAATCGGCGACCTCGACGACGAGGGCGGCCGTCGGGGGGTGCGCGCTGAGGTACTCGCGGGGCGTGCCGGCGACGACGGCCACGTCGGGCTCGGGCTCCGAGTCCTCGTCGAGCGCGAGCGGGGCGTGGAGGCGCACATGCCACCCGGCGCCGAAGGCGGCGGCCAGCACCTGGCCGACTTGCGTCACGATCGCTGCGTGGGGGCTGCCCTGCGGCTCCCGGACGACGAGCAGGCCGCCGAGCAGCTCGAGGCGCTCGCCGACGAAGATGCCGAGATCGACGAGCCGCTCGTACTCCACCCGCCGCCAGCGCCGGGTCTTCAGATGTGGCTCGACCACCGAGGCCATGGCGCTACGGTAGCCGGAGGCGGCGGGAGCCGTCAACGTCGTCAACCTGATACGCTGCGGATGTCGATTTCCCGGGTTCATCGGCGTCGTAATGGATGAGGAAAGGAGGCCCCATGCGCTACATGCTGCTCATCGGCTCCGACGACAAGAACGCGGCCCCGGCACCGAGGGCCGAGATGGAAACCATCGTCCAGGGCCACAGGCGCTTCTCCGAGGAGCTGCAGGCGGTCGGCAAGGTGGTCGTGGGGGAGCGCCTGCGTCCGGAGGGCGACGCCAGCCGCGTCCGCTTCAAGGCCGGGCAGCGCCAGGTCATGGACGGCCCCTTCGCCGAGACGAAGGAGGCCCTGGGCGGCTTCTACCTGATCGAGTGCGACAGCCAGAAGGAAGCCGTCGAGTGGGCGAAGAAGATTCCGCTCCGCGAGGGGAGCTTCGTCGAGGTGCGGCCGATCTGGCACATGTAGCCTGACCCTCATCAGGTAACATTCCTGCCCGTGGGGTCGATCGACCGCGGGCAGGTGCCGGACGGCCGCGTGCAGGCGCGCGTGGCGGAGACGTTCCGCCTGGAGTACGCGCGCGTGGTCTCGTCCGTGCTCCGGATCGTGCGCGATATCGACGTCGCGGAGGAGGTCGTCCAGGAGGCGTTCGCGCAGGCGCTCGCTCACTGGCCCGCGGACGGCACGCCGGACCGCCCGGGCGCCTGGCTCCTCACGACGGCACGGCGACGCGCGCTGGATCGCCTGCGTCACGCTCGCCGTGCGGAGGCGCGCACCGAAGCGCTCGCCTACGAGGCCGCGCTGGGCGCGATGGACGAGGGCCGCGACGTGACCGATCCCGAGGCGATCCCCGACGACCGGCTCCGGCTGATCTTCACCTGCTGTCATCCGGGCCTGCCCGGCGACAGCCGGGTGGCGCTCACGCTCAGGCTGGTGGGCGGCCTCTCGACGGCCGAGATCGCGCGGGCCTTCCTGGTCCCCGAGCCCACGATCGCCCAGCGGCTCGTGCGCGCCAAGCGGACGATCCGCGACCGCGCCCTGCCCTACGAGGTGCCCGAAGGGGAAGAGCTCTCCGCGCGCATGCCGGCGGTGCTCGCCGTGGTCTATCTGATCTTCAACGAGGGCTATGCCGCGCACACCGGGGACGCCCTCGTGCGCCACGATCTCTGCGAGGAGGCCATCCGCCTCGGAGGGATACTCGCCGAGCTGGTGGGCCACGAGCCCGAGGTCCTGGGGCTCCTCGCGCTGATGGAGCTGCAGGCCTCGCGCGCGACGACGCGCACCGACGCCGACGGCAATCTCGTCCTGCTCGCCGATCAGGATCGCGCTCGCTGGGATCAGGCGCGGATCGCCCGCGGGCTCGCGCTGCTCGACCGCGCCGGCCCGATCGAGCGCGCGGGCCCCTACCAGCTCCAGGCGGCCATCGCCGCCTGTCACGCGCGCGCGGCCTCCTGGGAGGCGACGGAGTGGCCCGAGATCGTCGCCCTCTACCGAGCGCTCGCCGAGATCGCGCCCTCGCCGGTGGTCGAGCTGAATCGCGCGGTGGCGATCGGCCTGGCGGAGGGGCCGGAGGCGGGGCTTGCCGCGCTCGACCGCGTCGACGCCTCGGCGCTCCGCGGCTATCACCTCCTGCCCGCCGCGCGCGCCGATTTCCTCCGTCGGCTCGGGCGCTGGACGGCGGCGGCTGCCGAGTACCGCCGGGCGCTCGCGCTCGCCGACAACGCGCGCGAGCAGAAGTTCCTCGCCGCGCGGCTCGCGGCGTGCGAGGCGGGCGGGGAGAGCAGGAGCTGACCGACAGCCGATCTTGACACCTGTAGCGCAAGACGCGACAATCGGCCCATGCCGCGTCGGTCGACCACGTTCCCGGGCGAGTCGATTCCCGTGGGGGCCGCGGAGATTGCCCAGCGCCTTGGCGTGAAACCGCAGACCGTCCACACCTGGCGTCACCGCAAGCTCATGCCGCATCCCCGCTGGACGGTGTCCGGCCAGCCGGCGTGGGATTGGCCGGAGATCCAGGCCTGGGCGCGCCGCACGGGCCGACTTCGCGACGGAGACGCTCACGCCGCGCTCCTCGAGCTGGAGGGCGTCGGCTGGGAGGGAGATCTCGACGAGATGCGGCGCCATCGCGCGCCGCGACGGTGATCCTCGTCGACACGTCGGCGTGGATCGAGCTGTTCCGCGCCACCGGCCACCCCGCTCACATCACCCTGCGACATCATCTCGAGCGGCGCTCGCCCATCGCGACAACCGAACCGATCATCATGGAGCTCCTGGCCGGCACGCGGAACGCCACCGAGCGCGCGAGGCTCCGGGCGAGGCTGATCGGGCTTCCGCGCCTTGCCGTGCAGGGGCTGGCCGACTTCGAGTCGGCGGCGGAGCTCTATCGAACGTGCCGTGGCCGCGGCGCGACGGTGCGAAAGCTGATCGATTGCCTCATCGCCTCGGTCGCCATCCGGGAGCATGCGACCGTGCTCCACAACGACCGCGATTTCGACGTTCTCGCCCGGCACACGCGACTGCGGATCGAGCGGTATCGCACCCTGCGCGCGATTCACCCGAGCCGATAGCGGGCGCCGACGGCCGCTAAGTCTCGGGGCCGCGAATCTCGCGAAGCCGCCGCTTCAGTGCCGTCATCCGGTCGTTCATCTTCTCGGAGAGCGCCGCGGCCTTGCTCCGCTTCTTCTGCCCCGCCCGTCGCCCCACGGTCGGGGTGGTGGCGTGACAGTACGAGCAGCCGTGCTTCAGGCCGTGCTTGCACTCGCTCATCGGTGGCAGCTCACGGCTATCATCCTACCGAATCGGGTCGCCGTTCGCGAACATCGGTATACTCGCCCTCACCGAGGAGGTTCTCGCCATGAGCCTGCCCAGAACAGCTCGCGCGGCCGTCGTGGCCGAGTACGGCAAGCCGATCGAGATCCGCGAGCTTCCGGTGCCGCGCGAGGCCGAGCTCGAGCCCGGTGCGTTGCTGGTACGCGTGGACGTCGCGTCGATCTGCGGCTCGGACGTCCACCAGTGGGACGGGATGACTCAGGCGCTGGCGCCGGCGCAGCTGCCGATCGTGCTCGGCCACGAGATGATGGGCACGGTGGTCGCCTTCGGCCCGGGGCCGCGCGAGGACTCCATCGGCCAGCCGCTCAAGGAGGGCGACCGCCTCCTGTGGACGCACGTGTACTGCGGCCAGTGCTACGAGTGCCGCGTGCAGCACACGCCGACGCTGTGCCGGCGGAAGAAGCAGTACATGCGCACCAACTGCGAGCGCTTCCCCTACCTCGTGGGCGGTTTCGCGCAGTACTGCTACGTGTTCCCGCCCTCGGGCCGCGTGCGCATTCCGGACGGCGTGCCCGACGGCGTCGCCTCCGCGGCGAGCTGTGCGCTGAGGACTGTCGTGCATGCCTTCGACCGCGTCGGCCGCATCGAGCCCCACCAGCGTGTCGTGATCCAGGGCGCCGGTCCGCTCGGGCTGTTCGCGACCGCGGTGGCGAACCATGCCGGCGTGAGCGAGCTCATCGTCATCGGCGCGCCCGAGCGTCGGCTGGCCCTCGCGCGGCGCTGGGGCGCGACCGCCGTCGTGTCGGTGGAGGAGCTGCCCACCGCCGAGGTGCGCCTGGCCCGCGTGAGGGAGCTGACCGGCGGGCTCGGGGCTGACGTGGTCTTCGAGCTGTCCGGCGCGCCGTACGCCTTCGCCGAGGGCCTGGACTTCCTGCGGCCGGGCGGCCGGTACGCCGTCGTCGGCCAGCTCGGCGGGCCGCTGACGCCCGTGCAGGCCGCGCTCTTCGTGCGCAAGCAGGCGACGATCCTCGGCGTGCAGTCGGCCGACATCGGCCAGTTCTGGAAGGCGCTCGAGTTCGTGCGCCGCACGGGCGCGCGCTACGACTTCGAGGCGATGCTGACCACGCGCTATCCCCTGGACCAGATCAACGACGCGATCCAGAACATGCGGGCGTTCCGCGAGATCAAGCCGCTCGTCCTGCCCTGGGCGTAGAATGACGGCCATCCGATGACGATCCGGGTGCGCAGTCCCCTAGCCGACATCAACGAAGCGCCGCGGGGGAAGCCGGTCCGCGCGCTGTCCGCGCTCGAGGGCCGGCGCCTGGGCCTCCTCTGGAGCCAGCACGCGGCGACCGTGAAGTTCTGGCCCGTGCTCGAGACGGTCGCCGAGGCGAAGTTCCGCCCCACCGAGATCCATCGGTTGTACAAGACGAGCACCTGGAACGTCGCCACGCCGGAGGAGATCGACGCCTTCGCGTCGAAGGTCGACTACGTCCTGGTCGGGGTGGGTGCCTGAGGGTCCTGCACAACGGCGACCGTGCGTGACACGGTCAACATGCTCCGCGAAGGCGTTCCGGCTGTCGCGCTCGTCCACGAGCCGTTCGCGACGCTGGCCCAGCTCCAGGCGGCGCGGGTGGGCATGCCGGAGGCCCCGCTCCTGATCTACGAGCGCGATCTGCCCGGCCAAGAGCCGCCCCACGTCCTCGAGAAGAAGGCCGAGGCCGTCGCCGAGCGCGCGGCGGTGTTCCTGCTGGCCGCCGGAACGTGAGGCCCGCCGTGGCGCTGACCTCGAAGATCTACGAAGCGCGGGACCTGAGCGACTTCATGGACATGGTGTACGCGCGCGGGTGGACCGACGGGCTGCCCGTGTTCCCGCCGACCGACGACAAGGTCATGGCGATGATCGACTACCTCGGCCGCGACCCGGGCGAGGTCATCGGGGTCGTCCCGCCGGGAGAGGGCGTCGCGACGATCGAGAAGATCGCGATCAACGCCGTCATGGCCGGCTGCAGGCCCGAGTACCTGCCCATCGTCGTGACGGCCGTCGACGCCATGCTGGATCCGGCCTTCGAGCTGCTGCGCGTGCAGGCCACGACCGCCGGGCCCGCGCCGCTCTGCATCATCAGCGGCCCCGTGGTGAAGACGCTCGGCTTCAACTACGGCGCGGGCGCCTTCACGGGCACCGGGCACCGCCCCAACGCCACCATCGGCCGCGCGATCAGGCTCATCCTGTGGAACATCGGCTACGGACGCCCGGGGCAGATGTCGCAGGCCACCATGGGCCATCCCGGCCGGTACGCGTACCTGATCGCCGAGCGGCCCCCCGACGACGGCAACCCGTGGGAGGAGCTGCACGTCACCAACGGGCTCCGGCCCGAGGACAGCGCCGTATCGATGTTCCCCGTGGTGACGCACGACCAGATCGCGCCCGCCTTCGGCACGCAGACCTTCGAGAACAGCGTCTACGTGATCGTCGACTCCATCTGCCACCTCGGAAACTTCCGCGCCGCCTCCCCGAAGTTGCTGGTCCTCAACCCGCAAGCGGCCAAGCTCCTGAGCGACGCCGGGTGGACCAAGGCCAAGTTCACGGAGCTCTTGACGGAGCGCTGCGTGCGTCCGGTCCGTGACGTCAAGCGCACGGGCGGGCTGTCCGTCACGTACAAGTCGCACTGGACGAAGGTGGCCGACGCGAGCGACGACGACGCGTTGGTCCCCGCCGTCGTCGGGCCGCACGGGCTCCAGATACTCGTCTCCGGCGGGTGGGGCTCGGCGTCGAGCCAGTGCATCTGGCTCAACAGCGTGCACGGCGAGATGGTCACCAGGAAGATAGAATAGGGCCTGGAAAGGATCACGCGCATGGCCGATCGAAAGTACCGTCAGCAAGGTTACCGGAACCCGGGCGCCGAGCCGCGCCGGCCGCAGCCGCCCGCCGCCGATGCTCCGCGGACCGGCGGGATGCTCGCCAAGCATACCGTCTCCCGGTGTGGGGCGTGCGGCGCGGTCCTGCCGGTCGCGACCGCCTCGCTCGAGCAGTGCCCGAACTGCCGGGCCGCCATCCACGCCTGCCGGCAATGCACCCACTTCGACACGGGCCGGCGGTTCGAGTGCGGAGAGCCCATCCCCGAGCGAGTCGCGGACAAGAACGCCCGCAACGACTGCGCCTGGTTCTCGCTCCGCGTGACGGTCGAGCGGGACGCCTCGCCCGACTCGACGCGCCCCGGCGACATCCGCCGCGGGTTCGACAATCTCTTCAAGAAGTAGTCCGGCCGGGAGGATGCGGTCATGAGGACCATCGACATCCACGCGCATCTCGTGCCGCGGTCCCTGTGGCAGGCCGCCGAGGCCGGCAAGGAGTGGTACGGCTACCGGCACGAGCCGGGCGAGGGCCTCGGCACGATGATGGGTGACGGCAAGCGCACGCACTTCAGCTCGCCCAAGGCGCGCTTCACGCCGGAGGAGCGGCTGAAGGACATGGACGCGCAGGGCGTGGACGTGCAGGTGATCTCCATCCACACGCCGTTCTTCGGCTACCACCTCGACCCGGCGCAGGGGCGGCAACTGGCGCGCGACGTCAACGACGAGATCGCCGCGATGGCCCGGCAGTGGCCCCGGCGGTTCGCGGGCTTCGCCACGCTGCCCATGCAGGACGTCAAGGGGGCGATCGACGAGCTGGAGCGCGCGGTGACCGTGCTCGGTCTGAAGGGGGCCGAGCTCGACACGGCGGTGAACGGCGAGAACTGGGACGAGCCGAAGTTCCTGCCGCTGTTCAAGGCGGCGGAGGCCATGGGGGCCGTGCTCTTCTTCCACCCGCAGCCGCAGCACAACTTCATGATGCAGCGCACGACCCGCTACGGGCTCTTCAACAGCCTCGGCGTCATCGTCGAGGACGCGATCGTCGTCGCGATCCTGATCTTCGGCGGGATCCTGGAGGCGTGTCCCGACCTCAAGGTGTGCATCGCCCATGGCGGCGGTCCGGCCTGCTTCGCGATGGGGCGCCTCGACCGGGGCTGGCAGGGCCGCGCGGAGGCGCGCAGCCACATCCAGCAGCCGCCGAGCACGTACCAGCGCCGCCTCTACTACGACTGCGTGACCGGCAGTGAGGCGGCGCTCCGCTTCCTGCTCGATCAGGTGGGCGCCGACCGGGTGGTGCTCGGCAGCGACTGGCCCTTCGTGCCGTGGGATCCCTCGCCCGTCGCCTGGGTGCAAGGTCTCAAGACCCTGACCCAGAACGAGAAGGACCGGATCCTCTGGCGGAATCTAGAGTCGCTGCTGAAGCTGTAGCGGCTACACCAGCTGAGGGCGATTGGCCCAGTAGGGGCAAGTCTGCGCGTGGGCGACGACGATCTGCGTCAGATCGTTCCCGCATAGCGGACACGGGAACACACCGGAGCCCGCATGAGAGATCCAACCGAGTCGGTAGGTGTGCTGACACCTCTGACAGGGGACGGCGTGCTGGCTACAGCAGAGAAACAGGATCGCCTTGGCGTCTGGCTCGCGAAAGTCGATTTGCCCGGAGGCGCGGGGGACAGCGACCCATCGATCGACCCTGAGCTCTGCCTCCGCGTCGGAGCGGAGCCTCCGATCCCCACGCCGTCGCTCTGGTCGGTAGGTGTCAGCTCGGATTCGCCGCTCCGTGAGCCGGCGGTCGACGATCACCTGGACCGTCGAGTCTTCCCCAAACGCGCGGCGCAGCGACCGACACGCCTCGAGTCCCGTTTTCGGGACGACAATGAGAAGCGAGCGCTCACTGTCTTGCATATCAATCTCTCCTTGGTGAGGGTAAATCTTACTCCCAAGGCTTCCAGAAACATGCAAGAAGAATCAGCGATATTGTCTAGCAAATACGGGAACTTGTCGTAGCTGATTTCACCTGGAGGTACTTCATGGTCTACATGGTGGAGATGGCGCTGCTCGACACGGCGCGGCGTGCCGAGTGGGACGCCTGGTACGTCGCGCATCAGCATCGGTTGCTCTCCATCCCGGGGTTCCGCGCCAGTCAGCGCTTCGAGGCGATCCACGCCGCGGAGTCGCCCTTCGTGGCGCTCCACGAGGTCGACTCGCCGGAGATCTTCGCCGGGCCGGCCTATCGTGCGACGGCAGGACCGAGCAACACGGGCGAGTGGCGGGCGAAGATGGGCAACTGGCACCGCAACCTGTTCGGCGGCGTGGACCACACTCCGGACGTGCCCATGGACGCGCGCCTGGTGCTCGTGGAGGACGACGGTGGCGCGGCGTCGCCGGACCGCGTGCCGGTGAAGTGGATGGAAGCCGTCGGGCTGGATCGCAGTGTGCGCCGGCGCGGGCTCGCGGTGATGTCGCCGGCGACGGCGGACCGGCTCGCCGGTCCACAGGGCATCCGCGTGCTGAGACCGCTCGGCCCGCGGCTGTGGGCGCGGGCGGTCGACTGATCACGGCTGGAGATCGAGCTCGACGCGCGCGGCGCCGGCGGCCTCGACGAGGGGGACGCGCCGCGACGATCCCGTGAGCCGTCCGGCGTCGACGCGGCCGCGCCCGGTGAGGCCCTGGCGCACCACGTCGAGCCGACGGGCGCCGAGGTCCCTCAGCGCATCGGGCGGCAGCTCCTCGCCCAGGCCGGCGAGGACGCGCTCGCGCTTGAGCACGTCGAGATCGGCCTGTATGACGACCGGCGCGAGTCGCACCTTCACCGCCGGCGCGTCCCGAAGAAAGACGGCGATGCGATCGAGGTGGCCGTCCATCGCGGGCGCGAGGCGGGCGGTGCCCGGGTCGAAGACGACGGGCGCGAGGGCGACGGCCTCCACCTTCGAGTCCTCGCTGAAGAAGAGTGAGCCGACGCGGCTGAACGGCAGCGCGAGTAGCCGGATGGCGAGGGCGCGGACCGCGCTCCACACCGCCTCCCGAAAGTCGAGCTCCCGCGTGCTCAGGTCGACGGAGACGGGAACGGAGAGACGGATCTCGCCGCGCGCATCCTTCAGCAGCGAAACCAGAAAGCCGAGCGGCAACCCGAGGCGGCGCTCGACCTCGTCTCGCGCCTCGGAGCGCGCGACCTCGACGTGTCGGACGAGGACCTCGTGGCGAGCATCGAGCCTGGCGCCGGCGAGGCTGTAGGCGGCGGCGGCGGTTATCGTTCCCCGCGTCGCGGTCCAGGCGGTGAACCGCTCCAGGTACGGGTTAGCGCGGGGGAGGGGGAAGTCGCGCAGATCGACCTTCAGCTCGAGCACCGGCCGTTCTCCCGCCGCGGCCTCGCCCTGGAACTTGAACGTCGATCCACCGCCGAGAGCGCCGCGGCCGGTGAAGCGCGTCCGACGGCCCGGCGCCGTCGTCACGCCGGTGAAGGTCACGTCGAGGTCCGAGAGCTGCTCGGAGTAGGGCGGGGCCGTCGTCTGGTCCACGAATCTCGCGGAGGCCCGCTCGAGCGTGAACGTCCCGACCTCGATGGTCGGCGGCGGCGCGGCGTTCGGCGCCGAGCCCGGCGGCGTCGAGCGCGTCGGGGCAGGGCCGGCCGGGTCCGGCGCGGCCCAGCGCGGCATCACGAGGCGGCCAAGCGCGAACTCCCCCTGCGCGTCGCGCTCGATCAGAAAGCTCGGGCGGCGGAACCGAACGCGCTCGAGCGCGACCCGCGCCGGCCAGTCGATGTCGATACCGACGGCCTCGGCGCGGCCCACCGTCACCACCGGGCGGTCCCCGTCGCTCAGTCGGAAGCGCTGCAGCCGCGCCTCTCCGCCGACTTTCACGGTGATCGGGTCCAGCGCGACCGTCACCGCGAGGTCGCCGGTGACGCGTCCCGCCACCCGGCCCTCGATGGGCAGATAGGGCTGCGCCGGCGCCAGCTCCACGCCGTCCAGCGTCGCGCGCGCCTCCAGCCGGAAGGGGTCGAGGCTCAGCGTCCCGCCGACGTCGAGCCGACCCCCGCCCGGCGTCGGCGAAGCGAGCTGAAGCTTCACCGGCCCCCGCGACGGCCACGTGAGGTCGTGGACGGCGAGCCGCGCGCCGGCGATCTCGAGGCGGGCGGGGGGCGTGGTGACGCCGTCCACGATCGTGGCCGCCCCGTCCTCGAAGATGCCCTCGGCGAGACTGAACGCGAACGCGGCGGCGCCCGGCGTCGCCGCGGGCGGCGCCGCAGGTGCGGGCGCCGCGCTCGACGGGGGTGCGCCGGGAACGCGCTCCAGGAGGCTCCGCAAGAGGAAGCGCCCCTCCCGGTCGCGCTCGATGAGCGCCCACGAGCGTCGGACGCGGACCTTGTCGACGGTGAGGCGCTCGGGCCACGTCGCGTCGATGCCCGTCGCGCTGAGGCGCTCGACGGTGAGCACGGGTCGAGGGCCGTCGGCCAGGGCGAGGCTTCGGAGCGTCGCGTCGCCGCGGGCGCTGAGCCGGGGCCCCGGCGAGAGCGGGCCGGTGAGCGCCACCGTCGCGTCGACGCGCGAGCGGACGAGGGCGCGGAACGGCAGATAGGGCTGGAGCAGCGCGAGGTCGGCGTCCGCGACGACGAGTCGAAGATCGACGCTGGCGGGCTCGCCGATCACCGTCCCGTCGATGGCCACCGTGCCGCCCGCCGGCAGGGCGGCGTCGAGCCGGACCCGGGCGGGCGTCGTCAGCGGCCACCTGAAATCTTGAAGTTTGGCATCGACGCGCGGCACGTCGAGGCGGACCGACGCGGCGCTCCGCCCATCGACGAACGCGAGAGTGCCTTGCTCGACGACTAGCTCGCCGACGGCGATCGTCGGGCCCCGTGGGCGCGCGGCGTCGGGCGCCGGCGACGGGCTTGACGGCGCAGGCGGAGCGAAGCGCGCGACCGGCGGGAACGCGCCCTGTCGATCGATCTCGACGAGCGCGTGAGGGCGCTCGAGTCGCAGCCGACCGACAGCGACCCGCTCCGGCCACAGGATGTCGAGGCCGGTGGCGTCGAGTCGGCGCAGCGAGAGCAGCGTCCGTCCGCCCTCGGCGAGGGCGAGCCGGGTCCCGCCGAGATCGCCCTGCACGCGGGCGGTCAGCGACGCGCCGTAGGCGACGTTCAGCGTGACGCTCGCGCTCACGCGGCCGCTGACCCCGCTCGCCGCCGGGACGTACGCAGCCACCGGTACCACGGCGACATCCGTGAGCCGCACGGCCAGCTCCGTCGTCCACGCGATCATCGGGGGCGGAGCGGTGAGCAGCGCGGTCCCCTTCGCGTCCACCTCGCCGCCGTCGCGGAAGCGTGCGCCCAGCTCGACGCGGGCGGGGCCACGGATGGGCCACGTGATTCCCTGGCTCACGATCCGCAACCGCTCGAGGTCGATGCGCGCGGCGGCGCCGCGGCCGCGCGCCTCCACGCCGGTGAGCGTCACGTCGCCGGTCAGCCGCGTGCCGCTGGCGACGTCGTGGTCGACCTGGACCGAGGCGTTGACGACGCCGCGGTCGAGCTGCACCGGCACCGCCGCCGGCAGGTAGAGCTGGACGAGGGCGAGATCGAGGTCGCGAAGGATCGCGGTGGCGCGGAGCTCGAGCGGGTCGAGCCGCATGTGCGTGACCCAGGCCGACACCGCCGCGCCGGCGACGGTGGCCCGGGCGGTGGCGATGCCCTGGACGTCCTCCCGCCGGCTGGACAGGCGGCTCGCCTCGACCGCCAGGTTCTGGACCGCCCACGTCCGCGCGGGGCTCAGCGTCCGGTCTTCGAGCGTCAGGCGATCGCCGCCGACGGCGACGCGGCCGACCGTCACGGCGCCACGACCGAACGCGATGTCCTCGGCGATCACCCGCAACGACGGCGCCGTCACGAAGTGCGCCGGCCGCTTCAGCTCGACGCCGCTCAGCCCCGCGTCGAGCGCCAGCCGCGTTCCCCGTCGGGCGTCGTGATCGATGCGGACGGACGCGTTCACGACCCCACGCTCCGGCTGCACCGGCAGGTCGGGCGGCATGTAGAGCCGGAACAGCGCGAAGTCGACGTTGCGGACGATCGCCGTGGCGTGCAGCTCGAGCGGCGCGATTCTGAAATTCGCGACCCACACCGACACCGGCGAGCCGGCGACCACCGCGCGGAACATGCCGACCCCGGCCGGGGCGTCGCGGGCGCTCGACAGATTGCGGGCCTCGAGCGCGATGCCCTCGGCCTGCCAGCGCCGGACGGGCGCGAGCCGCGCGTCCTCCAGCACCACCGTGCCGCCGTCCACGGCGAGGCGCCCCAGCTCGACGGCGCCGGGGCGGACCCGCAGATCCTCCACGGTCACCCGCACCGCCGGGGCGGACAGGAACGCGCTCTCCTGCCCCGGTCGTCGCAGCTCGACGCCGCCGAAGACGGCATCAAGAGCGATCCGGGTGCCCACCGCCGGATCCTGCTCGATCGTCGCCGACGCGTCGAGCTTCCCCCGCGCCGGGCTCAGCGGGCTGCCCGGCGGCAGGTAGAGCGCGGCCAGCGACGCGTCGATCTCCCGCGCGATCGCCGTCGCGTGGAAGCGTAGCGGAGAGAGCCGCACGCCGCTGATCCACAGCGAGACGGGCGAGCCCGCCGCGACGGCGCCGAGCGTGACCACGCCGGGCGGCGCCGCCGGCAGCGTCGAGACGCCGCGCGCGTCCAGCGTCACCGCCTCCACGCGCCAGGCGCGCGGCGGCGCCAGCGTGCGGTCCTCGATCGTGACGGCGCCGCCGCGCAGCGCGAACCGCTCGATCGTGATTGCCGGCACGGACCCGCCCCCGGGCTCGCGGGTGAGGAGGTCGGAAATGTTGAACTCGCTCGGGCCGGTGCGGACGATCCGGACCGTCGGCGCCTGGAGCGTGGCGTCCGTGACCCGCAGGTGACGGCGCAGGAGGTCACGAGGACTGAACCGCACCTCCAGCCGCTCGATCGTCGCCAGCGGGCCCTGGTCGCGATCCATCACGCGGAGATCGCGCAGGGCGAACTCGCCCTTGAACAGATTGAGGTGGAGGGCGGCGAGCGTGACCGGCCGGCCGGTCATGGCCGCCACCCGCCAGACCACCACCCGGCGGACGATCTCGGGGAAGGCGAGCACCCCGGCCGCTGCCAGCGCGACGACCGCGACGGCGGCGATGACGACGAGCCGGAGACCGCGACGACGGCTCACGTGCGAGCTACGATCGCCCACCGCTCATGAATACCACGGCACGACAAGGACAAATGCGTCGGCCGCCGTGACGGAGGCGGCCGGCGCCTCGCCCCGACTAGCCGGCTCAGCCGGCAGCGACCGGCACCGCCTGCGGGACGACCGTCCGGGCAATGAACTCCTCGGCGGTCATCACGTCGGCCGTCGACACGGAGAGGATCACCAGCGTCGCCCGGTGCACCTCTTGGGCCGACATCGCGCCCTGGCCGACGTCGGGATAGTCGAAGGTCCCCGTCGCGTCGGACAGGAAGACCACCTTGTAGTCACGGAACATGGCGTCGCGCGCGGTGGCGTGGCAGCAGTTCTCCGTCGTCACGCCGGTGATGATCACCGTGTCGACGCCAAGGCCGCGGAGCACGATCTCGAGGTCCGTCCCGTAGAAGCCGCTGTAGCGGTGCTTCTTGATGACGATGTCGTTCCCCTGCGGGCCGATCTCCGGGTAGATCTCGATGCCCGGCTCGCCATCCACGAGCCCAGCACGGCTCGCGATCGGAGGCCAAAGATCGTCGAAGAGCCCCATGTCGCAGCCGTCGCGGCGGTGCGCGTGGGTGGTGTAGATGATGCGGATCCCGACCTGGCGGCAGAAGGCCAGGGCGCGCTTGAGCGTCGGGAGCATCTGCTGTCCCGCAGGCGTCTCCATAGGCGCGCCGGCAGCGACGAAATCGTTCTCCATGTCGACGACAATCATCGCTGTCTTGTGGGGCTCGATGCGGTCGACGCGATAGGGCATAGCTGCCTCCTCCCTCGACGGGCTGGATCCTACGCTGCACGGACGCGGGGAAGCCGAGAGAACCGGGCGCCGACTTCCCTCGCGTCTACCCGGAGAGCCACGGGCGAAGGAGTAGCATTATCAA
>Ga0209640_10003074_pt1 | contig 14609 bp, 12 predicted proteins | sample RifCSP10_1_FD_184018 | JGI IMG/M metagenome (GOLD analysis project Ga0209640, IMG submission 184018) | Soil microbial communities from Rifle, Colorado - Rifle CSP2_sed 10_1 (SPAdes) (version 2) | ecosystem: Environmental > Terrestrial > Deep subsurface > Rock core/Sediment | place: Rifle...
CTTTCAAGTACTCTTTGCTCATGTGTGCCTCCTTCTTTTTTTATGAGACTTTTAGTGCCGTCGATTTTCCGCTCTTTCTATTGCCTTTTAAACCTTCCCGCTCGACCGCCACGGGGCGAACAAGGGACGGTCTTCGTACGGGCCCGCGCCGCCGCTCGGCGGGACAAGCGTAATTCGTTTGTGGCTTTTCGAAATCTTGCCTTCCATGGCATCCAGCACCCAGTCGATCATGAAATGAAGCGTGTCGATCTCGCAGAGGTTGGGAAGCCCGCGGTAATCGTGGGCCTGATTCTCAAAGACCCATAACTCTTTCGGCCCAGCGATCTCGTCAAACATGGCCAGTGTCTCATCCAAACGGGTCAGAGGGTCGAACTCGCCTGAGCAGATCAGCGTAGGACAGCGGATCTCGGCCCCGCAGCCGAAGGAGGTCATCTGCTCCGCCATGCGGTCGAAGGCCTCTTCGTCTTGAATCCCCGCCATGTACATGAAGACTTGTTTGAAGCGCGGGGACGCGTGCTCGAAGATCCCGCGCTTGTCCCCGAAGCAGACCGCCACAACAGCGAGCGCCTTGATCCGGGAGTCTCGGGCCGCGGCGCGCAGGCCCCACAGGGAACCGAAGCTGCTGCCGACGATCCCAAGCCGTTCCGGGTCGACTTCCGGGCGCTTCAGGAGGTAGTCGATGGCGGCCGATACGGCCCGCTCGTAGTTGTCGTGGGTAATCCGCAGCTTTCTCAGGTTGCTTTCGCCCTGGCCCGGTCCGTCGAAGGTAAAGACGTGGACGCCGTGCGCCATGAAAGTGCCGCCGAGAGGCCCTACGCCGGAGGATTCCTTGGTGCCGTCCATTCCCGGAATGAAAATAATGGTTGGCTGCTTTTTTCGATCCGCTTGAAGGTGGAGCATCCCCGGGAAAGAGCGGCCGTCCCACGGCACCTCAACCCGCTCGATGGGATGGTCTGCCAGCTCGCGGACGCGCGCGTGGCAATCGAGGGCGCGGGAGTACCAGTAGATTTTCTCCGGGTTGTCATCTTCGAAGATGCTGTGCTGGGCCTCGATATACGAGAGAATCGCCTTGGCATAGGCGTGGACTGCCGTCGCGCGATGACCTGAGGCGTCGGCGGCTCGTGCAATCGCCTCTTCGCGAAGGCCGTGTTGCCCCACGATTTTCGAGATCATGGCGTAGCTCTTTACGGATGGCGGCAGTTGGCGGGCATCGCTGGCAAAGTTCTGCACCCGGCCGGTCGTCTTGACCATGTGATCGAGTACCCATTGCTGCGCATCGCGCCTGCGTTTAAGATTCATGGCGTCAACCTCCTTGTCGAGTCTGGAAAACGGGCCGTAAAATAACAGGGGGCGACCGATGGTGTCAATGGGATGTGGTCACTGGGTCGTTGTCTAATACGGCGATAAAATCCGAAGGCTAACGCCGCGGCGAATTGACCTTGGACCTCGATTTAAGCTATAGGTGTGTGACACCAGGCTTGGAGACCAGAGAAGAGCATACGGAGCTGGAGTCATTATTTGCAACAAGGAGCTAGCCAATGGCGCTTAAACGCGGGCCAATTCACGATCAGATCGACCCTATCAAATTTGAAATTTTTGCCCATCGTCTTTGGGAGGTCGCGGAGGAGGGCCGCATAGCCCTTCAACGGGTCACAGCCTCTCCGATCGTCGCCCAGGGGGGGGAGTGCATGTCGAGCTTCTACTCGCCCGACGGAACCATGATTCTCGCGTGCTCGGGCCACCTCCGTTTTGCCGCCGCCACGTCGGACGCGATCAAGAAGTTGATGGAATGGTTCGGTAAAAGTCCGGGTTTCTTCGACGGGGACCAGATTTTTCAGAACGATCCCTACACAGCGGGCGCGCACACCTATGATCAGATGGTAGTCAAGCCGATTTTTCACGAAGGCGAGCTGATTGCGTGGACCGCCTCCTCCTCGCACACGGCCGATGTCGGGGGACCGCTCCGCGGGGGGGCGACGGAGATCTTTCACGAGGGGATTCGTATCCTTGGCCTTAAGGTGGTTGAGGGCGGCGAGTTCCGTGAGGACGTGTTTCAAAGCATCGTCCAACAGTGCCGCGATCCGCAGTATGTGGGCCTGGATCTCAAGAGCCGGATTGCCGCCAACAACGTTTGCTCGGCGCGCTATCTCCAGTTGGTGGAAAAGCTCGGCAAGGAATTTGTCGTGGGGGCCGGCCAAAAGCTCATCGAGGACTCCGAACGGATGGCGCGCGAGCGCCTGCGTTCCATTCCCGACGGCACCTGGACGGCGCGCTCCTACGGCACGCGACCGGACCGCAAGACCGGAAAGGCCCAAGTGTATCAGATCGTGGCGTGCCTCAGGAAAGTCGGTGACGAGCTGGAGATCGACTTCGATGGCTCCAGTGAGCAGTCCGTGGGGGATCTGAACTCCTCTCTGCCCAACACTTTCGCGCACGTCGCCATCTCCATGACCAACACGTTGTTCTGGAACGTCCCATGGAGCGACGGCAAACTGATTCCGATACGGCTCAAGGTGCCTGAGGGGTCGATTCTACACTGTCGTTATCCTGCGGCCTGCGCCCATGGACCGCGGGTAGGGACGGCGATTGTGGCCGCCATCAACGAATGCCTGGCCAAGATGTTGTACGCCGCGGAAAAGCTGGAGGATATCAATGCGACCTGGAGCGGCCATTGGACGGCCGGTGGTCCAGGGTATTTCTATGGCGGCCACAACCGGGAAGGTCTTCCGGTGGCCCAGGGCCTGTACGACATTCACGGCTCGGGTCTCGGCGCGGCGCCGACGCGGGACGGCGTGGATAGCGGCGGTCACATGAACATCCCCTCCGGGGGAATCTCGGACGTCGAGCGGATTGAGATGCAATACCCGTTCATCTATCTCACGCGCAATCATCTGATGGACGGCGGCGGCTTCGGCAAGTTTCAGGGTGGCACCGGGACTTACCGAATCTATGTGGCGTTTGGCACGAAGGACCTGAGCGTTGAGTACAAGCCTTACGGTGGTGTGCCGGAGTTCGCCTTTGGCCTCTTCGGCGGCTACCCGGTCGGTTTTGGAGGTGAGCGTGTGCTCTATGAAACACCCCCGGATATTTTCGCTCGCTTTCGCCAATCTCCCTATCCCACAACGGTCGCGGCCATTCGGGAGGGGAGATGGGGAGAACCGCGGATTCCGGAAGGGGCTCCCCCGCGGATCGGAATCCCGGAGCGCTGGCTCGTGACCGATTACGTGTTCTGTGGCGGCGGATACGGAGATCCCCTGGAGCGCGATCCCGAGGTGGTCGCGCGCGATTTGAGCACTGGTTTAATCTCCCGGCGCACCGCCGAGACCATCTACGGCGTGGTTGTGGATGAGGCCTCGGGGGGCGTCAATCTTGAGCGAACCAAACTAAGGCGGGGGGAGCTTCGCGATCGCCGGCTGCGGGAGGGGAAGCTGCCTGCTGGAAGCGCGCCGCCGCCTCCCAAGGACCGCGATTGGAAACCGGTGCTCCGCTTCCATGAGTCGCTCGACCTGGTTCGCGCTGGAAAGGATTTTGCCATCCGCTGCCGCAGGTGCGCGCGACTTCTCTGCGACGGCAAAGAAAACTATAAAACCCACGCGCTCTTACGAGATCGCGATCTGGAGGATCTGAGCGGCCGCCGGCTTCCTTCGGGGGAGCCGTATCGTGCCATCTACCAGGAATATAGTTGTCCGGGTTGCGGGACCCTGCTCTGCGTCGACGTGCTCTGCTCCGAAGTTAGCAGCGACGAGCCCCTTTGGGACATCCGCGTCGAACTTGGGCAATTCCTCAAAGATCAATAAGGCTGAGCCAAGCCGGGAGCTTGGCCCTGGAAATCTAATCTAAAGTAAAGGTTAAAAAGGAGGATGAGTCATGGCAGAATTACCTAAAATCGTTACGGGACTTGGCAAGGCAGAGCTGCACCGGATTCTGGTGCGCGGTCACGATCTGACAGAAGAGTTGCTCGGGAAAATTACCTTCACGGACATGACGGGACTGATGCTGATGGGACGGCTTCCCATGGCCAAAGAGGCGCGAATGATCGACGCCTTGCTCGTTGTCTTGGTGGAGCACGGGATGGTCTCCCACGTGGTAGCGGCCCGGCTGATCTATCACTGCGCTCCCGAAGCGATGCAGGCGGCGGTAGCAGCGGCTCTGTGCGGCGCCGGCAGCGTTCACCTGGGATCCTCGGAGTGGTCGGCGAAGATGCTTGTGGAGGCGCTCCCCGGGGACAGCAAGGAAACGGATCTGGACAAGGTCGCGATGTCCGTGGTCGACCAGTACGCGGCCACCAAGACCCGGATCGCGGGCATCGGTCATCGCACGCACGCGGAAGGGGATCCGCGGGCCGACAAGTTATTCCAGATCGCGCGGGAAACCGGTGTTTACGGGCGTTATTGTGACCTGATACAGCGAATCGCGCGCGCGGCCGAGCAACGGCGAAATCGCCGCTTTCCAGTCAACGTCACCGGGGCCATCGGGGCCATCGCGTTGGATATGGGACTCCCCTGGCAGATCACCAAGGCCTTCTCGCTGATTGGGCGGACACTGGGGGCGATCGCCCATATCGCCGAGGAGATCCGGAATCCGATGGCCACCAATATCGACGCTTGCATCAAGGCCAATTTAGTCTATCAGCTGGATGGCGGGAAGTAGATTTCTTGACAACGGTTTTCGCCTTGGCATAGGGTTTAGTTAGACAGGAAGGAAAAGGAGGAATCTCTAATGTGGAATTTCGGATCTTTGCGGCGCTTTGGTGAGGCGATTGCACTGGTGGTGGTTGGTTACTTTGTTTTGGCGTCGACCGTGCACGCAGCGGCAGCGGCGAATCCAAAACTTGCCGCCATCATCCAGAAGGCGACCCAGGAGGCGGAGATTGTCTACCAGGGGCCAGACCCGGCCACAAGCTTGCCGACCGCAGACATGCTGCGGGATATGGAACTCGTGACCGAAAAGTATTTTGGTGTCAAGATCAGAGTCAAGGTCGATAACGCGCTGGGCTTCCCAGCGGCTACGACGAAAGCGCTGACCGAGATCAAAAGCGGCGCTCCGCCCACTTACGATCTCATGTACCAGACCGTGGTTTCAGGAGCACCGCTTTATGCGGACAAGGCCGTTGAGCATTTTCCCTGGGTCGAGCTCTTCCCGTTCATCAAGGCTGATGATCTCGAGTGGAACGGCCAGGCCCTGATTAACCAGACCTTGTTCGTCCAGCCGGCGTACAATAAGAATCTTATTAAACCCAAAGACGCCCCCAAGAGCTGGGAGGATATTCTGAATTCCAGGTGGAAGGGGAAGCTCGGGCTCTTGATCTACCCTGATCCCTGGTTGGTCCTCTCCCAGCCGCGCGCGTGGGGCGAGGAGAAAACCTTCGCCTATCTAAAGAAGTTGATCGAGCTTAAGCCCAAGTTGGGTCGCTTCCCGGAAGTGCACGAGAGGGTGGTATCCGGTGAAACCCCTCTGGCCTGGGGACAGCACCGGGAGAGGACGCTTTATGCCAGGGACCAACTGGGGGCACCGGTCGATAACGCCGACGATGTCTCGCCGGCGCTTCTCTGGATCAATATTCTCTTTGTTCCCAAGGGGGCGCGCCATCCGAACGCGGCAGCTCTCGTAGGGGCCGCGATGCTGACCAAGGAAGGACAGGAACTGCAGCTCAAGTATCAGGTCGCGACCTCCATGTATAGCCCGGATACCCCGGCAGCCAAGTTTGCCGCTAAACGTAAAGTCATCAAGCCGGATGTCGAATTTGTGATCGAAAAGGGCCCCGCGCTCTCGAAAAAGATAAGCTCAATCCTATTGGGAAAATAGCCTTTGGTAAAAAAACGCTCCGCTGCCTTATTCCCCGTGCTCGCCGTCGCCGTGGGGGGGGCGCTGTTGATTCTCGTTCCGCTTCTGGCTACGGGATGGATCAGCTTTATGGTTGGCGTGCCGGGCTACGGCAACTACACCCTGTCCAATTACAAACAGGTGCTGCTGGACTCCTTTGGCTACCGGGTGCTTCTGAATACGTTTCAGTTTGCTTTGGGGTCAACGGCAATGGCCCTTGTCGTTGGAGCACCTCTGGCATGGAGCGTTGCCCGAACCGATTTCCCGTTTCGCCACGCTATCAGTCTTTTGCTCGGGATGGTTCTGGTTATTCCCGGCTTCTTGCAGGCCATGGGCTGGGCCCTCATGCTCAGCCCGAACATCGGAATTTTGAATCGGCTTCTGATAGAGACATTCGGCCTCGAGGAGGCGCCCTTTAATATCTACTCGCTTACCGGGATGACCTTTGCCCAAGGCCTGAGCCTCGTACCCCCGGCCTTCTTCATTTTGTTGCCGGTCTTTCAGGGGATGGACTCCAGCTTCGAGGAAGCCGCCTTTCTGAGCGGCGCTGGCAAACTGCGGACGTTCTTCCGCGTCAATCTTCCGCTCGCCGCTCCGGCTCTCTTGGCGGCGGCTATTTACGTGTTTGTGTTGGCTTTCGCGCTTTTCGAGGTGCCGGCGGTCCTCGGCTTTCCCGATCGGATCTTCGTTTTCAGCACAATGCTCTACTTCTTGGTCCATATCCAGCAAGGAACGCTTCCCGAATATGGCCTCGCCGCGGCCTATGGCAGCATCGTCATGATCGCCAGCCTGGTCATGGCGGCGTACTACTCCGGGCTTGTGAAACAGGGCCGGAAGTATGCGACCATTACGGGGAAAGGCCGGCGGGCGAGGATCCTCCGATTAGGAAAGTGGCGGTCGCTGGCATTTTCCTTGGTGTCGGTTTATTTCCTCCTCGCGCTGGTTTTACCGATGCTCATCCTCTTTTATTACTCTCTGCTACCTTTCTTCAAGCTTCCTTCATGGGACGCTTTCTCCTCGTTCACGTTCAAAAACTACGTCAACGTCTACACCCGCCAAGGTCTCCGTCCTCTGATCAACACCGGGATTCTGGTCGCGCTGGTGCCCATCGTGGTGGTCTTGATTTCTACCCCCATTTCCTGGATCGTCGTTCGCTCCCGGCTCCGCGGCCGATTTGTCCTCGATAACATTGCTTTCCTACCTCTCGCGGTCCCACGGATCGTTCTTTCGGTGTCGCTTCTCTATCTGGCGCTGATGGGCCGGGACCTCATCCCCATCTATGGAACGATTTCCCTCATCGTCATCGCTCACATCATCGCCTTTATGAGCTTTGCCACCAGGACGCTCAACGGTATGATCATGCAGATTCATACCGACCTGGAGGACGCTGGCCGGCTATGCGGCGCCTCCCTCGTCCGGGTCTTGAGGAAGGTGACAGGGCCCCTGCTCAAGCCGGCTCTATTTTCGGCCTGGTTCTGGGTCATGCTCCTCTCCTTTCGCGAGGTAACGATGGCCGTCATGCTATCTTCGGCCGACAGCATGGTCCTGCCAGCACAGATTTGGGTCCTCTGGAATCGAGCGTTGCCACATGACGCAGCCGCGGCGGCGGTCCTGCTCGCGGGGATCGCGCTGATCCTCATGTTGGTGACGCGCCGGGTGATCCAGCGCCTGTCCACGCCCGGCGGTTTTTGAAGGCAGAGGCCGCTTCACAACCATGTGAGCTGTCCAATCTTTTCACTTCGATAGGGAAACTTGACAACTAGAAGACTCGGGTGTATGGGATCAGATCTCGATTTGCTCAGGAATAAAGCTGCGCGTTAGGAGGGACTTCTAATGGCAGAAGATAGCCCAAAGGGAAAAAAGCAGACGGTCGAAGTTGAATTCGACCAGCAGCAAGATGTCATTCTGAAGCGGTTACGGGAAGATGGAAGGTATGGAACAACCGATGCCGAGATTATCCGAAATGCTTTCCGAGAATTCCGTCGGCAGACTCGAATGTAGCTGTTTTCAGGGAGGATAAATGCCACAGTACGGACCCAAGCGGGAAGACATCATTCTACAACCGGTTTCCGGCAAGGCCCTTCCGGTCTACATGGGGGAGGTACTCCGGATAATCCAGGTTGACGGCGGGCAGTGTGTAGACTTCAACGCATTCAATCTGCACGACTATAAAGAGTACCTGGGTGTTAGCAATACGCGCTCGTACCACGGTTTTCGACCCAAAAAGGGTGACATTGTCTGGAGCGTTCATAGTCGCAATCGACCCATGTATATAATTTTGGAAATGCCAGAGACGTGCTTCACAGATCTTCTGGGAGGACGTTGCAAGGCAGGTAATCACTATCCAGAAGGTTTTACGCCCGAAGGCTACGGAATTCACACTAATTGTCAAGATACCTTTGCCGCTTCCATCGGCGAATATGACTTAACCGCAGACGATGTCCACGACTCGTTCAACATGTGGATGAATACGGAGTGGGATTCGACTGGACAATACTGGATTAACCGCAACACCGGCCGCAAGGGTGACTATGTCGACCTTCTAGCGATGTTTGACACTCTCGCGGTCCCGATTGTATGTGGATCCGGGGATACCGGGATAACCAGCAACTACTCCTTCAAGCCGCTCCAGATACAAGTATTTGAGAAGTCAGCCGAGACGGAAGAACTTGTCAAATCATACGAAGCGAAGTCCGGTCGCGGGCAACGCAAACTTCAACACTTCAAGGTGAAGGAAATCAGGACAGAGCGGGGGTTAAAGCGCAATCCGAATTACGTTCCGGAGTTCGTCAATTTTCCCATCAGGACTCGTCGTATCCAGGTTGAGTTGAACGAAGAAGAATATGCAGCATTGCAGGGGCTTCAAAAGATTGGGTTGGCAAAAGACGATGGGGAGGCTCTTCGATATGCATTCTTCAGGTGGTATCACCGAAACCACCGGCCGATGCCCCTGAGCGGAAAAATTCGCCAAAGCTGAGAACTGCAATCATCTCAAGAAGGAGAACGGGAGGATCCACGTGGTGAGCGCAGACCGACCATCGGACGAAAAACAAACCGTCGAGGTAACATTTAGCCAGCAACAGTACGTCGTTTTAGAGAAATTGCGGGCTGAAGGGCAATTGGGTAAAACTGACGCGGAGATCATTTGCAGAATCTTCCGCGAATTTCTTGAACAGGAGGGCTTGTAGAAGTGGTGCCCTGTGGACCTTTGAAAACGGAACTTGTGCTGCGGCCGGTTTCTGGGAAAGCTCTCCCCGTCATGCGTGGTCAAGTACTCCGCATCATTCAAGAAGAGGGTGAACAGTGTGTCGATTTTAACGCCTTTAATCTGCACGATTATAAAGAGTACATGGGGGTGAGTAATACTCGTTCTCGAAACGCCTTCCGGGTCAAGAAAGGCGACCTCATCTGGACCGTCTCTTCACGCGACCGCCCGATGTATCTGATCCTCGAAATGCCCGAAACCTGCAAGACCGACCTCCTCGGCGGCCGCTGCCGGGCGAGTCTTTTCGACCGCCGCGGCTATGGATTGCATACCAACTGCCAGGATACGCTGGCCGCTTCCATCGGCGAGTATGACCTTACGCCGGATGATGTCCACGATTCATTGAACATGTGGATGAACACGGAGTGGGATTCCATTGGCCGGTACTTCACCGTGCGAAATACCGGACGCAAAGGCGACTATGTGGACCTGCTGTCCGTCATCGACACCCTGGCCGTGCCGGTCACATGTGGATCCGGCGATGTCGGCTGGACGAGTAACTTCTCTTTCAAGCCGATCCGTATTCACGTGTATGACGCTTCAGAGGAGACGCTCAGGCTCGTGGAAGACGTCGAGCGCCGCCAGACCGGATTCAAGGGGCAGCGAACGTCGGCTGATTTCAAGGTCAATAAAATCAAGGCCGACCGCGAGCTGCGGCCGAACCCGAACTACGTCCCCGAATTCGTCAACTACCCAATTACCCTCAAGGCCGTTCGTGTGCCGCTGGGCCGGGAGGAGCTTGCCAAAGCCCAGGAGTTGGTGGCCAGGGGTTTGGGCAAAGACGTGGGAGAAGTCATGCGAATCGGCGTGATGCTCTGGTACATGAAGAATCGAGAGCCCGCCCGCGGTGGGCGGTTCCGATGATCACGAGGCCGTTGTCACGAAATGGTCGCTGCTGACTGAAGCAGCCGTTTAAAGGGGAGGCCTTATATGCGGTGTTCTCACACGGATTGGCTGTCGTGGTCTCAACGTGGGTGGACGTTAATTGCCTTAGTATCCTTCCTCCTTCTCGGGATTTCAGAGCCCGCGGGAGCACAATTGGCCGACCTGATAAAAAAGGCCGCCGGCGAAAATGAGATTATTTTCCAGATTTCCGAGCCACGGGGTAAATACTCTACGGCTCAGGTCGAGCAACAGCTGTCGGACCTCGTGCAGAAGAGGTTCGGCGTGGAAGTCAACATCAAATTCAACTTTGCGCTCAGCTTCCCGGCCGCGGCTGCGAGGACGTTGACGGAGATAAAGACCGGGTCCTATCCCTCCTATGATCTCATGTATCAAACCACGGGAACGGCGATCGGCCTTTACCGGGAAAACACCATTCATCCGGTGCGCTGGCGCGAGCTGTTCAACTGGATCAGCGAAAAAGAGCTCAGTTACGGTGGTCAGGCCATCGTCGTCAGCACGACTTTTCTGTTGCCGGTTTACAACACCAATCTCGTGAAGCCCGGGGATGTCCCAAAGAGCTGGGATGAGCTTCTTGACGCAAAATGGAAGGGCAAGCTTGCTACCCCGATTTACCAGGACATGTGGCCCAACATGGCCCAATCGGAGATTTGGGGGGAGCCCAGGACCAGGGAGTTTTTGAAGAAGATTTCCTTACAGAATCCGGTTTTGGGTCGGTTCCCGGAGATTGAGGCAAAGGTGATCTCCGGAGAAGTTCCAGTAGCTGTGGTTACCAATACTTGGTCGGTTGACCACTACAGGGCGAAAGGTGCGCCTATTGCGTATGCAGCCGTAGAGCCCGTCATTGTATTCGTTCGCCTGGCCTTCGTGCCAAAGAACGCCAGGCGTCCAAGCGCTGCCACGCTGGTTGCCTCGACTCTGTTAACACCCCAAGGCCAGACCATTCTCGCTGACGGTTGGGCTGCCAGCTCGCTTTTTCAGCCCAATACACCAGCTGCCAAGTTTGCAGCAGGCAAGAAACTGGCGCTCCCCAACGTGGAATTCGAGAAAGAGAAGGGTCTGGCTCTCCAAAAGGAGTACGAGCGAATCATACTCAAGCGATAACAAGGAGCGCGCCCCACGTCATCTAAAAGGCCTCAATGCGTCTCTCTAAGGCTCTCGCGCCAGTCCTGACTGTTGCCGTTCTGGCTACTTTGTACGTCCTCGCTCCACTACTTGCCACTTTCTGGATCGCTTTTCTAGAAGGAGTTCCAGGGTCCGGGTACTACACGATCGAGAATTACAAGCAGGTCTTGACCGATTCCTTTGGCCATCGCGCGCTCTGGAATACTTTCCTTTTTGGTCTGCCAACAACCGCGCTCGCCATGGGCTTGGCAGTGCCTCTAGCATGGGTTGTTTCGCGGACGGATCTGGCGGGAAAACAACTCATTGTGCTGCTTATGGCGGTTGTCCTGATCATTCCCGGATTCGTCCAGGGAATGGGCTGGTCTGTATTGCTGAGCCCTAAGATCGGTCTTATCAACCGCATCCTAATGGGCTCGACAGGTATGTCGGAGGCTCCGTTTAATATTTATAGCCTCTGGGGGATGATATTCGTTCAGAGTTTAAATCTCGTGCCACCCGCGTTTTTCATTCTCGTACCGGTGTTCTTAGGAATGGATGCGATCCTGGAGGAAGCCGGTTATCTGAGCGGGGCGAACAGGCGAAGGGTATTCTTGCGGATCAATCTGCCTTTAGCATTGCCCGCCATTGCTGCGGCCACGATCTATGTCTTGGTGCTCGCGTTCTCCCTCTTCGAGATTCCGGCGATACTCGGATTTCCTCACCGCATATTTGTGTTCAGTACTATGGTTTACGTGTTGACCCACACCGGGTCAGGCATACCGGAGTATGGGCTTGCGGCCGCGTATGGGTCGGTTCTAATGATTCTGAGTGTGTTCCTTACGCGTCAGTACGCTCGGATACTGAGAGAGGGTCATCGGTACGTTACCATTTCGGGAAGAGGCCGCCGGGCCGGGGTTTTGCGACTGGGGCGCTGGCGTGGACCGGCGGTGGCCGCGGTCAGCCTATATTTTCTCCTGTCGCTTGGCCTGCCGCTGTTGACGCTGGTTTGGTTGTCGTTGATTCCTTTTCTACAAACGCCGTCAGTGGAATCGCTCTCGACCATGAGTTTCGACAACTATGTCAACTTATTGCACCTGGTGGGTCTCGATCCGTTCGTTAACACAGGCTTAATCATCCTGTTTGTGCCTCTCGCAGTAATCTTTCTCGCTGTTCCGATCTCATGGATAGTCATCCGCACGCAAGTGCGGGCGCGCTTCGTCATGGATGGATTGGTTTTTCTTCCAACCGCGGTGCCAAGGATCGTCCTTGCGGTTTCGTTTCTCTACCTCGGCTTGGTGATTCGGCCCTTTTTCCCGGTCTATGGCTCGGTTTATTTCATCGCCGGCGCTTACATAGTCATGTATCTTAGTTTTGCAACCCGCGCGATCAATGGTGCGATCACACAGATCCACCGCGAGCTTGAAGAAGCGGGGCGGATCAGTGGGGCGTCTTCGGTGCGTGTCATATTGAAGGTAACCGTCCCGCTTCTCAAGCCGGCCTTATTATTTTCCTGGTTATGGGTAATGCTGTTAGCTTTCCGGGAGGTTACCGTAGCGCTTATGCTCAATTCTCCGGCCAATATGGTTCTGCCAGTGCTAATTTGGAATCGCTGGAACGAGGGGAGATTACCCGAGGCCGCGGCTGTGGCCGTCCTCTTAACATTCATAGCGGTTCTACTTATGATGATTGGACGGAAGGGACTTGAACGCATGGTGATGCCTGGAATAGCCTAATTCGGAGGTGGATGGATGCTAAGAATTACCAATCTGGCGAAGCAATTCGAAGTTCCCGGGGGGCAGATCAAGGCAGTGCGTGATTTGGATCTGACCGTTGAAGAAGGGAGTTTTTTCGTCCTCCTCGGTCCAAGCGGCTGCGGTAAGACCACGCTACTGCGCTGTGTGGCCGGGTTGGAGCAGCCCGAGGACGGTGAAATTTACCTGGGTGATCAGCTCCTGAGCTCCTCTGCTCGCCGGCTCTACGTCGATCCCGAAGACCGTGAGGTCGCCATGGTCTTTCAGAGCTATGCCGTTTGGCCGCATATGTCGGTCTTTGAGAACGTGGCATTCCCGCTGACCGAGGCTAAACGGAGACGGTTTTCACGTGAGCAGGTGGAGGGAAAGGTGAAGGAGGCCCTGTCTCTGGTCCGCCTGCGCGAGTTCGAGCATCACTCCGCGGCCACCCTGAGCGGCGGGCAGCAGCAGCGGGTCGCGCTGGCGCGGGCTCTCATCCGCGAACCTAAGATGCTTCTGATGGATGAGCCGCTCAGCAATCTCGATGCCAAGCTACGCGAGGAGATGCGAGATGAGATCAAGGAGCTCACACGCTCCCTCGGCGTGACTACGCTTCACGTGACGCACGACCAGACGGAGGCGATGGCGCTGGCTGATATTTTGGCGGTGATGCATGAGGGGAAGATCCTCGAGATCGGGAAACCGGAGGCCCTTTACCGCAGGCCCGGGACCCGCATTGGCGCCGAGTTCTTGGGCCGCACCAATTGGCTGACGGGCGTGGTTGAAGGGAGCGGGTCCGTGAAGACCGAGATCGGGGTCGTGACCTGCCCGCTGCCGAACGGGGCAACCCAGGGAAACGCGGTAACCCTCGGCATCCGGCCGGAGTGGGTCGAGCTTCGGGCTGATCCGTGCGGCGGCGCGAACTCGTTTGCCGGTAAGATCGAGGTGCGGATATTTCTCGGCGACGCCGTCTCCTATTGGGTACGAGTCGGCGAGCAGAGGTTAATGGTGAAGACAACCCTGGCCGATTTTGCCGTGGGCCGGCAGGTAAGTGTGGTCATGCCGCCAGACTGCTGGGTGGTGTTCCCCGAAATGCCACAGCCGTTGGCAGCGGAGCCGGGAGCGAGAGCGTCGGCCTCCCCCTAGCAGTCAGGTATTACTCTTCTCCCGGGATTCGCCGATTTCGGTAGCGCTACGAAGGCCGGGGTCATAATGCCTTGCGATCACACAGGTCGCCTGTTATGACCTGACTTCCTAAGTCGCCTGGTCACCGTCGCATGATGAGTGACCCTGGTCTCGTACAGGAAATTTAGCACATCACTGCACCGGCCTGGCAGCACCAGCCGCAACACCTCTGAAAACAAGTGCTGCTGTTTGTCCACCAGGAATCAACGCCGCATCCATCCGTGCAATTGTTGAATAGGTTAAAGTGGCTGGAACCCTGGCTTGGTGTACAGAATGATATTACCGAATTCATGGTAGTCCATTCGTTGAACGACCACTCCCGTTGATGCGGTGGCTTTGGCGGTCTAACGCTCCGGCTGAGCGGCCGGCGCCTCGCCGGTCCGCTCCAGCCGGTAGTTAGGCTCAGACCTGCCGGTGTCGTTCACAATCGAGAGATATCGGGACGTCACTTTCGCTTGTGCGTACGAGGCGTGTCAGAGCTACCTATCGGCTCCACAGACACCTGCATTTCAACGAGGAATCGCAGACCGGGCACAAAGACCATGCCATCCTCAAGTAGGTACGCCCCCCTCCAATCCCCGACGGTTATCTTGCACGCG
>Ga0209640_10003075_pt1 | contig 14604 bp, 9 predicted proteins | sample RifCSP10_1_FD_184018 | JGI IMG/M metagenome (GOLD analysis project Ga0209640, IMG submission 184018) | Soil microbial communities from Rifle, Colorado - Rifle CSP2_sed 10_1 (SPAdes) (version 2) | ecosystem: Environmental > Terrestrial > Deep subsurface > Rock core/Sediment | place: Rifle...
CCGACGTATGCCGCCACATCAGCTTGCCATCGGACGCGCGGACGCCGACGCCGGCCTCCGAGGTGAGCGTCATGATCGTGCGGACACCCTGCACGTCGGCCACGATGGGCGAGGAATACCCGGCCTCGTCGCTCAGCTCCTTGCTCGTCCAGATCGTCCTGCCGGTCATCTTGTCGAGGGCGACCATGCCCGCGCCCCGGCCGCCGGGCGTCACCACCACCTGGTTACCGTCAACGAGCGGCGATTCGCTGAGCAGCCACCCGATGTTGCGGCCGCCGAATTCCTGCAGAATGTTCCGCTGCCAGACGATCGTTCCGTCCTGCGCGCGCAGGCAGGCCAGGTCGCCGTTTTCCGTCAGCACGTACAGACGGTCGCCATCGACCGTCGGCGTGCCACGGGGCCCGGGGCCCTGATAGTTGTCCACCGCGCGGCCGACCGGGCGCACCCACACGGGCTTACCGTCCGCCCGGTTGAGCGCCGAGACGACGCTCTGCGCGTTCCGCATCCCCTGGACGAACACGCGATCGCCGCGGACGGCAATCGAGCCGAATCCCGCTCCAAGGTTGGAGGCCGACCAGACCCGCGGCGGCCCCGACGCCGGCCACTCGCGCAGCAGCCCGGTCTCCGCCGACACGCCGGAGCGCGCCGGGCCGCGCCACTGCGGCCAGTCGCCGGCGGGCGGCGCCTGTCCGTCGAGCATGGCAGCCGATGCGACGATCAGCGCGCAACAGACCACGAGCCACAGAGGCGCAGAGACACAGAGGCAAAATGGTCTTCTCTGTGATGGTCTTCTCTGTGGTTCTGTGTCTCTGTGGCTTGTCTTGGGCAATTCGTAAGTCCGCAAATTCGTAAATTCGTAAATATGCAAATTCAAAAGCTCACCCCGCCGCTGACGCCGTAGGTTCGCGGCGCGCCCATCTCGCCGAGAAACCCCGACGGCGCCAGCTGCGGCTCAAAGGCGAACGCCACAGGAATATAGCGCGTATCGAATGCGTTTCGAACCCACGCCTCCGCAAACACGTTTCCGCTGCGGATGCCGCCGCGGACGTTCGTCAGCGAATAGCTGTCCTGCCCTGCCCTGTTCAAATCGTCGTACTGGAACGCGCCGTAGAAGGCGACCTCGGCGCGGCCGTACAGCGTCGTGTCACGCCGCACCGCGCGTGAGAGCTGCGCGCCGGCGGTGGCCGTGTAGTCGGGCGCGTTCGGGACCTCGTTGCCGGCCACGCTGACGCCGCTCGAGATGCTGCCCCCCTTGAAGCGCGCGTCCGTGACGCCGATCGCGCCGAACAGGTCGAGGCCCGGCCGCGCGCGCGCCTGCAGCTCGAACTCCACGCCCTTGCTGACCGCGCCTCCGACGTTGTTGATAAAAAACTGCGCCGGCACGGCCGGATCGGGCAGGTTCAGCTGCAGGTCGTCCCAATCGATGCGAAACACGGCGGCGTTGGCCGTGACGCGCCCGCCGGCCCACGCGGTCTTCACGCCCCCCTCGAGATTCCACGTGTGCTCCTCGCCATACGCCTCAAGTCCCGCGGGCGACGCCGCGTTGAACCCGCCCGCCTTGAAGCCACGCGCCACGGCGGCGTACACCATCCTGTCGGGCTGGAGTCGCAGCGCGACCGACGCCTGCGGCGAGACGTTCGAAAAGCTTTTCTCGGGCGTGATGAGACGCCCGGGCGCGATGGCCGGCGTGAAGAACGTGTTGAGCGACGCGTCCTTGCTCTCGTAATCCACACGCGTCCCGACGGCCACGTCCACGCGCTCGCCGACGGTGGCCGTGGCCTGGCCGTACACGCCGACACCCACGTCGTCCAGCGCGGACTGCGGGCTGTGCTGCCTCACCGCAAGGGGAATGAACCGCGACAGCACGAACGGCGAAAACGTGTTCACCGCATCCTGCTCGTAATTCTGCGTGAAAAAGAACACACCGGCCTGCCATTTGAGCGGCACGTTCTCGGAGATCTGCAGCGGCGCGCCGGCGGCCGAGGCGACGCGCACCTCCTGTGTGAACTGAAAGCTCTTCTCGGCGTTGCTGCGCCTCAGCAGCGGAAGCGCCGTGTAATCGAGGTCGGTCTCGTCCACCGTCTTCCAGTTCACAAACCCCGTCGTCGTCGACAGGTGCACGCGGCTGCCGACCCTGCGCGCCAGTACGGTGGTCGCCATCAGGTCGCGGTCCGTACGGCCTTCGAAGTCGCGCGCCACCTGAAACGGCCGCGCCCGCAGCGCGCGAAGGTCGTTAAGGGCATAGTCGCCGTCGCGCGCCCGTTCACCGGTGACGATGAGGCGCGTTTCCCAGATGCTCGACGGCGTCCAGAGCAGCTGGCCCTTGCCGACGACGGCCGACCGGCTGTCGACGTCGTTGCCGGTGACAACATTGCGGGTGTACCCGTCGCGCCGGCCGTAGCTGATGGAGCCGCTGACCCCAACCCGGCCGGAGGCGACCGGGCCGGAAAAGCTGGCGCCGGCGTTGCGCGAGTCGAAGTTGGAGAACGGCACCCCCACCGAATAGGTCCACTCGGTCAGCGACGGCCGCGCGCTCGCCACGTTGATCACGCCGGCCAGCGTGTTCCGCCCGAACAGCGCGCTCTGCGGGCCGCGGATGAATTCGATCTGCTCGACGTCGAGCAGGTCGATGCTCGACGTATTGGAGTTCAGCTGCGGAACGCCGTCGAAGTAGGTGGTGACGGCCGGGTTGGCCGGGCTCGACCCGATGCCGCGGAACCGGGCGTTGCTCAGCTTCCGGGCCGTGAAATCCGAGAACTGCGCGTTCGGGGCGTAGATGGCGGCCTCCCTGACAATCGTCACGCCGGCGTTGGCCAGCGTGTCGCGGGACACCGCGGTGACGCTGACCGGCAGCGTCTGCGCGTCGGCCGGCTCCTTCTGCGCGGTGACCGTCACCGTCGGCAGCTGGATGGGGCCCACCTGGCCCGGCGACCCCGCCTGCGCCCGTGCGGCCACAGGGAGAAACAACTGGACGAGCACAGCAGTAAGAATGAGGTATCCGATCGGCATGTGGGACATTATGCCTGTGTGCCGGGAACAGCGTATATTGTGCGGATGTTGAAGAAGTGTTGGCTTGCGGCCGCCGTCCTGGTGGCCCTGTCGATCGCTTTGCCGGCGCAAGGGCCCCGGCGTGTCGCCGGCGGCGACTGGCCCGAGATGCGCGGACCGAACCGCGACGGGATGTCCCGCGAGACCGGCCTCATCGATAGATGGGCACTGAACGGCGAAAACTTCCTGTGGCGCGCCCCCTACGGCGGCCGATCGGCGCCCATCGTCATGGGCAACCGCGTGATCGTCCAGAACCCGGCCGGCCGCGGCGTCAACCTCCAGGAGCGCATCATGGCGCTCGACGCCGACACGGGCACGCTCGTCTGGGAGTACAAGTTCAACCTCTACCAGAGCGACGTGCCGGCCCATCGGGTCGGCTGGGCGTCGCCGGCGGCCGATCCCGAAACGGGCAACATCTACGCGCTCAGCGGCGGCGCGGAGGTCGTCGCCCTGAACCGCGACGGCAAGCGCCTCTGGTCGCGCTCCTTCGGTGAAGAATTTGCCGCCTTCACGACGCACGGCGGCCGGACGATGCCGCCCGTCGTGGATGGAGATCTGGTGATCGTCAGCGCCGCGGTGTCAAACTGGGGCGCGTCGGCGCTGCGCGGCCACCGCCTCATGGCCCTCGACAAGCGCACGGGCGACGTCGTCTACGTGGCCCATCCCGGCGGCCGGCCGTACGACACCGCCTATGCCTCGCCGATCATCGCCGCCATCAACGGCCTGCGGCTCCTCATCGTGGGGCTGGGCGACGGCGGCGTCTATGCCATCAAGCCGCAAACAGGCGAGCGGGTGTGGGGGTTCACGATGTCGAAGCGCGCCGTCAACACGGGCGTCGTCGTCTCGGGCAACGACGTGATCGTGTCGCACGGCGACGAGAACCTCGAGGGCAACGAGCTGGGACTGCTCGCCGCCATTGACGGATCGCAAAGCGGCGACATCAAGACGACGAAGTGGGCGATCAAGGGCCTCGAGTTCACCTACGCCCCGCCGCTCGTCGACGGCACCCGTCTGTATCAGATTGACAACGGCTCCCGGCTAAGAGCCTTCGAGATCGCCACCGGCACGGAGCTGTGGACGCTGCAGCTTGGCACGGCGCAGAAGGCGTCGCCGGTGCTGGCCGACGGCAAGATCTACGTCGGCACCGACAACGGCACGTTCCACATCATCCGCCCGCGTGCGGATCGGGGCGAGATGCTGAGCGAGGTGGAGCTGCCGAACAGCGTCATGAGCTGCTGCGGCTCGGAAGGCACCCCCGAGCAGATTCTCGCGGGCGCCGCCGTATCGCGCGGCCGCATCTTCTTCGTGTCGAGCGACGCGGTGTACGCCATCGGGTCGAAACAGCCGCGGCCGGTGACCGGCTTCGCGGTGGACGAGCCGGCGCAGGCCGGCCAGGGCGCGCCGGCGCACCTGCAGGTGTCGCCCACCGAGCTCGTGCTGGAGCCCGGGCAGACGGTCACGCTGCGCGCCCGGCTGTTCGACGACAAGGGGCGCTTCCTGCGCGAGGACACCGCCGCGGCGTGGACCCTCGATGGACTGAAGGGCACGCTGGCCAACGGCGCGTTCACCGTGGCGCCCGATCCGGTGGAACAGGCCGGGCTGATCAAGGCGACGGCCGGGACGCTGACCGGACAGGCGCGGGTCCGCATCGTGCACCCGCTCCCCTGGAAAGAAACGTTCGAGGACTACCCCGACAAAGCCGTTCCTTCGGGCTGGGTGAACGCTCAGGCCATGGCCCTCTCGGTGACGACGCTCGACGGGCAGAAGGTGCTGCAGAAGGCGCCGGTCGATACGATTTTCATGCGCGGGCGCGCCTTCATCGGTCCGGTGACATGGTCGGACTACACCTTCGAGGCCGACGTGCGCGCCAACACGCGCCGGCGGCAGCTCGCCGACGTCGGCATCACGGCGCAGCGCTATTCGCTCGTGCTCTACGGCAACGCGCAGCGGCTGAAGATCGAGCCCTGGGAGCCGGAAACCGTCCGAACGGTGACCGTGCCGTTTGCCTGGAAGCCCGACACGTGGTACCACCTGAAGCTCCGCGTCGAGAACCTGCCGAACGGGCAGGTGCGAGCGCGCGGCAAGGCGTGGCCGGCCGGCGAGCCCGAGCCGGTCGCCTGGACCATCGAGAAGCTCGATCCGATTGGTAACCGGCAGGGGGCGCCCGGCCTCTTCATCAACGCGCAGTTCGGCGCCTATTACGACAACTTCGTCCTGACCAAGAATCAGTAGCCATGACTATTCGTTCCATACGCTTCGCCCTCTTCTCCGCAGCGCTCGTCACTCTCGCACTCGCCGCCGGTCCGGCACGGCTCGCGGCCTCCGATCCCGGCAGCGGTGACTGGCCGATGTGGGGCGGAACCCCCGATCGGAACATGGTCTCCAGCATGAAGGGGCTGCCGACCGAGTGGGACGTCAAGACGAAGAAGAACATCAAATGGGTCGCCGAGCTGGGCTCTCAGAGCTACGGCAATCCCGTGGTGGCGGGCGGCATGGTGTTTGTGGGCACCAACAACGAGCTGGTGCGCGATCCCAAGCAGCCGGGCGACCGCGGCGTCCTGATGGCCTTCCGCGAATCTGACGGGGAGTTCCTCTGGCAGCAGACGCACGTCAAGCTCGCGTCGGGCCGCGCCAACGACTGGCCGTTCCAGGGCGTCGCCAGCTCGCCGCTTGTCGAGAACGGGCGCCTCTACTACGTCAGCAACCGTGGCGTGGTGCACTGCCTCGACATTCAGGGGTTCCGCGACAACGAGAACGACGGCCCTTTCAAGGACGAGAAGCTGACCGGGCAGTTTGACGCCGACATCATCTGGTCGTTCGACATGATGGAGCAGGTCGGATCGTACCCGCACAACATGTCGAACTCCTCGCCGGTCGTCTGGGGCGACCTGGTCTACGTGAGCACGTCGAACGGTCAGGACGAGAGCCACGTCAACATCCCGTCGCCGCGCGCGCCGGCGATCATCGCAATCAACAAGACCACCGGCGAGCTCGTCTGGGAGGACAATTCGGTGGAGGACCGCATCCTGCACGGCCAGTGGTCGACGCCCTCGGTCGGCCGCATCGGCGGCGTGCTGCAGGCGGTCTCGGCACAGGGCGACGGCTGGGTGCGCGGCTACGAGGCGGAGACGGGCAAGAAACTCTGGGAGTTCGATACCAACCCGAAGGACTCCGTGTGGCCGCGCACGCGCAACGAGCTGATTGCGACGCCGGTCATCTATGAGGATCGGGTGTACATCGGCAACGGCCAGGACCCGGAGCACGGCGAGGGCACCGGCCACTTCTACGCCATCGATGCCACCAAGCGCGGCGACATCACCCAGACCGGGCGGATCTGGCACTTCGACAGGATCCGCCGCTCCATCTCCACGGCGGCCATCGCGGACGGGCTCGTCTACATCGCCGACTTCAGCGGCTACTTCCACTGCCTCGACGCGAAGACCGGCCAGCCGTACTGGACGCACGACGTGCTCGCGGCGGTCTGGGCCTCTCCGTTTCTGGCCGACGGCAAGGTCTACCTGGCCGACGAGGACGGCGACGTCCTGGTGATGGCGCACGGCAAGGAGAAGAAGGTGCTGTCGGAGGTGAACATGGGGAGCGCCGTGTACGGCACGGTCGTCCCCGCGCACGGCACGCTGTTCCTGAACAACCGCAGCCAGCTCTTTGCCATTGCGGTGAAATGAGACAGGCCACATATGAGACGTCTCTGTGCCTCTGTGCCTCTGTGGCCCGTGATCGCAGTTGTCCTGATTGCGGGAAGTCTGCCCTTAGCCGGGCAGACGCAGCCTCCGGCACCAGCACAGGAATGGCGCCAGTTCCGCGGCACCCCGCACCTCACCGGCGTCTCCGCCGCGACGCTGCCTCCCACGCTCAAGCTGCTCTGGACCTATGATGCCGGCGGCTCCGGCGGTGATCCCATCGACTCGTCGGCGGCCATCGCCGGCGGCGTCGCCTACGTGGGCGCCGGCACCGGCGACCTGCTCGCGCTCGATCTGGCGTCGGGCACGCTGCGCTGGAAGTACACGACCGGCAACCTGATCGGCGAATCGTCGCCGTTTGTCGGCGCCGAGGCGGTGTACATCGGCGACCTCGGCGGCCTCGTGCACGCGGTGAGCCGCCGCGACGGCAAGAGGTTGTGGACGTTCAAGACTGGCTCGGAGATCAAGTCGTCGCCCGTACTGGTAAACGACCTCGTCCTCATCGGCTCCTACGACACCCACCTGTATGCGATCGACGCGCGGTCGGGCACGCTGCGGTGGAAAGTGCAGACGAAGGGCATGGTGCACGCCACGCCGGCCGTGCAGGACGGCCTCACCTTCGTCGCCGGCTGCGACGCCGTCTTCCGCGCCATCCGGATCGCCGACGGCACCGAGGCCTACCACATCGAATCGGGCGCCTACACCGCGGCCTCACCCGTCCTCGACGGCGACCGCGCGTACTTCGGCACGTTCAACGACGAGGTACTGGCGCTCGATCTGAAAGGCCGCCGCACGTTGTGGCGCTATGCCGACCCGGACGCCCGGTTTCCCTATTACTCCTCGGCGGCGCTGCACGGCGGACGCGTGATCGTGGGCGGGCGCGACAAGGTGGTACACGCCATCGACGCGGCCACCGGCAAGCAGGCGTGGGCGTTTGCCACGCGCGCCCGCGTCGACTCCTCGCCGGTGGTGGCGGGCGGCCGCGTGTACATCGGCTCGGGCGACGGCCGGCTCTACGCCCTCGACGCCGCGTCCGGCAAGAAGGTGTGGGAATTCGAGATCGGCGCCGGCATCACCGCCTCGCCCGCCATCGCGGCGGGCCGCCTCGTCATCGGCGCGCAGGATGGCCGCGTGTATGTGTTCGGATAGGAGGGAACGTCGATGAGAGCTCCTCTTTTCATGGCGGCGGCAAGCCTCGTCGTGCTGGCGGCCGGCGCGCCGCTCGTGGCGCATCATGCATTCGCAGCGGAGTTCGACGGCACGAAGCCGGTGACGCTCACGGGCACGGTCACGAAGATGGACTGGATCAACCCCCACGCGTGGCTGCACATGGACGTCAAGGGGCCCGACGGCAAGGTCGAGAGCTGGATGGTGGAAGGGGGCGCCCCGAACGCGCTGCTCCGCCGCGGCTGGAACAGGCGGTCGGTGCCCCCAGGCACGGTGGTCACCGTCGAGGGCTTTCGAGCCAAGGACGGTTCGACCAGAGCCAGCGGCGGCGCGGTGACGCTGCCGGACGGAAGAAAGCTGTTTATCGGGGCGTCCCCGGACGCGCCGGGAGAGGGGAAGTAACATGCGCACGCGTACACGCCTGTCACTGGCGCTCGCGGCGGCCCTCGTCGCGCTCGCGCTGGCGGCCGCCGCCGCGCAGAATCAAAATGGCGAAGGGTCCGCCGAGTGGACGCCGCCGCGCACGCCCGACGGCCAGCCCGACCTGCAGGGCATCTGGACCAGCTACACCGCCACGCCGTTCGAGGTGCCCGATGCGAGCGACAACCCCGCCCTGTATTCGGGCGATCCGGACGGGACCGGCCGCGGCACCGGTCCCTCCTCCTTTCTCAACGACACGATCGATCGAAAGCTGACGAAGGGGCGGTCGCTCGTCGTGGATCCGCCCAACGGACGCGTGCCGATCATGTCGTGGGCCGAAGAGCGCCGGACCTACAAGCTGCTGCACATCCAGGATCACTGGGAGAATCACACGGCCTGGGAGCGCTGCATCACGCGCGGCGTGCCGGGCGGGATCTTCCCCACCGGATACGGAGCCGGGTACCAGATCCTGCAGGGGCCCGGCTACGTCGCGATCGTCTACGAGATGATCCACGAGGCCCGCATCATCCCGCTGGACGGACGCCCGCACGCCGGCTCGAGCATCCGCCTGTGGAACGGCGATTCCCGCGGCCGCTGGGAAGGCGACACGCTTGTCGTCGACATCACCAACTACAACGACAAGGGGAGCCTCGCAACCAACGCGGCCTCTCAGCGCGTGCGCGCGATCCCGCAGAGCGAGGCGCTGCACGTCGTCGAGCGCTTCACGCGCGTCGATGAGAATACGATCGACTACGAGGCGACAATCGAGGATCCGAAGGTGTTCACGGCGCCGTGGCGGGTGGCGATGCCGCTCCACCGGGAGCCCGACTACCAGATCTTCGAGTACGCCTGCCACGAGGGGAACCTTGCCATCCCCAACACGCTCAGCGCGGGGCGCGCGCGAGACAAGGCCGGCGCGACGCGCAGGACGCCGTAACCCCGCGAGGGAGATCGCATGCAGAACTGGCAGAAAGGCGCGCTGATTGCGGTCGCATCCGCGGCCGTGACCCTTGCCGTGTCGCAGGTGCTGCGGGACCAGACGGCGGGACAAGCGCCGGGCAACGCCGTCGTGCGCACGGCGGACGGCAGGCCGGATCTGAACGGCATCTGGCAGGCCGTCGGCACGGCCCACTGGAATCTGCAGGACCATCAGGCCCGCGGCGGGCCCGTGCTCGAACTGGGCGCCACTTTTGCGATTCCGGCCGGCCTGGGCGTCGTGGAGGGAAACGAGATTCCGTACCAGCCGTGGGCGGCGGCCAGGCAGAAGGAGAACTACGACAACTGGCTGGCCAGAGATCCTGAAGTGAAGTGCTATCTACCGGGCCTGCCGCGCGCGACGTATATGCCGTATCCCTTTCAGATCCTGCAGACCGGCACGAGCGACATCCTGATGGCGTACGAGTACGCGAGCGCCAGCCGCGTGATCACGATGGGCGAGGCGGAGCCGCCCCCGGTCGATTCGTGGATGGGACAATCGGTCGGCCGCTGGGAGGGCGACACGCTTGTTGTCGACGTCACCGGCTTCAACGACCAGACGTGGTTCGACCGCGCCGGCAACTTCCACAGCGAGGCGCTCCACCTTGTCGAGCGCTTCACGCCCGTGCACGCGGATCTGCTGGACTATCGGGTCACGATCGAGGACCCCAAGGTGTTTACGCGTCCCTGGACGATCCAGGTGCCGCTCTATCGACGGCGCGACGCCGTCGTGCAGCTTCTGGAGTTCAAGTGCGTCGAGTTCGTCGAGGAGCTGATGTACGGGCACCTGCGCAAGAAGACCGGCGACGAGGCGCCCTTCGGTGCCGCGCGCTTGCGGTGGCCGTAATCACTTCGCAGGTCGTTTTCCGGCTCTTGAGCTGGCCCGGAGCGGATTGGAGTAGGCTAAGCGCCGCAAGGAGATCATCATGAGAAACATCCTGACCGCTATTCTGATCGTCGTCGCCGCGCTGGCAGGCGTCGTCTCGAGCGCGTTCGCGCAGCAGAAGCCGCCGGTGCGCGGCATCGTGAACGTCACGGGCCAGCTGTACCGGGCACAGAACGACAACCACTACACCGTGTTCCTGGTGACGCCGCAGGGCATCATCATGTCGGACCCGATCAATCGCGACTTCGCGCGGTACCTGAAGGCGGAGTTCGCCACGCGGTTCAAGCAGCCGGTGCGCTACGTCCTGTACACGCACAAGGATTGGGACCATGCGTCCGGCGGCGTCGTCTTCGCGGACACGGCCGAGTTCGTCGGCCACGCGAACATGCGGGCAGGGGTGGCGCTGCCGGGCGGAACCCCGGCGCTACCCGCTGACGGCGTGAAGATGGACGCCAACCGGAACGGCCTCATCGAACGCAGCGAGGCAGCGGGCGCCACGGCGCAGCGCTTCGACCTGTTCGATGCGAACCGGGACGGCATCCTCACCGCCAACGAGCTGATCCGCGGGTCGGTGAACGACGTCTACCTGCCGAGCACGACCTTCCGCGATCGACACACGGTGACGTTTGGCGGCAAGCGCGTCATCATGGTGCCCCTCGGCACCGCGCACACCGATGACAGCACCGCGCTCTATTTCCCGGACGAGCGCACCGTGTTCAGCGCCGACGTGATGCAGATCAAGCGCCTGCCGCAGAACATCGGCCCAACGGTCGGCGCGTATATTGACGCCCTGCGCACGATCATGGCGCTCGACTTCGAGCACGCGGCGACCGGCCACGCGTTGATGGGGACGAAGAAGGACGCCGCCATGTCGCTGCAGTACCTCGAGGATCTGTCGACGGGCGTGGCCGCAGGTATTGCCGCGGGCCGCAGTCTGCCGGAGATCCAGAAGACCCTCATGCTCGACGCGTACAAGGGCTTCGAGCGGTGGGATACGCACCGAACGGTGCACATCGCGCAGGTCTACGCGACCATCAAGGGCACGCCGCGCACGGGCGCCACGCCGACCAACTGAGCCACTTCATTCGTGATTCGTGATTTGTGATTTGTGATTTGTGATTCGTGATTCGTGAGTCAATCGCGATTCACGAGTCACAGATCACGAATTGCGCCGCTGCTCACGTGGCGACCGGGGAGGAGTAATGGGCTCGCTGGCGCGAGGTGGCGCACAATACGCTGCGGCAGATCGCGGCCACGCCGGAATCGGCGCTGGCCGGGCCCTCGACAATCATCCGGGGACTGACCGATGAATCTGAAGGGCGCGACCGCGTTAGTCACAGGGGGATCGACCGGCATCGGTTTCGCCATTGCGAAGAGATTGACCGAGGCCGGCGCGAAGGTCGCGATAACGGGCCGCGACGAAAAGCGGCTGTCCGTCGCCGGCAAGACGATCGGCGCCCATCCGATCCATGCGGACGTGGCAAAGGAGGCGGACGTCCTCCGGAGCTATAAGGAACTGTTTCAGATATTCGATCACCTCGACATTCTGGTGAACAACGCCGGCTTCGGCGTGATCAGGCCGCTCGTCGAGATGGATCTCGCCAGCTTTGAACAGGTGTTCGCGACCAACGTTACCGGCGCCATGCTGATGGCGCGGGAGGCCGCAAAGCATTTTGTCGAGCGGAAGAGCGGCAACATCATCAACATCGGTTCGACTGCGGCCGTTCGGGGCGCCGCGAAGGGCACCGCCTACTACGGCAGCAAGTTTGCGCTGCGCGGGATGACGGAGTGCTGGCGCGCCGAGCTGCGGCAGTACAACATTCGCGTGATGCTCGTGAATCCCAGCGAGGTGCTCACCGACTTCTACGCGACGGCCGGACTCCCGCAGAACAAGGAGAACCCGACGAAACTGCGAGGCGACGACATCGCGCACGCCGTCCAATCGGCACTCGAAATGGACGACCGCGGGTTCATGATCGAGCTGACGGTCTTTGCGACGAACCCGAAAGACTGACGTCGGCGTCACGATCGGGTAACAAGCTCAGCTTCCCCCGACCTTGCGAGGCGTGCGCACGCGCTGGAAGGAACCACGCCTGGTGGCCGTCTTCCAGGGCTGCTGTGTCTCGTGTTTCGGTGCCCGCGAAGACGCCGCGGCAGCATCGGGCGAAGACGCAGGCGCCTCGGCTAGGGCTTTGGCGTATGCGGCGCGGGCCTCAGACTCGTCCTTGTCGAGACAACACTGTTTGTATTTGCGACCGGAGCCGCAACGACAGGGTTCGTTGCGTCCGAGTCGAGCCACCTTGGTTGTACTCATCCCGAATGTTCCTTTCGGTCGGTAAAGACACCCGCGCCCTCAGACGTTCTCAACAAACATGGGCAGGACAAGACGGTTCTCGCGAGGAGTGTACCGCGGCTTTGTAAACCAAGGATCGGCCCTCCTCCTCTGAGACGTCTTGACATGAGAGACCGCACACCCGTAGAGTGCTCAGCACTGCGTCGGTTCGCCTGTGTTCCAGGCGTCGTAAGAGGGAACCCGGTTGAAAGCCGGGACTGCCCCGCAGCGGTGATCGGGAACGAACGCGTCAACAGCACTGGCTCCTGAACGAGCTGGGAAGCGACGCTAGTAGGCACGGCGCACGCGCCACCGCCCGTAAGTCCGAAGACCTGCCGACGTGTCATCGCCGACCCGAACCTCCGAGGGGGAGGTGGGAGGTCCGACGCCACGCGGCGTTCTTCCTTTCCAACTCCCTTCTGATGTTTGGGCTCGGTTTACGTCCTTGCGCCGCGAGGGGCGGCAGGAGGGGCCATGCCCACAAGTCGTGCGTCCGGTGTTCTCAGTAGCGCTCTTGCGGCGTTGCTCATCTTCACTGTCACCAGCTCCGCTCAATCACAGGCACACTCGCTGACTGTTCGGGTCACTGACCCGACAGGCCGTCCCATCGCCGGCGCCCGGTTGACGGTATCAACCCGCGACGCGCGGATGGAACTCTCCGGCAGTACCGACGACGAAGGGACAGCGCGATTGGTTCCGGTCCCAGGCGGCGACTACGTGATCGAGATCGAAGCCGTGGGCTTTGCACGCCTCGCGCGGCTTATCGTCGTCGGCCCGGACGAAGCCACGGTCGCGGTAACGCTCGTCGTTGCCGGTGTCACCGAGCGGGTCGTGGTGACCGCAGCGGGTCATCTGCAAACCGCGGCGGAAGTCGCGAAGGCTGTCACCGTCGTCGGACGCGATGAGATCGACGCGAGAAATGAGTTCTCCGTCGCCGACGCCCTGCGAACGGTTCCTGGAACGACCGTCCAGCAGCTTGGCGGCGTGGGCGCGTTCACCTCAATCAAGCTCAGAGGTCTCCGCGAGCAGGACACGTCGGTGCTGATTGACGGCGTGCGCTTTCGCGATGCCGCATCGCCGCAAGGCGACGCGACGGCGTTCGTGGGCGAGCTGTACGTCGCCGACCTGGATCGGATCGAAGTCCTTCGTGGCTCAGGCTCGTCGCTGTACGGGTCGCACGCGGTCGGCGGTGCCGTGAATCTCATCACCCGCGCCGGTTCCGGCAGGATGGCCGGTGATGCCGCGGCGGAGATGGGCGGGCTTGGGTTCAGCCGGGCGAGGTCACACGCCGGCGGCGGGCTCTGGAGCGACCGCGTGACGTACAGCGCCGGCGCGGCACACACGCGTACCACTCGAGGAGTCGACGGAGATGATGCCGCGCGAAACACGACGGTCGAGGGCCGCAGCGGCGTGCGGCTGTCCGCATCGGCACGCGTCGACGTGCGCGCCTCTGTCTCCGACGCGGCGTCGGCCCTCAACGAGTCGCCTGCCGCGATTGGCCCGCTGCCGTCGACGGGCGTCGTCAGGGCTGCCCCGGCGACGTTCATCCCCTCCGCGAACGACCCCGATGAGGTGCGCGACAGCCACTTCATGTCCACGCTCGCCCGATTCGAGCACAGGCCGTCGCCAGGCTTCGGGTACACCGCGACGCTCCATCACCTGACCACCGACCGCATCTTCCGCGACGGCCCGTTGGGCGGATTCGCCTTCGAGCCGGCAGGTCAGACCCGCTCTCAGTTCGAGGGACGTGTCGACACGTTCGATGTCCGCGCGGATCGGAATTGGAGCGCCCGTCATGCCACGACGCTCGGCTACGAATTCGAGCGTGAAGGCTTTGTCAGTCGTTCCGCACCGGTCAACTCGCTGCTGTCGTGGGAGTCGGACATCACACAATCCAGCCACGGCCTGTTCGTCCAGCAGGAGATGCGGCTCACGGAGGTGCAGGTTGCGGCCAGCGTCCGTGCCCAACGGTTTGGGTTGGACCGCGTCGCGTTCGCGCCGCCCGATCGCGCTCCGTTCGCAGCCGCGTCTTTTGCGGCGCCGCCCAATGCACTCACGGCGGACGTCGCGGCGACCAG